>JAAUYJ010036463.1_pt1 | contig 10293 bp, 13 predicted proteins | sample 7278031 | NCBI WGS metagenome assembly JAAUYJ01 (sample SAMN14350222, study PRJNA611818) | marine sediment metagenome | isolation source: surface marine sediment (1.8m) | place: French Polynesia: Moorea | collected 2018-08 | reverse complement strand
TAGAAACAGCTAAGGCATACCAATAAAAATAGCCTCCCCGGCATAAAACGTCCGGATTACGTTGCATAAACAATAATTTCATGCTGCGAAAATGACGGGGGGCATTTTTTTTTTTTGGGGGGGGGGGGAACAGCTGGTATTATCCCGTAGAAAACAGGCACAAACGGGGAAGTGCCGGGGAGCAAAAGTGCTGAATCTGTACGAGGAAGCCCAAAAAATATCAAAAAAAGTGGGTGTTGGCCTCGAAATCCGGACGTTTTATGCCGGGGAGGCTATTTTTATTGGTATGCCTTAGCTGTTTCTACGTCACAGCAGCGAAAATAAAATAAAAAATGACGCGTCTAGTGCCTAGTTTACAGCCAGGGGCATGTGGTAGGGATGATATTTTTTAACAAATATACTACCGTACCGTATATAAAAAAGTGAGCCCGGGTAGCTCTTGTGGTAGTGATAAAGCAACGATCGTCTTATTTGCACTTTTTTAGCTGTTGCATGATACGGAAAGTTCATTAACCAAGCAAATTATTTTTTTCAGGATGAGGGTGGAAGACGTCCCTTCGTCTTCAGCAGCAGGAAAGGACGCGGCATATTCAGAGGGAAACGCCAAGTCGGAGGACGCCGCAATCAAAACGCCTCACGGACAAGGAGGCGCCGCCCCGATCCCAAAGCGTGTCCCGACGGGGAGACGCTCTGCGGCGAGCGGGGGAAAAACGATGGCCCCTACCCCACAAATCGAAGCATCCAACAAGCCTTGCGAAGGGCCGGTACAATGAGGAAAAATTTCGAGGCGGTTTTCGGGCCTGCCTGCGGGGAAGGCGACGATGAGTTGGTCCTCCGCACAAGCACTTTCGACTTCAGGGAGCAGGCACTATGCAGATCCACCAGGAAATTCATGTACCCCAAGAGGGGGCAGTTGGCCAACGGGAGGGAGTTCCGGTTCATCATAAACACGAGGAAACATCCACAAGGGGTCACTGTGGAAAGGTGCCTAGCAGAAACTCGAGGTATTTCTTCCTAACTACGAAAAGTGTTTTTTTTTTTAATTTCAAGAGAACTCGGTAGTAAATTTCTGCAAAGCATATCTACGCAATTTCATACACGGCAAACTATCGTACAAATTAAAAACACAACATTCTCAAGGAATGTGCTTTGTTTTCAGGGCAATCTTGCAGGTACAACGGATTCGAGGGAAACTTCCCTGACGCGACAAAATGCGTTCAGAGATACTCATTACACCGTATGTTGGCACTAACGGCAGATGGCAGGAACGTAAGGGTTGAAACATTTCGCATACCCACTGCATGCCAATGCAGCATTGTGGACCCCTCATTTCTTACATGATGTGTTGTTTATTCTGTGAACGAGCTGTTATTCTTTTAAGACCCTTTTCCAAGAGTGTGTGAAATTTGCCGTGAGATTGAATAAAAAAGAATCTATTTTTAAGAACAATTACGACATTTTCGTGATTCGGTATTCTATGCATATTCTAGTGTCGTAGCCATCCTTGAGCCTCTCTGCCGTTATACCGTCATGAGACATGTATCGCCTAATGACATCGTCCGTCAGCACCAAGCAGTCTTTGGCATCACGGATCGACCCTTTCTTCTCGTCAATACTGTGTACCTTGCCATCAAAGGTCATGGAGGAGTCCGGACTAGAGAGTCGGATCTCGTAGTGGTACCTCTCCGCCGTGTCTTGGCTGCCCAGGACGTACACCCAGTACATCCACTGCCCGTGGTGCTTCTGAAACATCGTGACGAAAATATTGCTGTCGTACTGGAACAGCGCTAGAACCCAGGTTATGTTGAAATGGGCGAAATTTTCTGAAGTCTTGATGTTCCAGAATTGCTTGGAGAAATTGTCTACCGAGCTGTCCCCCAGGTATTGAGTTTGTGGGTGCTTCTCCTTAATGTGGTTGAGAAGCTCCTGCAGCCGCACCTTTTCCACGCACCTCTGATCCGGACATTCAACCCTTCTACGAGGGCAAAATAGGTTGTGCTTCGTCTTGCCTGCCGTAGGGCAAGGACAGTCGTCGAGTTTCTGACCCTGGATAATGTAGCGACCGGGGGCAGGAAGGGACTGCTCTGCGTTTGGCCCAGTTGAAGCTCCTATATTCTCATAGGCGTTAGCAGGAGGGTATACCTCTTGTTGCCGATTCTCAGCACTCGACAAGGCGCTAGTGTGCATACAAGGCGATCCACCCTCTTGTAGCCGCCGGTGAACGCAACCGTGGACGTGATCCGGAGGTCCAGCGCCAGCCGTTCCGCAATTCGCATTGGTCTGCTGCTGTCTCTGGAGCCTCTGAGGACAAGTTGGACAGCCCGGAGTCACTGCAGGCAACTCGGCATACTCAGAGGAGTGGTGCTGGCACCGACCTGAGTCACCTTCGATCATCGATCCTCTGAATGTCCCCATCTGACCGTTCTGGCGTTCCGCAGCATTGCCTGGAGGAAGGTCCGCTTGCCTTGTTCCAGCAGAAGGCATACCTAGGAGCTTCAGTGGCCTGGGGTATCTAAGAACTTTGACTTTTCTGGCAAAAGCAGTCTTTGGGTCATCTTTCTTGGACTTCCAGGGCAAGGACATTTTCCAGGGAAAATTGTTGAAGGTCTGGTTGCCGCCCATGTCAAGTGAAACAATACTCCAGCTCTGAACACAACTATGATGGCAGGACGACAAAAGCCAATGAAATTTTACGTCATTCAAAATTTTTCGCTGAGGAGGGAATGTAATTTGCCACAAAAACTGAATTCTGAATAAAGAATATATAATTTTGAATGTTCAGCAAGGCGCATGCTTTTGAAACCTTTCAATAATTCGATTCTGACGCTACACCTTCGAACTTCGACGACTTAAATACGAAATAGCACATTTTTTATTTCTGACAACAACAGGCGAAGCGCACGATTATATTGTCGTATTTTAATGTTTCTTTGGACTACTAAGAATATTTTTGTCAACACTAGATTTTTTCCCCCTTCGTCGCGCCTCGAAAGCGTCTCTTTTCACATCTTGCCTTCACGCCACCCAAGAAGAAGGAGAGCAGTGATCTCGGGAGTGAATTACGAGTGGATTTCTTATTTGGGGAGGGAAGAGCGGACGCACGTACACCTATGTAGTGTAGCACCACCTAGAAAGCCGCGTTCGTAGCACAGGCCTGAAGGCACGCTGACTAATTCAAGTCAAGGCCGCCTGTCCCGAAAAAAAGTTGGAAAGCTACGCCGCGATACAGTCAGAGTCCGCCCTCCTTTAGTCTTTCTCCTTCTGTCCGTCCTCTATCACCGGCCGGATAGGCACTCCTCATTGGATGCTGCACTTTCCCGCCTTCTTGGCACCCTTTCCGTCCGTCTGGCAGGCCTTGTCTGCAAAGTCGTGCTCCTCTCCTCCCGCCACCGAAGCGGGCCGGGCAGGAGTAGGAGTGGGGGGAGTCTTCTCCTTGACCTGCTGCTCCACTTGCGCGGCGGTCGTAATTGTCGCCGTGTCCGTCGCTTTCGATTTGCTGCCATCATTTCCGTTCGCCGTCGACGCCGTTGCCGTTGCCGCCGTCGACGCCGTTGCCGTTGCCGCCGTCGGTGCGGTGCCGTCCGTGCTGGTGCTGCCGTTTCTGGCACGGCCGTTGGCCGGGGCCCTCTCCGCCGAGGAGGCCCTCTGACGGGTCTCGAACTTTGGGTAGAACTCGATGCTGTTCTTCCTCGGCTGTTGTTGCAGATGCTGCTGTTGGTGCTGCTGCTGGTGCCTCAGCACTGTTCCCGGCGGAAGCGGGGGAGGAGAAGCTGTTGTTGTTGGCGCTGCTGTTGTTGGGGGCGGAGGAGGCGTCTGTGTTGGCCTGGTCGCCAATGACGTGGGGCTGTCCCTGCTTCCTGCCCTGAAGACGACCGAGTTGGGCACGCTACTGCTGTAAGCTGGTGTGATGGCTCCCGGGCGGGTGGGCTCGAGGGCGCGCTGGGGGGTGTAGTAGGAGCGAGGGGGGAGTCTGGACGAGGATGGAGCTGTAGCAGTGGAGATGGAGGTGGGGGCGATCGGAGGCCGTTGGGAGGGAGAGTCGCGGCCGCGGGAGGAAGGCGGAGGGTCGAAAATACTCCTTCGGGCAGGAGAGGAAGAAGCGCTGGAAGGAGCTATTGTTGCTGTAGTAGTCGCTGCCGCTGCTGGACTGTTGACTATGGGAATAGGAACAGAGCCGTTGGCGGATGGAGGACCATTTCCGTTGCTGCTAACACTGACGACGGTGGGGCCGGGAGTAACGAAAGTCCTGATCTTGACCGGGGTGGCATTGGCACTAGACTGCTGCTGTTGGTGAACCCCCCTTGCTGGACTGCCCCTGCGCGGGACTCCCCTGGCGACGCCCGACGGAGAGGACGAAGATGGTCCTGTGCCCACTGCTGCTGCTGCAGAAGGTAGCTTGTCCAACTCCTGCAGCTCCCTCCAGATCTTGTTGATGTCCCGGTCGATCTCGTTCAGCGTCCTTTCTGGTGAACCAGGTCCGATCTTGGTTGAAGAAGCTGCTGCTGCCGCCGTCGGTCCGCTCCTATGCCTCTCCCTTGCCGGCTTCCGCACCTGTTGCCTCTGTCCTCCTCCTCCTCCGTTGCTGCCCCTCCTGCTGCTGTCCAGCGAGGAGCTCCTCTTCCCCGCCGCCATAGTCGGCGGCGACTCCTCCTCCTTCTGCATCGACCTTTGCACCTCCCTCCTCCTCTCCGCCCCGGCCTCGTCGTCCTCGTCCACGAATCGCACCGTGTGCTGCTGCCTCTTGCTGCTGCTCGACTCCTGCTGGTGCTTTGCCGTCAGTGCCTTCTCCCTGCTCTGCCTCTGCTGGTGTATGGAGCGCTTGGTGGTGGTGGTCGTCTTGGTGGTGCGCGCGGGGGAGGACTCTCGCGAAGAGGTGGTGGACGAGGTGGTGGTGGTCGTCGTCTTGCTAAGGCTGAGCACACGCTCCCTCTCCCTCTCCCTGGAGTCTTCCCTCCTCGGCTTGCCGTTGTTGTTGTCTTCTCCCACCTTCTTCTCCTCCCCCTCCATGCTGATCTTGACCAACTTCTCCTTGGGCGCACCGGTGTCCGGATCGAATCCGGCTCCGCTTCCCGGCCTATTCCTGAAGGCTGACCACTCTGGCAGCTCGATCCCCTCCAGGGAGGAGAAGGTGGGCACAAAGTCCTCCCCGCTCGCTAATCGGATGGGGACTACTCTCTCCTTTATCGGCGGAGGAGAAGCAGCGCCTATCTTGTCCGGCGCCGGCGGGGGCGGGGAGGAGGGAGGAGGGTCGGAGAACTGCTGGTGGCAGTAGTTGGTGAACTCTGTCTTGATCTGGACTGTTTCGTCCGGGTCCCGGTGGAGCATCTTGCCGTCCGGGAGCTTGATGGGGACGACGCGGACCTTTTGCTGCGAAGGAGGAATTGTCGGAGGGGAAGGAGGGGAGGAAGCGGAAGGGAGGGAGGATTGTTTCGATACGGGGGAGGAGGGCGAGGTGGGGGTCCTCTTTCGCGCCCCGCCCACGGAAGGCGACAACGGAGGCGGAGGCGGAGGCGCGGAAGGCAACACCGGAGGGGGGCGGAGAGGGGGCGAGAAGAAGGAGGGGGGCAGGGCGGGGGCCCCTCCTTCGTCCGGTGGCTTCCCTCTCTCGACTGGGGCCAGGGGAGGGGGGGAGGGGGAGGAGAAGGACGACCCAGAAGATATCCGGATCCCCTCCTCCCCTCTGCTCTTTCCGGCGGCAGTAGTAATAGTGGCCTCTCCCTTGTCCTCGTTCCTCTCCCTGATTTCCCTCTTCAAAGTCTCCTCCTGTCCCCCTCCTATCTCCTGAATGTGAATGGCCTCCTCCCTCTCTTTCCCCCCGGCGGAGACGGAGGCGGAGGCGGAGGAGGAGGAGGAGGCCCCCTCCTCTCCTTTCACCTCCTCCGCCCCATTGTTTGCCTCCGCCCCCTTTCCATTGACCTCCCTCCTTCCCCTCCCCAGCAGGTCAGTGACGGCCCCGTCCGTCCGGGTGAGGCTTCCGTCCTCCAGTGTCACCAGGAGGCTCCTCCTCTTCCCTCCTCCCCCTTCCTCTTTTGCACTTTTGTCCCTTCCCTCCTCCTCTTCCTCCTCCCTCTTCCTCCTCTCCTTTTCCCGCTCCTCCTCTTCCGCCGCCGTCAGAATGCTGATTGGGATTATCCGCTCAGTCGGCTTCGCCGGCCTGGACTGGGCCGGGGCCGCCGCCACCGCCGTCGGCGTCGGCGAAGATGGGGATGGGGACGGGGAGGAGGTGGAAGAAGAGGCCGTAAAGGGGGATGACATCGTTGGTGGCACAAGACTGTCCTCGTCTTCCCACGTCAAAGGATGCACTGCCAAACTGGAGAAAACTTTTTTCCCTGCGAAAAAGGGGACGAAGTTGGAAAGAGACGAAACGTGATTGCACACTTCCTCCTCTGTTTCTTTCTCCGGATCTCCGCCCTGTTTCTCTTTTTGGGGAGGACTGGGCCTTCCCTCTCTTCCTGGCCAGAGGAAGAACAACTCTCGCCCTTTACCCCCTTTTTTGCTTTTTTCCACTTCTGCGCACTTTTCTTGTTACTTTCCGCGAAAGTAAGAGTGGGGATCGAGAGAGACCGCGGCCTTCCTTCTCTTGCTTTTTTCCCCCACTCACTTTAGTCAATCAGTCTTTCCCCTTTCCTCCTCTCGAGAGTGCACCATTTCCCCCTTCCCCCCTTTCCTTCCGACAAACAGAGTCATTTGCTTAGCATACCATAAATTACCCTCCCCTTCCCCCTCTTATGTACGCAAGCACTTTGGAGGATCGACGCAGGTCACGGACGACACTTTCCTCTTCCTTTGGCACGAGCCGACGATCGAAAAGGAGAGGAGAGGAGTTATGATGAGGATGATGAGGACGGGCGGCAGACGAAGATTACAGTATTCACTCCTCCTCTTTTTTTGTCCCTAGCAGCTAGACAGTCTGCTTCTATTCTTCTTTCCAGTCACAACTTTCTTGAGCGTGTGCCAATGCACGATTGAATGAGCTTGAATAAAAGGGACGAAGAAGAGAGGGGGAAAAGGCACTTTTTGTGTATCCGGCGGGAGGGTGGATCTGTAGAAGTAGTTTCTTCCGCTCCTCCTCCTCTTCTTCTTGGTCTTTATCCACGCCCGTCACTCAGAGTCTGATCCAAGCACACGACTTGGGTGGCGGCGTAGCAGAAGTGGGATCAAGAGGGAGAGGGTCTTTTCGCTATATATACTAGGCAAAGTCGCAAACGTAAATAGAAGGATTTTCGCGGAGCTCCTCTTCTTCCCCCTTCTCCTCTCGAGAGAAGTGTTTTGCAGAGAGAAGAAGAGGAGTAGGAGTAGGAGGAGGCCTCCCGCTAAGAAAACTGCTTCTTCTTATGGTCCCACTTCTCAGCAGTCGCCTCCCCACACCTTTTGTTGCACTACAAGAGACGAGAGGAGGCAGGAGAGTCACAAATACACACAAAAAGGCAGAAACAGGGAGGAGGAGGCCCTTCTCTCTGCTCCGTCCTCGCAGCACAAACAAAGAAGACAGGAGAAAAAGTGGCCCACTCCACTCACTCGATTCACTCTCCCTTTTTTCGGCCCAATCGGCACTTTTGGGCGGAGGGAAAAGCGACGGGCGGGTGGGTGTGCATGGGGGCAGCGAAAATGGCTTAATTTGTTTGGCCCCCAAGTTGTCGTTGCGATGTCGCCAGTGTTTCTCCTTCCCCCAGCGGCGATGGCGACGGCGGCGGCGGGGGCGGAGAGAGGGAATTTGGCAAATTGGGCCAGTTAGCGTCTTCTTCTTCCCTTCTTCCGAGGAACGACAGGGTGTCACTGCGAAAGAGAAAGAGAAAGAGTCGACACTTAATCAGGACTTTTGGCAAGAACCCTCCTTTTCTGTTCTTCCCATCCCATTCAGCACTGCATCTCCGCCGCTCCCATTCCTACAGTATACTGTGTCTTCTTGGGCGGACTGCGGACAGCGGTGGGTGGACGGGCGGGCAAAATTGCATTTGGCAAGCTACTCTCCTTCTTTCTTTTTGAGGCGACAGGCCTCAGCAGAGGGAAGCCGCCGCTGCTACAGTTCCCCTCCCGGCCCTCCCTCCATCTTGCAGCGAAGGATGCAGAAAAAGAGGACGAGAGAAAGAAAGGAGGATGATATTCTGTGGGCGTGGCCGAAAGAGCGATCCTACTTGACCTCAGAGGCCGGATTATTCGCAAAAAAGAGCGGGAAAATCCCGGTCCTCCCCTACCCATTTGCCCACCGCACTCTAGATTAACATATGTAAAGAAGGAGGAAGAGGAGGAGTGGAGTGCTGATTTCTCCATCTCCAACTGCAGCGAGCGGCGAGCGCCACTGCCGCCGCGGGAATAGATATGCTAATGAGTTCTTCTTCTTTCCCCCTCCCACACTTTTAGCCGCCGTCGCCTGGCATGCAGACAGACGCCTCCCTTCGCCCCCCATTCCCACAGGCGGCAGTGCAGAGGAGTGCACACAAGCTCATTCGCACTCGAGCACACTGAAAATCCGACATCAAAGTACAGAGAGAGAAATTAAGAAAGATGTTGCGTCGATCATGTGTCATATCTCTCTTGCAAGAAGCAGATGTGACGTTTCTGCAAGCAATTTTTGCGAAATCGTCGACTCCTCCCGTTCCTTTCTATCCGGTTCGTTACCCGCCCTCCCGCCTCTCGTCGGGTTAGTTAGTTAGTTACCATGCAGCTCCCTCCCTCCCTCCCTCCGTCTGTCACTTTCCTTCTTTCTCCCCATTTCTGTGTATTTCGTCTCGCACTGCATGGGAGGACGATACGTGCCAAGATTCCCCAAATATCTTTTTTCCCTCCTCCTTTGACCCGCCTTGTGCTGATTGGGGCCTCTTTATCGACGAACTTGTTATCTGATTACATACGGACGGGCGCCTCTCTCAGATCGAGCTAAATTGACGTTTTTCTGGCAGGAAGAATTCCCGGGAAAAATATCGAGGACGACACTTTCGTTTTTCCCCAGAAGACGCTTTGCCCTCGGAAATAGCGTGATGATGTTTCGCTATTTTTCCTCCTTTCCTGTCTGGCGAAGGCGAAACTGCGGGTGGCGTCGCGTTCGTTCCCTAGCTCCCTCCCTCCCCCGGTGTGAAAGCAAAAAGGGTGAACGGAGAAGGACTGAGGTAGGATCGGGGTGGGGCCCCTATCCCATACAACACAACATGGCTCGTTCGATCCACTGTATTCCTTACACGAAGCTGCGCTCCTCTGCTCCTTTGAAGGCCGTTCCCCCCTCCTCCTCCTCCTCCTCGATATAAAAAGGTCTCCTTGTTGTTGCCTTCCTTCCTTCCTTCCCTCTTCGATGCACGCCCGAGAGAGAGAGAGCGACGGGGGAGAGACGCTCACACACTTTTCCCCAGGAAAAAGGAAATAAAAAGCCTCACTCTCTCCTTTTTGCGGCGCCGCTCCGAGGCAGACTGACTCGAGGGTAAGGGAAAGAGACTACTCCTCCCACTTGGGACAGGAGGAGGAGGAGGAGGAGGAGGAGGAGGAGGAGAAAGAGCGCTTTCTTACTTTCCTCCTTTTTTCGAATCTTTCCGTTTCTGAAATGGGAGAGAACACGACGCACATAACCTTTTTTCCCAGAAACGAATGCTGCTCGGAACAGAGGTCAGCACTCAGTTTGAAGGGAAATCAAGTGTGGCGGCAGGGAAGGGGGAAGAGGGGAGGAACGACAAACTGCCGCCGCTATTTTTTTTTAGGTTGGGTTGACCGACTTTGCCCGTCCGACACAGTTGTTCGAATTTCCAAGGCCAAGCCCGACCCACCCACCCACCCACCTCGTCCGCCCAAATGATGCATTGCGACTCTACTTTTCGCTCTTCTTTTTTGTTGAGCGAAATTCGCCAAATATAGGGAAGTAAACTGTACTGTACGTTCTTCTTTTTTCGCGTATAGCTGTTTGGGAAATCCTTTAGCTCGTGCTGATAACGCCCCTACACATCTCCCCCGTAGTACTATACAGTACGTATAACCTGCCCAATCCCCCTGTCTTTTCATCCTTGTTGTTCCTCCTCTCCGACCGTTTCGCTCGGCAAAAAAAAGAACTTTCGCTACACGATGCCTTTTCAGCCCTCCCTTTTATCCGTAACAAAAAAAAAGAGAATGCTTTAGAAGCAACAACAACAACAAACTTTTTTTACTGACGCGTAAGTAACTTTTTAATTTCTCTTCCTTTCCTTTTCTTTTGAGTCAAAACAGCAGCGATGAAAAAAGAAAATAAAAGCTTCCTTTCATCGGCAGCAGAGGCGGAGGTTTGTTTCCCTCTATAAAAAAAGCACAAAAGGGACAATAACTGCGGCAGAGGAG
>JAAUYJ010151282.1_pt1 | contig 10300 bp, 1 predicted proteins | sample 7278031 | NCBI WGS metagenome assembly JAAUYJ01 (sample SAMN14350222, study PRJNA611818) | marine sediment metagenome | isolation source: surface marine sediment (1.8m) | place: French Polynesia: Moorea | collected 2018-08 | reverse complement strand
TTTGATTATTAATAGCATCATTACCCGCAGTTTGATTAATATCTCCGGTGGTTAAATTACCTCCAGCGGTTTGATTATTAATAGCATCATTACCCGCAGTTTGATTAATATTTCCTGTGGTTTGGTCTCCACCAGATTCAATCTCAATATTAGCATCACCTTCTCCTGCTTCTTGATTAATATCTCCTGTCGTAATATCTTCTGTTGCTCGCAACCTCAAGGCTCCTATTGTACCATCCGATCTAATTTCTACATCATAAGTATCAATCGAACCATCTGTTGCTTCAACATTAATTTCACCCGCACTAGTTGTACCGATAGAACTCAAATTACCTGTGCCGACCTCTTCTGCATTGATTGCAATATTACCACTATTTCCTCCAGGAGCTTCAGTAGTAATATTTTCTGTATTTACCTGTCCTGTGCGACTTTGAATTCTCAAATCACCGCTTTCTGTCCTGCCAAAAGATGAGACATTTGCTAAATTTACACTTTCTTGACCCTCGACTAGGATATTTCCTCCTTTTCCCTGGGCAGAAAAAGAGTCTATATCGCCATCGGTGACATCAATACTACCGCTTTCACTCTGGATTTTAATTCTACCTCCTTGTTGCATTCCTTCGGAGCGAATATCACTCAGAGTAATGTTTCCAGGGCTTCTAATTGTCACATCTCCGGCAATTCCTTCTGTGGAATAGGTGTTGATATGACCAATAATTTCTATACTGTTTTCACTCAGACTTTCAATTTGTACATCTCCTCCTCTTTGAGCGCCTTCAGAACGAATAGAACCTGTATAAATGTGACCTGCTGCGCTGAGAGCGACGCTGCCTGCTTCTCCTCTTTCTGAGAAGGTTTCCATAGGTTCGGTAGCATTGATTTCTCCTTCCCGGCTGATGATTTCGATGTTCCCACCAAAGGTAGGTCTTTCTCGGTTGAGGGCGCTGGCTTGCACTTCCCCTGTGGTGATATTTCCTCTGGCTTCAAGAGTAATATCTCCTGAACCATCGGGGGAACGGGAGCTAATCCTGCCTGAGCTGCTGTTTATTGAGCCATTCCTACTGGTTAGAGTAATATTACCTGCTACTCCTCGGTCGGCTTCTCCTTGTGGTCTGGGGATGAAGGTAAAGTTATTGTTGTTATTAAATTCTAGTCTTTCCCTCAAAAACCCTGATGCTAGGTCTATTTCTATGTCACCGACTTCCATTGATTTTTCGGAAATCATATATATTTCCCCTGAATCACCGTCGCTGGCTCCAGAAAATACTTTGGCTGTTCCTGTGTTGAGGTTGTTGTCTGTTTCCAATATAATATCTCCCCCTTTTCCTGGGTTGGCACTATTGCTATTCCTACCTACCTCGGAAGCAGAGATAATATTACTGTTTTGAGTAATGTTGATGTCACCTGTTGCTTTGAGAAATATTTGACCTCCGTCTGCATCGGCAAAGGAGTAGATGTCACTAGTTGTAATATTTCCTTGGGGTGTTTCGATGGTGATATTACCTCCTTCACCGCCTCCAGAGTAGTTGGCGATAAAGCCTCTACTGGTATCTACGTTTCCAGTTTCTGTAAAGATGTTTATTTCACCCCCTTGTTGTTGGCCGTGGGAACTAATGGTGTTAGTGCTAATGTCGGTGTGGGCTTGGAGAGTGATATCGCCTGCATTACCTCCGTCTGAGAATGATTGGATGGCTTGGGTGGCATTAATTTTGCCTTGTTGGCTGGTGATGGTGATTTTCCCTGCGTCTGCTGCTTCTGTTTTATTGTTGGCTTCTGAGGTAATAATTCCTGTAGTGATGTTGTCTAGAACGTTAATTTCTATTTCTCCTGCGTTTCCGGCTGCTGTGCTTTGGGCTGAAATTGTACTATTTGGAGCTGTCATTTCTCCTGTGTTAATGGTTATCCGACCGCCATCTCCTGTACCTTTGGTTTCTGTAATGATTTGACCTTCTAGTTGAAATGTTTGGCTGGGGTTAATATTGATGCTACCTCCTGCTGTACCATCGAATGTGGTTGCAGATATGGTGATGTTTCCAGCTATGGTGAGGTTTTCTGTTTCAATGTTGATAATTCCTGCGTTGCCACTACCTATACTTTCAACTGTGATTCTACCTGGACCTGAAATGTTGATATTTTCTGGAGCAAATATGTTAATGTTGCCTCCGTCTTCGCTTGCTGTGGTCAGGATTGAGACAAATCCGGAGTCAGTCAAATTAATATTGAGGTCTGGGTCAATTTTACCCATCTCCCCATCTCCCTCTCTCCTGTAGGGGTTGAGAGTGAGATTGCCTGATTCCGCTTCGGTTTGAGTAAATATTCCCAGGACACCTGAGATGTTGATGGTGTTAGCGAATAAGTTGATATTGCCTTTTCCTTCTGTGTTGGTTGACTCAGCAGTTACTGTACTACTAATTTGGGCGTTTTCTCCGATATCTATAGTGTTGGCGTTGATAGTTATTTGTCCTGGTGAACCATCTCCACTGGTTTCTGTGGTGACCCTACTGCCTTGATTTAGGTTCAAAGTTTGCCCTTGGATGTTGATATCTCCGGCTGGTTGCTCTCCTTTTGTGTCACTTTCGATAGTGACATTGTTGAGATTGATGTTACCTGGGCTGATGATGGATACATTACCTGATTGCCCTTGTGTGCTGCCTAAATCTATTTGGATGACTTCTCCAAAAGAGTTTTCCACACTTACTTGTTTGCTGGTAATGATGAATAAGTCACTTATTTGAAGGTTTCCTTCTGGTTGACTTTCTATTGTCACTTCCCCCGAACGCTCGTGGGAAGATCGTGTGAATATTTCTGCGTTGCTGAGGTTGTTTGCAGTAATATTAACGTCTCCACTATTCCCGGAATTGTTATTTCCTACTGAGAATGTTCTGATTGATCGTTGTAGTTCGTTGCCGAATTCAGAAGGCTTGACTTGTATTGTATCTGCACTTAGAGAAATAGTTCCCCCATCTCCTGAGTTTCCTGTTACCGACAAGGTATTGGAATAGAGCGATTCTGTCGTAATATCACCTCCTGCTCCCAGAGAAAGACTTCCTCCATTCCCTGAATTTCCTGCTGCTGATAAGGAATTGGAATAGAGCGATTCTGTCGTGATATCGCCTCCTGCTTCCAGAGAAATACTGCCTCCATTCCCTGAATTTCCTGCTGCTGATAAGGAATTGGAAGAGGAATATAGCCATTCTGTAGTAATATTGCCTTCTGAATTCAGAGAAATAGCTCCGCCATTTCCGGAATTGCCTCCTTCCGACAAGGAATTAGAATAGAGCGATTCTGTCGTAATATTGCCTTCTGAACTCAGAGAAATATCCCCGCCATTTCCGGAATTGCCTGCTTCTGACAAGGAATTGGAATTGAGCCATTCTGTAGTGATATTGCCTGCTGCTTCCAGAGAAATAGCTCCCCCATTCCCTGAATTTCCTGCTTCCGAATTGGAATTGGAATTGGAATTGAGTGATGCTGTGGTAATATTGCTACCTGCTTCCAGAGAAATAGCTCCGCCATTCCCTGAATTTCCTGCTTCTGAATTGGAATTGGAATTAATAAATTCTGTAGTTATATCGCTTACAGAAGTCAGAGAAATAGCGCCTCCATCTCCTGAGTTTCCTGCTTCCGAATTGGAAAACGAATTAAGATATGCTGTGGTAATATTGCCTTCTGAACTCAGAGAGATAGCACCTCCATTCCCTGAGTTTCCTGCTTCCGAATTGGAACCAGAATCAAGAGATGCTGTAGTTATATCGCTTACAGAAGTCAGAGAAATAGCGCCTCCATTCCCTGATTTGCCTTGACTTGATTCGGAAGCAGAATCAATAAATGTTGTCGTAATATTGCCACCCGCTCCCAGAGAAATATCGCCCCCACCCCCTGATTTTCCTGCTTCCGAAACGGAATTGGAATAGAGTAATGTTGTAGTAATATTGCCTTCTGAACTCAGAGAAATAGCTCCTCCATTTCCTGAGTTTCCTGCTTCCGACACGGAATTGGAATTAATAAATTCTGTAGAGATATCACCTCCCGCTTCGAGAGAAATAGCTCCCCCATTCCCTGAGTCTCGTTGACTCGAATTGGAATTGGAATAGAGTGACGTTGTAGAAATATCGCCTGTGGAAGTCAAAGAAATATCACCCCCATTCCCTGAGTTTCCTGCTTCCGACACAGAATTGGAATTAATAAATTCTGTAGCGATATCGCCCTCCGCTGACAGAGAAATATCACCCCCATTCCCTGAATTTCCTTGACTCGAATTGGAAGATGAATAAACCACTGCTGTATTAATATTGCCTCCTGCTTCTAGAGAAATAGCGCCCCCATTCACTGAGTTACCTTGAGTCGAATCAGAAGATGAATTCAGAGATTCTGTATTAATATTGCCTCCTGCTTCTAGAGAAATAGCTCCGCCATTCCCTGAGTTGGCTACTTCCGAATCAGAAGAGGAATCAATAAATTCTGTAGCAATATTGCCCTCCGCTTCGAGAGAAATATCACCCCCATCTCCTGAGTTGCCTTGAGTCGAATCGGAAGATGAATTCAGAGATGCTGTAGCTATATCACCTCCCGCTTCTAGAAAAATAGCTCCGCCATTCCCTGAAACCGAACGAGCTAAAAGTGAACCTGTTGTAGTATTAATTGAACCTGATGTACTTTCTATGCTAATCCTACCACCATTACCACTACCACCAGTAGTTACTTTTTCACTAGTTCCAAGCTCTTCATTAAAAACAAATTCTAATACACCAGAACTAGCATTTATTCCCCTCGTACTAATATCTCCCGCCGCTTTCAGCTCTACATTACCCCCATCTCCATCAAAGGATGACGCATTTACAATTGCTCCGGTAGTATCTATTGCCCCTTCTCTACTCTCTATACTTATATCTCCTGCATTATCGTTACCTTCACTGATACCAGTTGATATCCCCCCTCTCACAGTAATATCGCCACTAGCAGAAAGTTCTACATCGCCCCCACCAAGAGTCGCAATACCACTCGCCTCGTCACTCACACCACCAATATTCACATCTCCCAACACATCAAAAAACATTCCTCCACTGCCAGAAACTGCCTCTAAATTTTCTACATTTAATCGCAAGGGCGCATCAGTTAATCCTATTCCTCCACTGCCGTTTGTTTGTAAGAAAATACGACCCGCATTAATAATTGAATTCTCAGAAACTCTAGTAATATTTCCCCCATTGGCGTTAACCAAAAGTTCCTCTGTTGTGGTTAAATTTGCTAGATTTATATTTCCTATTTCTCCTAAGTTTCCTAACTGAATATTAATCTTTCCACTACCAGCATTTAATGTTGTTCCTTCTTGTTGATTGATTGATGCTGCCCCGGAACTCCGGTTCGCAGAATTCATTTGATTATTATTACCAAATAAGTCAATATTGCCATTGCCAATTGATGTATCTATATCAGCATTTATATTGATACTTCGACCAGCTTTTAATTCTAAAGATTCCCTAGTTTCTATTTTTTCATTAATTGTTATATCGTTATCTGCTTGAAGAATTATATCTCCTGATAATTCTCCTATATCTTCTACGGAGATTGTGACATCAGAATTTTTATTTTCAGTAAAGGGGTCTGTTGGTATTTCTGTTTCTGAATCTTCAATATTTTCAGCAGTCAGAGAATCTATAGTTTCTGTTGTTTCTGACTCTCCCACTGTGATATTTTCTGGGTCTAATAATATTGTTCCTGGTCTGCCAAAGGCTGCAGTAACATTCACACTACCATCAAATATTAATTGTTGTTTTCCTGAGACTTCAACAAAGCCCCCATAGCCCAAAATATTACCTCCTTTTGCACTAATATTTCCACCAAAATCAGTGATGCCATCTGACCAAATTATCACTCTCCCTCCATCTCCATTTCTAATAGCATCGGCAGAAATAATTGAGTTATTGTTAACAAATGTTTGTTGAGAGTTGGGAACTATTCCATCACCTTGAAAGTCCCCTCCAATTAAAATTTGTCCGCCTCCGTTGAGACCGTTAGCATTAATATTGGCATCTATCACTGCTACGCGATCGCCTAATATATTTATCTGTCCTCCACTCCCTCTCCCATCCCCTGGTATTATCCCCCTCCCGTCCCCCTTGGAAAGGGGGATGCCAGATGTTGCTTCGCTTTTTGTTGAGCCGGGGTTAAGAGGGGTAGAAACGCTGATATTCCCCGAAGTAATGGCTGTTCCCGGTGTATTATCTACGATTGTATTTGAATCTGTTAATACCACATCACCATTGGTATTAACTATGACATTAGAGGCGTGTTTTATTTCTCCACCTGTTAATAATTCTGGCAATAATAGGGGGGTAAAATTGGAAATTTCTTCCCCATTCTGTAGGGACGTTGCATGGAACTTCCCTACTTCTAAACTTAATAAATGTCCTGGTTGGGATATTCTCAGTGTACTGCCGCCTTCTACTGCTGCGATGGTAATATTTCCGCCTGGGGTGGAGAGTTCCCCAGTGTTGATAACTGTGCCTCCGAGTAAGGTAAGGTTATTTCCTGGAGTTAGGCTTAAGTTTCCTTGGTTAACTATTGCGCCTGGGTTAGATACATTAAATTTATAGCCACTTGGGTTTCCAACTAAATTTGTATAGTTGTTTGTTCCCATGGCTTGAAACCAATAGTTATTGTTGTTGAAACCGATACCTGTGGCGGTGGTAACGCTGAAGGAGGCGGGTACGTTGAGACGGGAATTTTTGCCGAACATAATTCCGGCGGGGTTCATTAAAAATAGGTTGGAGTTGCCACCGATAACTTGGATAAGACCGTTAATTATAGAAGCATTTCCACCCGTAATTCTGCTGAGAATGTTGCGGGTATCTGGGGTAGAAATAAAGTTGGCAGTTTGGCCAGAGTTGACGTTGAATTGATCGAAACTATGGAAAAGGTTAGCCCCATTGCGAGTACCACCTTGGATGTTAAACTGATTACCTTGTGGGATGACAGTTGTATTAGTGCCGTCGTTTGCGGGGGTGATGGGTTGAGCTTGAGCTGGACTAGTGGTAATTGTCCCTAATATCAGGGCAAGCAAATGATAAATATTTAGGGAGTGAGTTTTCATGGGAGACACTTGCTGGTTGACTGGTTGAAAATACTTAGCTTCAACTATAGCAAATGTTTGTAGGCTTTGTTCTGATGATTTAGGTTGTTATACCAAATTGGTAAATTTTTGCTACAAATAATTAGGGTTGTTTCTAGTAGTCACTAGGGGCGATTTCCTTTACGAATAGCCTTCAATCTCCCCATCTCCCCACACTCTTATATATGCAGGGCTGTTCAAAGTATTGTAAATTAACGATAAGCAAGAGAACGAGAACTCAGGAGGTCGTGGAACAGTGAAATTTACCAAAATTTGCCGATTTTGAGCGCCAATAAGCCTCCCTTTTGCTCTGACTAAAATGGTGAAAAGTCAACTTTTAATCCCTCCATCTCCGTGTCTCCGCGTCTCCGCGTCTCCACGTCTCCGCGTTTCCCCCTCCCATCTCCCCAAACTCCCCACGCTCTTTTTACACCGCTGAGGTGCTATTTTAAATAAGCAACTGTCACCCCACTACCTCCCTCAGCTCTAGCAGCTAATTCATAACGCTCTACCAATGGATGTTGCTGCAAAAATTCATGGATACCTTGCCTTAATTTACCTGTACCTTTACCATGAATAATCCACAACAACCCATACTCGATCGCTTGAGAAAGTGCCCTATCAACCTCAATTTGAGCATCAGCAACGCGACTTCCACGAATATCAATACTATTTTGAGAAGTACGAACAGCTAAACCATTAGAAGCAATTGTTGGTGGAATTTCTTTAGGCTTATTTTCTGATTTTTTACTTTTTTGAGATTCTACGTTTTTATTCTTTTTAAAAGACTCTACTTTTTCACCATCAAGAGATTCAATTTCTGTCAAATTAACTGTCATTTTCATAATCCCAAATTTAACAGTTAACTCATCATTTTCATTGGGAGCAGTTAATACTTCTGCACTTTGCCCAATTTTGGGAATCCGAATCCTATCCCCCTGTTTTGGCATAAATCCTGGTTTATTAGGAGGGAGAGAACGAGAAGGCAAATATTTCTCAGAAATTTCATTAATAGAATTCGTTGCTTTCTGAGCATTTCTTGCTGTTAGTGGACCCTTTTGTAAATTCCGAATTACTGTAGCTATTTCTGCTTTTGCCTCAGCAATTTTTTCCTGTACTGCTACTTCTTGGGCTAATTTTAAGTCTCGTTCGCGTTCTTTTAATGCAGCAGCTTTTCGAGAAACTTCTTGATGCAAATACTCCGTTTCTTGCAATAGTTCAGAAGCTTCTTTTGCCTTATTCTCTTGTTGTTGTCTTTGCTCTTCTAAACCAGCGATCGCCTGATTTACATCCTCAGAATTTCCCCCGACATAATCTTGCGCTCTGTTAATAATTTGTTGTCTTAAACCCAACCTACCAGCAATAGTCATAGCATTAGAACGTCCGGGAATTCCCCAAAGTAGACGATATGTCGGTTGTAGGGAAGCACTGTCAAATTCTACAGAAGCATTTTCAAACCGTTCATCTTCATATTTGAGAGCTTTCAATTCTCCGAAGTGGGTGGTGGCAACTGTCAGAAGTGCGTTATCTGCTAAATATTGCAATAGAGAAATTGCTAAAGCACTACCTTCAGCAGGGTCAGTACCTGCACCGACTTCATCTAACAAAACTAGGGAAGTTGACAAATGAGATTTTTCTGAATTATCATCTTCTGTTAATTCTGAGTCCTTTTCATTGTCAAAAGAATTATCATCTTCTGTTAATTCTGACTTCTGTAGGGGCGAATGGCCATTCGCCCCTACTTTTAACTTATCAATATCTATTGCTTCTAAAATCCGAATAATCCGCCGAATATGACCAGAAAATGTAGATAAACTTTGCTCTAAAGATTGCTCATCACCAATATCAGCCAATATTTGCTCAAACCACGGTAACTCTACAGGATCATTGGCGGGTATAAATAATCCTACTTTTGCCATGAGTGCAGCTAATCCCACAGTTTTTAGAGTAACGGTTTTACCTCCTGTATTTGGTCCCGTAATCGCTACTACCCGCACTTCTAATTTAACAGTAACATCAATGGGTATTACAGAAGTCCCCTGTTCGTGTTTTTCTTGCCAGACTAATAATGGATGTCGCAATTGACGCACCGTCATGGGCGAACTGTTGGAGTTTATATCCGTAAATAAAGGTGGGTTTGCTTCTAGCCAGAAACTATAACGAGCGCGAGCTGTAGCTAGGTCGATGATAGTAGCGATCGCTAATAACTGTTCTATGTCTGCCTTGACTTCTGCAACTTGTTCTGTTAATGCTTGTCTAATAGCTTCTTCTTCCCGTTGAGCTTGACGTTGCAGTTGTCGCAATTGGTTATTGAGATTGACAACTGAATTAGGTTCAATGTATAACGTTGACCCTGTTGTCGATGTATCGTGAACAATACCAGGTATCGCATCCTTCTGAGGAGCTTTTACTGGAATTACGAAGCGATTGTCTCGTTGAGTAATAATTGGTTGTTGGATAGCACTAGCTTTTCGTTGTAAAATTCCCCGAAGAATATGATTTATCCGATCGCGGAAATGTCGCATTTTTTCACGAATGTCTGTTAATTTCGTACTTGCCCTATCTGTTACATCTCCTCTATCATCTATACAACGGTGAATTTCTTGTTCTAATTCTGGATAGGTTCTAATATCTGCTACCAATTCTGGTAAAACTGATAACTCATATTCTGACTCATAATTGTCAATTGCCCGGCGCAGTTTACGAACACCAGACAGAGTTGTGGCAATTGCTAAAAGTTCTACTCCAGAAAGTATACCACCTAGTTCTGCCCGTTCTAAGGAATCGCCAATATCTTCAATGCCGTCAAAAGACAAACCCTGTGGCAGACGAGTTTCTAATTTATATACTTCTTGAGTTTGGGCCAATAGTTGTATTGTTTCGGCCTTAGTTGAAGGAATTGGTAAATCCTGAGCGGCGATCGCACCCAATTTCGTTGCTGTAAAGGTGGCCAAGTGTTGACATAAACGGGGCCATTCTAGTAATTCTAAAGTCTCAGATTGAATCAAAGTTTAATTTATAAAGAATTATGTACTTTGAATTATTTTATACTACAATTACCTTGATTGGGGGCTAAATAAACCTAAAAAATAACGGGAGGAAAGTTCCCGGAAGATTTATCCCCTGGTTGAATAACGACACGCGGGTTTTAACCCGGAGTCAAAGTCTGGTATACTAGAGGAATAAGGA
>JAAUYJ010046043.1_pt1 | contig 10306 bp, 11 predicted proteins | sample 7278031 | NCBI WGS metagenome assembly JAAUYJ01 (sample SAMN14350222, study PRJNA611818) | marine sediment metagenome | isolation source: surface marine sediment (1.8m) | place: French Polynesia: Moorea | collected 2018-08 | reverse complement strand
CTCCTCTTGTCTTATGGTCGGTGGGACCGGCCCCTTGATATCCTTGATTGCAATTAAGATCAGATTCTCTTTCCCCCCCTCCCTCCTCCTCTCTGCGGTGGTTTTGGGCCTTTTGTTCTCCGTCGCTCACCGTCCTTTCCACCCTTTTTTGCGATGGATATTTTTACACGTCATTCGATCATGTAAAAAGTACAAGGGGAATGAGAGGGAGTAGGCGAAAATTTGACGGCGGAAGAAGGAAGAGCTGTGTAAAAGGGGCGATGGGAACAAAGCCCTTCCTTTCCTATCCCTTTTTAATTTTATTTCGCCGAATTTCGATCGTAAAAACGCTGTCATCGGCGCAATGTCTGCCACAAAATTTCGCCAAATAAATATAGAGGCAAGCGCGTTTTTTTTCCCACATTTGTTTCCCGGCGACGTCCAATGACTATTCGAATCACAGTCAAATTTTTAAGAAACCAACAAGGTTTTTTAGGGTGTGGGAAAATATGGTGGTAGGCGACAGAAAATACATCAGGGCGGCGGCAGCACGCATTTATCGGGAAATGGATGTAGGTAGGAGGGAAAAGGAGGACAGGAGAAGAGACGGACTTTCTTTTCCCTCCTTTTTTCGCATCCCTCCCATCCTTGGCCCGCTTTTTCCCACATCTCTCCTCCTATTCAGAGCGGAGGAGGAAGAGAGAGACCCAGATACTTTCTCGCACCAATGAATGGATGATGGGATGGAGGGGAAAAAGAAGGAAATGCATTTTTGCCACATTATTCTTATTCTTTTTTTTCTACCTACATTTGGGAGAAGAACAGTTGCATGCTGCCGCGAAATTTCGCAACATGGAAAATTTATTGAAGCATGGAAAACCCCTCTTGAGAAAGAAGGGGGAACGAGAGATAATAAAAATGTAATCGAAAATGAGAATCGTGACGGATCATCAGAAAAGAAGTAAGAAAACTCCTCCGGCGAGAAAGTGGAGAAGATTCAATTAATTCTCCAGCAACCGGGATTTTTTTCTTTTTTCGAAGAGAAATGTCCGGGGAAGCGCAGGTTGTGGAAGTTGGAATTTTGGAAATTGGAGCACCGCACGGTTTTGTGCGGCCAACAAACACGTGCAAATTGTTGTCTTCCTACAGCTGGATCCCGCATGTTGCTAAAGTTAAGAAAGAAGAGGAAAAACATCGTTTCTTCCCAGAATGAGTTTATTTTTCGCCAAAAACGCATTAGGTATTTTTTTCTTCCCCCACCGAAGGATGACGCAGCCTGCAGTGCTGCAACCAAACCACTACTACTGCAGCGCTTGTAAAAATGTTTTGAAACCTCCTCCTCCTCCCATTTCCCCCCCAACTGAGAAGAAATAAGGCGTGGGCGCCAATGACATGCATAATGAGGGAAAGGAGGAGGAGTAGGAGTAGGAGTGAGGACTCCTCCCCCATCCACTTTTTTTCGCAATAGAGGGAGGGAGAGGAGGAGGATGGAAATGAATCTCTCTCCTCCTCCTCCTTGCCAAGCCCCTCCCTCCGATCCTCGCTGCATCGATTAGACGATGACCCACGAACGGAGGAGGAGGAGGAGGAAGAGCAAACGATATCGGCCTCCTTCTCCTCCTCGGCAATCCCTCTCATTTCCGCCTGCCACCCACCCCGCCCCCCTATAATTGGCCCCGTACCCCGCGAAAAAAAAAAAGGGAAATGAGGGTTTGTTTGTTTGTCCTCTTGCGGCCGATTTCCCTGCGCGGCCTTGGGCTACAGTGAAGTAAAATATACTGTATGTGTGCGGTGGGTTCAAACCAACATAGGAACCACTTGGGCTAATGACCAACCATGCAGGAGGGGCTTTTCCCCCCCTCCCCCTTCTTTTCTCCCTGGGGAGTTGACACGCAAGCGCGCAGGCAGCAATTGGTAGGGATGGGTCGAGCCTAGGCTCGTACTCAAAAGACTCGTACTCGAAGCACTCTTTGGCAGACTCGACAGACTCACGAGTCTGGGGGATAAATTTCGAGTCCAACTAAATTTCCCCCATAATGCTCGAAATTATCAAAATGTATTTATTAAAATTAGACTCGAAACAGCTTTTTTTGAAAGTGAGTCCCAAGATACTCGAGGACTCGCACTCGGTCCGTACTCTGACACCGCCAGACCCGTACTCGACTCGTAGTCCCAAAAAGTGAACTCGACCCATCACTAGCAATTGGGTGAAAGATGCTGCCGCAGCTAAAAGAAGCAGGAGGGAGGATGGATCCCCTTTCCACTTCCTCCCCCCCATCTGTAAGATGTTTAGGGTACAGGAAAAGGGGGAGGGGGGAGAAATATGGGGCACACGAGATGTGCTGTGCAACCGCCATCTTTGGCTACAAATTCTCGATTTTGTGCAAAACACGAGGTTTCCCGTAAAGCACGGGGGGCGAAAATAGAACGGCTTTTCGTTGAAAATATGAAAAAGGAACAGATAATACCGATATCATTTCGCCATCTGTCTTTCCTCTGGCTGGAAGAAGGAAGCCCTATTCTCCATTCCCTTTCTTGTCTTCCTCCTTTATCCACTCGAGAAATTTATTGTCGTCTCCGCCTCTCTTTTCTCCTCGCTGCGTGGGAAACTTCCCATAAAAGAACAACGAAAAAAAGATTATTTCTTTGCTCACGGATTTTTTTTCTTTGTCGTAAGGGAAACCGACGTTCTCCTCCTCCTACGGGAAAGCCACAGCAGGAAGATTTCTCTCCTCCCTGCCTTCTTCCTTGACGACTTTTAATCGTCGGATTCTCCCAATTTCTTGGCAGCCAAGACTGACTGACTCGAAAAGGAGGCATGCAAAGGGGGGGGGAGAATTTTTTTAGCGTTTTTTGGCACGGCTTCTCCTTCCCTCGTCTACTGTACACCTATCTCTTTCCCAAATTTGTTAAAGCAATCTTTTTTTCGTCTTCTTTTCCATCTCTCCCTTTCCCCCCGCTTTTTAGCGCCTCGTAATGGGCCGGATTTGTCTGTCAACATCGAGGCCCCTACAGATCGCCTATTTCTTTGCACTATCAGAAAGACTACTATTGATCACTCTCCTAAAAGCCTACAAATAGCCACTCTCCAGACAGACTAAAATTCCAACTATACACAACGACTACAAAACCAGCACTATCATTATCGCCTACTGCACTAGTTGTGGACTGATGGGTGCTGGGAAGGTTTTTTTAGTGAGGTGGAAACTAGGGTATAGTTACAGAGTGGTGAATACTTTTTCTTTTAACAAGAAATGATTTAAAAGCTAACATTATAATTCTATTTGCACTGTTAGGGGTCAAAGGGATATATACTACTACTGGGATAGGATAATAAACTGAACGATTGATGGCCATGATGGGATGAGAGGGAAAACTCAAATTTTCATTTCTAATAAACATGAATTTTTTAATAGGTGTTAACTGTTAAAGGGTTGGGGTTGGGTGGGGTTGTGCCAGAGCTGCCTCTATCACAGAACATAGCCGAAAAAAGCAAGACCCACTATACTTGGTGAATACAGCCAGTACAACAGAAATCCTTGCTAACCTAGCAAAAAAATTAATAAGGCATGAGTGGCTATTCATTGAGGCCAAACACAGTCGTAAGCACGCCCCAGTCCAATACAGTTTCAGAATGGCTCAGTAATGCCCATCCCAATCCCTAGAGTAGTCGATGTGTAGAGTGCTGATGTAGTCGATGTGGATAGTGCTCAATTTGTAGTCGATGTGGATAGTGAGACATTTTTACCTCCCAAAAATCTAGTAGTCGATCTGTATAGTTATGATTTGTAGGCGATGTGTAGCCCCCCCAAAAAAACGCTTAAATGGACCCAAGCTCCCATAAAGAGCGATAATAAAAACAACCGCCTATCCCCCCTACTTTCGTCTTTTAAGCGAGGGCAGCACCCCATCAATTGCAGCGATAAAATGGGGGGAAGGGCGAAAAGGTAATTTGCATGCAGATGCGATCGTTTCCCCAATAAATTTCGACAATAAATCGAAACCAGCAATTTTCAAAAAAATAAATAATTGGCGATTAAAAAACTTTTTGTGGGAAGCTACATTGCGTGTTTAGAGCAATTATTTTGCTTCCTGGTTTAAGATACATGATGCAAAGATCGGTCAAAAAGGTTTTTTGGCAATTCGAATTCTTCTATATTTCGTGAACTAGAGTGGCACTCACCGGAAAAAACGTAACAATAAATAAGACATTTGTGTTTAAGGGAAAACTATGTATAAAACTATATTAGAAGACAACACCATGCTGCTTGCTTTGCTGCACCAAAAAAGCAAAAAGTACAAATCACTTGTAATTGTTTTTCTTGGACACTCTGTTTCCCTTCACTTCCGTCTGAGATTTTTTTTGTCTGCCGCAGACACTATTTTTCCTCAGTCACAGTCACACGAAAAGTGAATTCATCAGTTTTCGAACCAAACAATTGAATGAATTTTCCTTCGTTTTTGGGGGAATCAGCGTTTGGGGGTGTCGTAAAGTTCACTTTCGACTTGGCGGAAAAAGACAAACAGTTTCGATTGCGGTACACAGGGATGTCCGCGAGCCCGGCCCGGCTCGATCAGGCTAAAAAGCCCAATCCCTCCTAATATTCCCCCCTCACTTCCTCCTCTTCTTCACTAGCTGCCACCTCTGCGCGAACGTGTCCTTCAATCTGACCAGCAGATCCTTGTAAATCTCCGTGGCCTTGCTGTCGGGAGGGTTCTGCACTTGGACGCCGGCCTCAGCCACAGTGTTGGTATCGGGATCTGGCGAGGTCGAGGTCGATGAGGAGCTGTGGGTTGTCGTCGTCGTCGTCGTTGTAGTTGAAGTCGGGTCGGGAGGATTCGGAGATGGATCTGAGTCTGGTTGGCCGTTGGTCTGGATCAGGGCTTCGTCGCCTCCTTTGCGAAAGTAACAATTGTTGGGAAAGTTTGACAAGAATAATTATAAGTTGAAGTTGAAGTGCTTAGTCCAACAAATTTTAAATTCTTCAAAAAGATTTTTTGAAACTTGCTGTGCTGGAATATTACTATAAATTAGTCTTACCTTCCTCCTCCTCCTTAGGCTCTTCGTACAAGATGTCGTTCTCGAAGTACTTGCTCATGTCGTAGTCGGAATAGTCCTCATCGTCCTCATCCTTGTCCTCCTGCCTGTCTTCGGCATAAGCGTCCTGCCCGCCGAAACCGGCGTTGATCTCGATTACGCCCGCGTGGGTGTGGGCGTACCTAGAACAACAGTCGATTAATCGATTAACCGGCCAATTTGAAGTTTTAGAAGTTTTCTATGCTACAAAAGCAGTAGTAACTAGTAAGAAACATTTTCCGCCAATAATGCCATGGACGAAAATCAAGAAGCAAGTTCTTTAAAAAAAGACTTTTCCTTTTTCTCGAAAATATTCGTTGTGAATCGAGAGTTCGAACAATCGTTTCCTCACCAGAACTCCTCCGAGGTGATTGTGCAGTCCGCCTCCAGGTTGAGCACCCCGAAGCCGACGAGGGAGGTGCGGGTGCGCTCGCCAGGGCACTCCAGGATCACGGGGATCTTGGGAAAAGAGGAGAAGAGATCAGGGCGTCATTAACCGACTCTGCAACAAAAATGGTATTTCTCCCGCTCATAATGGGAAGGGATGTGAGTGAGATCTCTTTGAACGCAGTTTGGCCCTTGAATTCCAGCCATACCTGCTCTGACACCGCCGAGAATATCCAGCTCCCGTTGTAGAGCCTCTCAAAGGGCTGGACCATCCCGTGCCTTAGCCTGGATTGACACCAGGCGGATTCGTGGGACTGAGGCGAGGTGTAGAGGGACATGACGCAGGAGCGGGCTCTATCAGAGCGGAGCATCGGCTGAAGGCCGCAGTAAAAGTGCTGGAAATGAAGTTGTTTTCACTTAAAATTGTTCCGGTTTTTTTTTAAAAAAATATATTTACTTGTTGGTCCCTCCTGTGGTAGACTTGGCAGTCCTGGAAATCCTCCTTGAAGAGCTCAAGGAAGTACTGGCCGCCCCTGCGGATGACAATAAAAGAATCGAATAATATTCGACTACTTATTGGTTATTAAAATTGTTTGTCCAATGCTTTCCACGATTTCCACCTCACCAAAAATTGACTTCTAATACTGTGATCAAATAGCGATTTAATTGTTCTACTGTTACTCGACTACTCTACTAACCTGTCCGTGACGAGGTACTCTGTTGATATGTCAGCGGTGACCGAGTACCCGTCCTTGACCTTTAGCGGGAGGTTGTGCACCCGGTGCAGGTCTAGGGAGGAGGCGGAGTCAACCAATGGCACTCGCACCGTCACCAAGGCGGAGGTGAGGTCAGAGTCGAAGGCGGCCGACGCGCCAAGGACCTGGATTTCAATTCAGGAAAAACAAAAAAGAGACCAATGACAAAAGTGTTGAATTTAAAGAACCTCAAGACTTAAGAGATTATTTGACCCACAAGAAGCCGAATTCCCATAAAAATTATTTGACTTGCACGATTTTCAAGAACAAATTTTTTTCAAAAATAAAGGTTTTTTTTATAAAAAAGCTTATTTTTTGTCCGGGAAACCGCAGTGCGTCTGTGTAAATATTGGCCCGGGGAAAAAAACAAGAGTGACAACTTTCACACGAGTGATTGAATTGTCACCGCTTGAGTAGGAAGAAGAAAGATGAGAAAAGTCACTCTAGCGTGCAATTTGGATAAGCAGGAGGAGGCATACATTATAATTGCATTCTGCGCTATTTCGGCGCCGGTAAATAATTGTCTTTCTCATATACTGAAAAATAATTAGAAGATCGCAGACTGACTAATTTGTTGTACGGTACCAACAAGACTGAGAATTAATGAAACGGAATATTTCGGCTTGAATTCTGCTTTACAAACTGTCCACAAGTTTGAACAGCGGAAAAAAAATATTTAGCAGCCAAAAAAAGGACATTTTCCCAGTTGTAGAAATATAAACGTTTTTTCCTCGATATCTCACCGAGTAGTAAGGCCATAGCGCCTCGTCCGCCCCGAAGAGGAGGGTGTAGTTGGCGGGGAGCTGCTCTGTGACGGCGGAGAGCGTCTCTCGCAGCTTGGCGGGGGAGATGACGAACTTGCTCAGGCGGCCAGAACCAAGAGCGGTCACAGTAGACTCAACCTCAACCAGGCGCTCCTCGCAAAGGTCAACCTTGGTATTTTTAAAGAGGAAAAATAGAATTCTACTAGGATGCTGGGCTATGAACAGAAATTGCTGGTTTTTGGAGCCTCTGAAATCCCTAAATTTCCTCAAAAGACACTTCAATAAAAAAGGAAAGAAATATCCTGAATCTTAGAATTTTTCAAAATATTGAAAGTTTTCCTGTAAAGACTATTAACGTTTTGAGATAAGCAATTGAATTCGGATTAAATGTGGAAATTCAATGTGTTCACGTGTTATTTCCTTACCTGCAGCGATAGCTTCTTGTACGCCTCGTTCCTCATGTGCACGAGGTCGCTGATGGAAGTCTTCATGAAGGGGTTCGTCTCCATTATCACGACCTGTAAGGAAGAGAAATTGAACGACAGTTAGATTTTTTTGTGTCAAGTACTGTGCATGTAATCCCATTTGACCTATAAAGATCGGCTACAAATTTGCTTTCAGCAAAAATAAAAACAAGAATAACGTCATAACACAGTTCCAAGACGACGGCCTGCGGGCAAGAAAAAAATACCCTTTCAAGCAATTTATTGAATATTCACTTTCCAACTTTTTCAAAAAAAAAACAACCCTAGCACCCGTTTTTTGTGGGAAAATCATTGTATACGCAAGTGGCGATATAGTAGAAATTCATGGCAGGGTGACTAGGTCCAAAAAAATCCTTTTCTTCTCGTTTTTGAGACGCTTTTTCGCAATAACTTCAGGGAAAGAAAGTTAGTAGTTGCATTTTGGAAGGTGTGCTAGAAAGATGTCGATTTCGAATTGCAGCACATTAATTTGACCGCTTCAGTTAAAACGCCCGACCTTGTGTAGCATTTCTAAGCGCCGACATCATTTCCCATTTAAAAACTGTACTTTTTTAATCGAATTGATTCGAAACGCCAAAGGGAAAAAGGGATCATTGCACTTGACTCGGATAAGTGGCCGTGTTTAATCCGTGGGAAAAACGCATCACATGTCCTCCCTTCTTTTTGTGTATTGCGGAATTAAATGTGGGAAATCCGAGACCTTTTTCTTACTAAAAATTAATTCCTCCTCCCGCTGCCTGCCTATGTTTGCTGCTGCAGAGTGTGAGAAGATGAAAGTTTTTTTCTCTCGGCCACCATACCATGCAAGCAGAGGAAAAGGGGGAAAGCATATCTCCATCAGTTCCGCTATGATTCGAAGCCACGAAATGAACTGGATTGTCTACAGTCGGAGCGGAGGGGTATAAAATCACCGACGTTTAAAAGGCTTTTCTTTGAAAAATCGAATCACCAAAAAGTAGAAAATGTACATCTAATTTTTAGTGGGGCAAATTGGTATTAACGTGGTAATTTCCTTCTAATACCACTTGCATGCTTTCCTTTCGCGTTGTAATAGGCCCGCGAGAGTTCTATAAAAAAGTCTTCCTGCTCCTTTTTTTGCCACCGACGCAATTTTATGACCGCAGGCAGGGGCGGAGGAATGCGTAGTAGGGTGATCTGGTGGCCACGGAAATTCCAAAATTAACGGAGTAGAAATTTCCGTGTCCAGAAAAAAACCAGTTTCACCTCAGCAAAGAGACAATTTTCCATCCCAAACATGCAGAACAACTTGCCCTCTGTTGTTTTCTCCATCTATTTTTATAAAAGAAATCCACTTTTCCGCTCAGAAAAAAAGTAAATAAATAAAGCCACAAATATAAAAATCCTTTTTCCTCGACTGACCTTCCTCTCCAGGACCTCCGCCATCTCCTCCACCGTCTTGATCTCCCTGTCCTGCCTGTTCATCCTGTCTCGGGCGGAAACCTTGATGTGGTCTGCGTGCGCGCGCATGTCGTTCACACTGGAGGACAAACGGCTGTCCATCTGGGAGAGCTTCCTAAGGGAAAAATATATTTGTAAGGTAAAACAGGTGTCGCCATTTAGAAATTCAAAAGAAACAATAGGTGGCATTGGGGATTAGACCAAGGATGGGTGAATAAAAGAGACAAAAAATTGCGGCAAGTCAATGTGACAATAATGATTGAGAATAAACAATAGAGTAGTAGGGTACGAATGGTGGCACATGGTGGCATTTTATTGGGTCAAGGGTGAGGACTATTCGATTAAATAGAATCCAAAAAAGGCTTTTTCTTTTGTATTTTCTCACTTGTTGACTCCTTCCACGTCTGTTGAGTAAGCGATTCCGAAGAGGCCTTTCAAGAGTTGCCGCTTCTTTCGGCTCAGAATCCTTGGCCTGCGGCTGCGGGGGACCTGAAAAAAGAGCCTCACTTAGCATTGGCACAAACAAAAATATGTTAGCACATAGCTAAGCCGTCAGGTCGCGGGAATTGTTAGTGTTGGTGTTTTTGCATGGCTTTGTTTCAAGCAGCAAGCCTCAAGACCATAACAATTAAAAAAGTGCGGAAAGTCTTTGAACCAACTCCGTTCTTGTTGACCCACCTCCATGTCGTCCGTGTACTGGACGTGCTCCCCCAGTTCCCTGAGATCTCTCGCCCTCCTCAGATGGTTCTGGCACCTCTCCCTAAGGTGGGCGTTCTGCTGCTTCCAAGACGCGTTCAGCTCGTCCAGTCTCGTCTCGTGCTTGCGGCGGGCTCGCTTGCGGCCACCACTAGTCCTAAAAAAGAGGATAACCGTAAATATTCAGCATCACCAATATTTTTTTGCTTATAATTACGTCACTCAGAAATTATTTTGACCTAATAGCATTGGGGAAAAAAGAAAAATTTATTTAAAATTTGATTCTTTTGTAGAAAAAATTGATTTGTTCAATTTCTTGCCCGAATCTGCTTACCTCGCCTCCGGGTCGTGGAACTCCGAGTCCAGCATGTCGAGCTTCCTCACTATCCTCCTGACCTTGTCTGTGAGCCTCGGGAGGTTGATCCGGACTCTCAGCGCCAGGTCGAAGCGGTTGTGGACGGAGTGGACGTTCCCGAGGTGCTCGAAGAACACTGGAGACGGAAAAAATACCACGTTTTTTAGTATTTTTAGTAAAAGTATTTATTAGATTTTTGCATTTATTGCTATATTTGCCTACAAAGGGGGTTCGAATATTTCTGCCTTGAAAAATAGCCGTGAACAAAGAAAAAAAGCGTGAGCTGGATCACGATGCTTCCTACAAGGAAATAAAGTTAGATTCTTACCTGGCCATCTCATCTGAGCCGCGGAGGGCGACGTTGAGAATGAGGCCGGGAATGAGGATGG
>JAAUYJ010202645.1_pt1 | contig 10309 bp, 5 predicted proteins | sample 7278031 | NCBI WGS metagenome assembly JAAUYJ01 (sample SAMN14350222, study PRJNA611818) | marine sediment metagenome | isolation source: surface marine sediment (1.8m) | place: French Polynesia: Moorea | collected 2018-08 | reverse complement strand
GACGGCTTAATTGCCATTCTATTGCCAGTAGCCAATCAAATAGTATTAATGGGAAGTCACCGATGTCCCGACCCTGTATATATAAGATTGTATAGGTTTTTAGTAGGTGGTTAAAGACCAGGTATTAAGATAGTAGGTAATAGTCAAACTGTTTATACAATTAATTCTGTCTAGATACTTAAGGCTCTAAAACGCACATTTCAACCCCTAACAAGTATTTTTCTCTAAAAGAAAATTCAATGCTTTCTAGGGGTATTTTTGTGCGACTACTCTTGTATTTACATCTTGACTATAGCAGTACAGAATTAGTGATAGCTATTCTACTTGATGACAAGAAGCTGCATCACTAGGGTTGCGAGTGGCATTATTGCCAGTAGGATAAGCAGTTAAAATTATTCTGCCATCTTCAGTTTTAATGATTCCTCTAGCTGGATAAATATCCCCCTGTGATGTTTTAACTGGTTGAATTTGAGAAGTAATATTTTGGGTTGTTTGCTGATTGTTTAATTGAGAAAAATCTCGTGTAATTGGTTCGCCATCAACAAGTAGTAGTTCCGCACTTAAAGGTAAATTGGGTGCTGATGGAACTCCTCCTTTTCCTTTGATTGTAAAACTGTTATTATTTCCTGCTATGGTTTGATTTGCCCGACAAGTTTTATCTGCCAGTTGATTAGATTCAAGTACATTAGCTTCAGATATATTAGTCTCAACAAATATATTTTCTACAATTGAATTTGAACCGAATTGAGAACTAGCATCTATATCATTAGTACCATTCCCAGAAGTAGCTGGTCTTTCTTCAATACCTAAAACGAAATCTGCCGTAACTAAAATATTTCCTCCCTCTCCTAGTTGTGCATTGGCAATAATATCATTACCATCCCCAGATGTGGTACTAGGAAAAGCAACTATAACACCACTTTCAATGTTAATGTTGCCACCATCAGCATTGTTAAAAGCTACTGCGGATATTTGGCTGTTGTTATCTAAAATTAAATTATTGTTTATCCGTAAATCGACATTAGCTCCTACACCAAAACTTGTATCAGCATTGATAAAGCCATTATCAAGAGTTAAAGAGTCTGTGGAAATTCTTAAAGTTCCTCCATCTCCCTGTCCCGTACTACTGATGGAAATTTCACCCCCATCTCTTATTTCCAAATTAGAAGTAGTTATATTAATCTCACCTGCATCATTGTCAGTGAAACTAGCAGTAGCAATCGCACTAGGAATAATATTATCAGAGCTACTACCAGATATTGTAATTGATTCAGAAGCATTTATTGTGATTTCTCCACTTACTCCACCTCCCTCATTCCTATCTCCTCCTGTTATGGCAATTCCACTATCTGATGCAATTTGTCCTCCCTCTTGAAGATTTAATCTTTGAGTATTAATCGTAATATCTCCTGCTGCACCATCGTCAATACTACTACTAGAAAATATCCCTGTGGGAAATAATGGATTAAAGCTACTTCTTGTACGTATATCAATTTGTTCTAAAGCATTAATAAAAATATCGTTTCCATTCCCTTTTCCAAATGTGGCAGTAGAAATAAATCCCCCATCTGAAATATTCAAAAAAACCGTATTAATTTCCAGGAAGTTTCCATTTCCTGTACTACCTATAAGAGGACTACTAATTATTCCAGAACCGATAATTTTTACTGAGTCAGTGGCATTTATTATGACACTTCCTGAGACTCCTGTTTCAATAGTAGAACTACCAATAATTCCCCCTTCAATAAGCTGCAATTGAGAAGTATCAATGGCAATATTTCCTGCTGCTCCTTCTCCCAAAGTAGCCGAAAAAACCCCTGTTCCTTCTTGTAAAATTTCTAATGTATTTATTATGTTAAGCTCTTGACTCAAAATTGTTGAAATAAATACCTCTTCAAATTGCTCTAATCCTGTTCCTACTATCTTGATTGATTCGGAAACATTGAGATTAATATTTCCTGCGTTTCCTTCTACAAAATTGGCTGTTATTACAGTTGATCGATCATCAATCACTAATTCTCTAGCATTAATACTAATATCTCCACCGCTTTGAGCGAAAATTATTGAACCATCTGTTAAAGAAATGTTGCCAAAGTTCTTAACTTCATCATATCCCAGCTTAAAACTCGAATTAACTGGTTCTAAATTGACTACAGTATTACCTGCCACACTTGCTAATTCAATATTGCCTCTACCTTGATTAGCAGTGATATTCCCTCCTTGTAAAGTAATATTGCCCCCAATTAAAGCTAAATTTGCTCTTGATGCTATTCCTGATGGTATTAATCCTGAGCCAACAGATTGATTTACTATATCCCCTGGATTATCCCGAAATCTTAAACCAATGGGAGCATTAATCGTTAGTATGGGTTGGACTGGATTACTCGTAGCAAATTCTACACCATCAGGAAAAATAACACTATCGGCAGTACTTCCATAAAATGAACCACCAATATCTAACCTTGCACCTTGACCAAAAATAATGCCAGCAGGATTTATTAAAAATAAGTTTGCTGCACCATTAGCACTAATTGATCCGTCAATATTGGATATATTTCCTCCTGTTACCCGAGAAAAGATGTTAACTACATCACTAGCATTGTTAAAGAAGGCTTCACTACCTGTAGGTACGGAAAACTCTCCAAAGCTGTGAAATAAATTATCTCCAGCCCGTAAGCCATTATCTATTCTTATGATCTGATCGGTAGGAGTTAAACTAGTATTAGTACTGCCATCAATAGTAATTTGAGCGGAAACTGATGATATTAGTAAAAACGGAAAAAATAGACTTATAAATGACCAGGATACTAGTTTCATCCAGAAAAGTAGCTAAGATTTTTCTGATTTTACCTTTTTTGACTAAATTTTAGAATTATCACTGCGAGCGCGTATTATAATCACGCCAAACTATAGCAAGTGAACTTGATTTGCGCGGACATCATAATCTTGGTAAAAAGACTTTTCTTCCAATAGGGAATAGGGAATGGGAAATACTGAATACTGAATACTGCTTACTAACTACTAACTACTAACTACTTATTACTTATTACTTATTACTTATAATTTAATTCCTAATACCTGAGTATGTGCGCCTCTAGCTTGAGTTACACCGATAGTTCTTTCGGAAGCTTCAATCATGGGACGACGCAAACTAACTACAATAAATTGTGCTTCCTGTGCTTGTTGTTTGACCATTTTGGACAGTCTGGCTACATTTGCACCATCCAAAAACATATCTACTTCATCAAAAGCATAGAAAGAGGAAGGTCGGTATTTTTGTAGAGAGAAAATGAAACTTAGAGCCGTTAAGGATTTTTCTCCCCCAGACATGGAACTTAATCTTTGAACAGGTTTTCCTTTGGGATGGGCGACAAGATTTAAACCACCATTAAAAGGATCATTTTCATCTTCTAGTTGTAAGTGTCCATCCCCGTCGGATAGTTCGGCAAAAATAGCTTGGAAGTTTTGATTAACTGCATCATAAGCTTCTTTAAAGGCGCGAAGTCTCAAAGTAGTAAATTTTTCGACACGGAGTAATAATTCTGTTCTTTCTGCTGCTATGGTACTGAGTTTTTCTGATAATTCTTTTAATCTGGCTTCGGTTTTTTCGTACTCTTCTAACGCCAACATATTGACTGGCTCCATTGCTTCTAATTTTTTTTCACCTCTACGGATTTGTTTTTGCAGTTCTTCAAGTTTTTCTTGCAAAATAGCATGGGTAATAGTTGGAGTTTCTGATTCTTGTTTGGTAGTAAAGAGTTGTTGCTCTAGTTGCTTCCACAGTAATTCTGGGTCTGTAGTTGATTGTTCGGGGGAATGCTTAATCGTATTTAATTCTTGTTCTTGTTCTTGAAGTTGTGCTTGTAAACTCACTAATGTATTATTTCTTTCTTCTTGGGTTGTTTGGAGTTTTTCTTTTTGCCATGATTTTTTTTGCTGTTGTGTTTGCCGTTTTTTGAGTTGATTTTCTGTGCGATCGCGCTGTTCTTTGGTTTCTTTGAGTCTCTCGGTTAATTGTTGTAATTTATGCTCGGATTCGATAATTTTATGACTTAGTTCTTGTAGTTGATTGTTAATTGTTGATTGTTGATTGTTGATTGTTGTTTCCTCTTCTTGTAATTCTTTAATATGTTGTTGCGCTTCAGCAATTTTTTCGGTAATTCTTTGATGTTGGTTAATTGTATCTTTCAGTTTATTTTCTGCTGTCCGAAATTGTGTTTCTTTAGTTTGTAAATCTTGTTCTAGGTTTTTAATAGCAGTTTGTATTTGTTGCCATTCACTCTGATCGTGAGAGGCTTCTAATTCATCAAGTTTTTGTTGGAGTTGTTGTAATTGATTTTCTTGAGATGGGATAGTTGCTACTAAAAATTGCGATCGCGTCTCTAGATTGTCTCTTTCTTTTTGATGATGATTTATTTGATTTGTTAGCTGTTCTTGTTGGAAACTTAATTGTCCAATCTCTTTTTGTAATTGTTCTAAACGTAATTGTTTTTCCCGATGACTTTGTCTGGCTTCTGTTACACTTTCTGTTAAGTTCTTGACTTGAATGGAATCTTGCTCTATTATTCGCTCTATGTCTGATAAGATGGACTCTATCTCTGTCAATCGCTCCCTAAGTATTTCTACCTCCCGAGATTCATTAGTAGTAACCTTGCCAAAATGCAAGCTAGAACGAGTAGATTTACTTCCCCCTGTCATTGCGCCACTAGTTTCTAAGATTTCCCCTGATAATGTAACGATACGGTATTTTCCCAGGTGATAACGCGCATTATCTAGAGTATCAAAGATAATAGTATTGCCAAAAACATAAGCAAATATTTTTTGATAACGAGATTCACTGTTGATGAGATTAACAGCTAGATCGATAAAACCTTGAGCATTTCTCAGACTAGAGATATCCATCAATCGAGGAGATTGAATTTTATTAAGAGGTAAAAAAGTAGCTCTTCCTGCTCGTTGTTGTTTTAATAACTCAATCCCTGCTGCTGCAATAGTATCATTCTCTACTACTATATAGCCTAATCTTCCTCCCGCAGCAGTTTCTAAAGCTAATTGATAACGGGTTTCTACTTCTCCCAACTGCACTACTAAACCGTGTACTCCTGAAAGATTAGCATTAAGAATTACTTTACTCGCATAAGTTCCTTGGGCTTCTTGTTGGGCTTGTTTGGTTGCTTCTAATTTATCTAACTGTCTTTGTTTATCTCTTTGTTCTTTCAATAAACGCTGTTGAGTATCCTGCTGAATACTGCGATCGCTTTCTGCTTCAGATAATTTTTGTGCCAAATCTTGGACTGTATTAGCACTGGTTATTACTGAGTCAGATAAAGTTTGTTCTAGATTTTGCTTCTCACTTAATTCTGCTGTAACAGTAGCTAACAAATCTGTTTCTTCAGTAATTTTTGCATACAACTGAGACAATTTTTCTGTAATAGTTGCTTGTTCTGTACGCTGAGGATTAAGGTTATTTTGAATCAGGGAAATTTCCCTAGTTAAACTAGCTTGTTCTTGTACCCAGGCTTCACTAGCTGCTGCGATAACATCAGCCATTTCTCTTCTTTCTGTTAATTCGGTTCTCGCTTGTTTATATTGCCGAGATAATTCTGGTACAGTCTCAGACTCCAGACGATTTTTAACTTCTGTTAGTTGGGTGAATTCTTGTTGATATTGAGTCAGACTTTCTTGAGTCTTAACTAAAGACAATTGTTTCTGTTGTAGGGTTGCTTGTAACTCTTCTTGTCGCTGTTGTAATTGATGACGTTTAGCTTTTTGGGTGGCTAACTCCGAAGCAACAGATAATTGTTCTTCTTCCCCTAAAGCCTTAACAAGACGGTTTAACTCCTCTAAATTAGTGCTATTTTCGGTAATATCTCGTTCTAGATGCTGCAACTCCTCAGTTAATAATCCTAGCTCCTTATTTCCTTCAGCAATAGCTGTATGTAATTCCTCTTGCTGTTGGAAAAGCGATCGCCATACTAAAATAATTTCTTGTTGTTTCTTTTCTTGTATTTGCTGCTTGAGTTTTTGATATTTCTCCGCTTTTATCCGATCCGCAGCCAAACGCTCTTTACTACTAATTAATTCCTGTTCAATAATTTGACAATGTTCTTCTCTTTCCTTAACCTTTTCCAGAGTCCTCTTAGTTTGGTCAATTTTGCGGTCAAAAGCTGCTACTCCTGCTAATTCATCAATAATTTCCCTTCTTTCCCTGGTATTCATGTTAATGATACGAGTAACATCCCCTTGCAACACCACGTTATAGCCTTCGGGATAAATTCGCAGCTTTTCTAACTGTTCGTGTAACTCAGTAGCAGTAACAACTTGTCCATTGATGTAAAAAGTTGAAGCATAATTCCCCTTCTTATTAACTCTTAACCTCCGAGTCACCTTCCATTCCCAAGAGCCATTATTAGAGATCGCAATTAGCTGACCATTATTTATTGCTGCTGTTTCCTCACCCTCTTGGTTGGGGGGAGATTCTTCTACTAACTCATTTTCATTCAAATCCTTGACTGCTTCTGGTGGATTTAAGTTAACTTTTGTAACCAAATTATCTAAATCTGCCAAATCTGTCAGGTCGAAAGTCACAGACACAATAGTTTCCGAGACACGACCATTGCTGGTATGCTTATTATTAATTAAATCAGGAAGGCGCTCGGCACGCATCCCCTTAGAGCCAGACAACCCCAGACAGAATAGTAGCGCATCTAAAATATTAGACTTTCCCGAACCATTAGGACCTGAAACTACAGTAAATCCTGGTAAAAGAGGTATTTTAGTCGAACCCCCAAAAGATTTGAAGTGATTGAGTTCGACAGATTTGATATGAACCATAAACACACAGAGCCAACCAATTGTGCAATGAAATGATTAATGATAAATGATAAATGTTAAAACAGATAGTTAATATATAAAATTAAAACTTCCGATTTATGAGTTTCCATCAGATAAAAGTTCCCTTTGTAGATCTCAATTTACAACATCAGCCAATTCAAACCGATATTAATCAAGCAATCTCACAAGTAATAGAACGAGGGGACTTTATTTTAGGTCAAGCTCTATCGGAATTTGAAACTGCTTTTGCCAAAGCTTGTGGCGTAAAATACGCAGTGGGAGTAGCTTCTGGCACAGATGCGATCGCACTTGGCTTACAAGCTTGTGGTATTGTTCCAGGGGATGAAGTTATCGTCCCTAGCAACACATTTATTGCCTCAGTAATCGGCATTATTAAAGCGGGAGCCAAACCCATCTTAGCAGAATGCGATCGCCACACCGCCCTGATAGATTTAGCAGCAGCAGCCAAACTAGTTACAGAGAAAACCAAAGCTATAGTACCTGTTCACCTCTATGGACAGATGGTATCTCCCACTCAATTACTGAATTTTGCTGATACTCACAACTTAATAATTTTTGAAGATTCTGCCCAAGCCCATTTAGCAGAAACAGAAGGTTATTATGCTGGTGGATTTGGAAAAGCTGCGGGTTTTAGCTTCTATCCCAGTAAAAATCTTGGTGCATTTGGTAACGGGGGAATAGTGACAACCAATGATGAATCTGTCGCCCAAAAAATGCGTAGTCTCCGCAACTATGGCGCACCAAAAAAATATTTTCACACAGAATTGGGTACTAACAGTCGTCTCGACACCATACAAGCAGCCATTCTCAACATCAAATTACCTCATCTATCTGCTTGGAATCAACAGCGTAATCAAGCAGCAGAGTATTACAATCAACTACTAAAACCCCTAAAAGAACAAGATATATTTCCCATAACTAACCTTACTGGTGCAGGTCATGTTTATCATCTCTATGTGATTTGTCTCAACTCCCATCTAGGTAGTAAACGAGAGCTAATACAGCAAAAAATGGCAGCAAGAGGCATTCAAACAGGAATTCATTATCCTATTCCCTGTCATTTACAACCAGCTTATGGGTACTTGGGTTATCAAGAAGGAGATTTCCCTATAGCAGAAACCCTGTGTCAAAATATTTTGTCCTTACCAATATATCCAGGTATCACAAAACCCCAGATAGAATTAGTCGTTGAAGAACTATCCATCACAGTAGATACATTGCAAAATTGACGTACTCCCACCACTAAACCTCCTAAACGTCGGCACTCCCTGGGGGATTCTAAAAATCACTTCTTAGATTTTCTCTTTCGTTGAGTTCCCTTACTGGCTTTTGTTTCCAAATTCAAGCAGAGGGGAATCTCTCCAGAGACTTCACATTCCGTGCGCGGAAACGGTAGTTGACCATTCTTTCATCTTGAATATAAATCAGCATGACCATTACCTGTAAGGGACTTCTGGAAAAACACTCTCAAGCTTGGCATCAAGCTACAGTCCATCCATTTCTGACTATGTGCCAATCAGGGACAATAGAGCGGAAGCAATTTAACATCTGGCTGGTGCAGGACTATCTGTTTGTTATCGAATTTACTCGATTTGTCGCACGAGTCTTAGCCAATGCTGAGATCCATCATTTTGATATTCTCTTGAGTGGCTTGAATGCTCTTAAAGATGAACTTATTTGGTTTAAAGCCAAAGCACAAGAGCGACAGCTTAACCTCTCAGCCTCGCCACAAGCAACCTGTAGTCAATACTGTAAATATCTGGAATTGCTAGCTGATATGCCTTATGGGGTGCAAGTGACTGCTTTGTGGGCAATTGAACTAGCTTACAATCAAGGTTGGCAATTACCAGGCACTATGCCAGAACCCTATGCAGAGTTTGCTGCTCGTTGGGGCAATCAAGATTTTACCAAGTATGTGCAACTCTTAGAACAACTCGCAGATGAAGTTTTGTCAACGGCAGATGAAACGATACAACTAAGAGCGGAATCCGCTTTTTTAGAGATTGCCAGTTTTGAAAAAGACTTTTGGTCGATGGCGATCGCAATTATCTAGGGCAGTCTCCTGCCTCACTTTACTGTTATCAAATAAAGTGATTTTAAGTTATAAATCAATCAATAGAGAGTCTATTGACAGACAATTTTAGAAATTTTCTGTCTCAAAAATTTACGACCAAAATTGCGGTTATAAGTAAACTTATGTATCATTTGCTCAGACTTGAAATAGAAAGTGATAAATTAGTAATTGAAGTCATTAAGACTTCCCTGACAGAGATTACAGGTTTGTCCACATTCAAACAAGGAGGTCAAACATTTCGGTTCATCTAATATCTGTCTCGTTAAATAAAAACAGCAGCACTCAACTAAAAAGCTGATATTTCCTCAAGTAGAAAAAAAGAGGGAGTTAATTGACTGTCTTCTTAAACAGAAAAACTCCAAATTGGACTAATTAAAAGAGGAAATCCCCCAGTGAGTCTAGCTTGGGTGTTGTTGTTTTCAGAGAAATATCCAGTTACTTCAATTTCCCGACAAGCCCAGATCTAACCCGTCGCCCATCACAATTCACTGTGCAGCTACCCACAGAGAGCAAAACCCCCACATCGTCTTAATCTTGAGCTTGAGGTAATTATTTTTACTCGACTTGCCAGCCATATTTACGATTTATCGCTGTCGAGTCTTAGTGGTAATTCTCAATTCGTAGGTCGCATTGAACAAAAAAGCGATGCAGCGCGGTCTTGGGAAGCCAGTCCGTTGCGGAGGTCCCCTCCGTTGTAGGAACTGGCGTGGTCTCCCCCACTCGCTGTTGCATCAAGAAGCGACAGTCTTTGGGTAGTAACTTATATCGATTTTTAACCTTGTATGCCTGAATATATTTGATGACTGGCAGCAAGCTACTTTATTCTTGGTCAAGCTTGAGGAAATTAGATAACCTTGTTCCTTGGCGGTTACTTCGAGATATCTCCATACATATCAGAAAGTATATGTCTTAAACGACGGAGACGGTCGGAATAGCTTTTCATTACTTCCAGAGCAAACATAGGAGTTTGCTGCACTGCAAACATAAAATGTTCTCGATCTAGAAACGCTAAGAGGGAATCAGTTTTAGCGATCGCTGTAGAGTCTCTTTGGTGATCTAAGTGAAGCAGTACTCCTTCCCCAAAAACATCACCTTTTTGAATTGTCTCTACTACCTTACCATCGACTAAAATATCCACTGACCCAGAGATAATGCCGTAAATCACATCACTGCGTTCTCCTGCTTGAAAAATGACCTCACCCGTTGAAAAAGTTTTAGGGGAAGGCGGTTTTTGAAAAAATTCTATAGTCCTGACTGGTTCTAACACGGCAACTGACTCATCTAACTATAGACATTTTCGGATAACTTAATGACTTGGTAAAGATTTGGTTAATTAATGGTTAACACTACCTTCCATTCCTTACATTCAGCCGTTTCTTG
>JAAUYJ010096122.1_pt1 | contig 10313 bp, 8 predicted proteins | sample 7278031 | NCBI WGS metagenome assembly JAAUYJ01 (sample SAMN14350222, study PRJNA611818) | marine sediment metagenome | isolation source: surface marine sediment (1.8m) | place: French Polynesia: Moorea | collected 2018-08 | reverse complement strand
GGTTTTCGCCCCGGAAAAGGCCTGGGTCGACCAGATCGAGGCGCCCCCGGAATTGCGACGGGCCATCTTGAGCGGAAGCGAAACCACCATAGCGGTGGATGCCGGATACGATATCGCCATACGTGTCTATGGGCAGGCGGGCGGCAAGACCCCGGTGGTCATGACCCACGGACTGCAAAGCCATTCGGGCTGGTTTGCCCAGTCGGCAGCCCGCATGGCCGCGCAGGGGCATCCCGTCTATGCCGTCGACCGGCGCGGCTCCGGCCTGAGCCAGGGGCCGCGGGGCGATATGAAGGCCTTCGACGAGATGATCGAGGATCTCCTGGTGGTGGCCGATGATATCGCCGCGCGCCATGGGTACACCAAATTCTTCTTACTGGGACATTGTTTCGGGGCCATTCCGGCCACGGCCTTTGCCATCCGCCACTCGGATCGTATCGCGGGGCTGGTTCTGACGACCCCGGCCTTCTATACGCACACCAACCTGCCGATCTCCCAGCGGCTCAGGATCTTATTTTCGCGCTCCGGCCAGCGGGATTTCCTGTTACCCGATCCCCTGCCCCCCAGCGAATTCACCGAGCTGGCATCTTTTGAGGCTTTTATTCGCAGCGATCCCCTGGCGCTGCGGGCGGCCACCGGCGATTTCTACTTCCAGGTCCATCGCGCCCGCAAATTTGTCCGTGCCCATACCGACAAAATCGAGATGCCGGTCTTTATGGCCATTGCCGGCGAAGATCCGATCAGCGACAATCGGCGCAATATTCGTTTCTACGAGAACATTCCGGCCGATGACAAGATGATGATCAACTACGAGGACGCCCGCCATATCCTGGAGTTCAGTCCGGAAGGCGAGCGTTTCCTGAAAGATCTCGTTTTCTGGCTGGCCCGCGAAACCGAAGTAAAGGAATAAAGATGTCCACCATCAAAGCCTTCGAACTGCGTGCGGTCGACTTGCCGTTCAAAAACCCTTTCAAACATGCCGCCGCTGAGCGACGCTCATCCTATAGCATCCTGCTGAAATGCGTTAACGAAGACGGCATGGCCGGCTTCGGCGAATGCCTGCCACGGGAGTACGTCACTGGTGAATCGCGCCACTGGGTCTTTGAGCTTCTGGCAGAGAAAATCCTGCCCCGGCTGGTGGGCCGCACCTTCAACTCTCTGGCCGAAGTCAAGGAATTCCTGTCGGACTGCGACGGCAAAGCCCCGCCGGACTGGGTGGCCCCCGACCAACCGCAGACGGCGGCCTGGGCCGCCGTGGATCTGGCCCTGCTGGATACGTTCGGCAAAATCCATGACACCCTTGTCCGGCTGGGACCGAAAAAAGATCTCCCGGCGGGCTTTCGCTACAGTGTGGTTTCCTCGGCCTCGCGGGGTTTCAAGGCCTGGCGGTCGTTTGCGCTCTACCGGCTCATGGGATTCCGGCAGGCCAAACTCAAAATTGAAACGGGTACGGCAATCGAAACGGCGAAACTGGCCCGACGCATCATGGGCCGGCGCTGCGGCCTGCGGCTGGATGCCAATATGGCCTGGGACGTCCCCGAAGCGATAAATTTAATGCGCCAGTTGGCCCGCTACGGCGTCGAGTCCTTCGAACAGCCCGTGGCAGCCGATGATATCGAGGGACTTGCCACCCTGGTAAAGGAAACCGGGCTGGGCGTCATGGCGGATGAGAGTCTCAATGACGCCGACTCCCTGCGTACCCTCATCGACCGCAAGGCCTGCACGGCGATCAACGCGCGCATTTCCAAGTGCGGAGGCCTGGTGGCCACCTATAACCGCTGCCGCCGGGCGCTGGAAGCCGGACTGACCGTCCAGGTGGGATGCCAGGTGGGCGAAAGCTCGCTGCTATCCGCGGCCCAACTGATCCTGATTGCCGCCGTCCGGGAAGTTACCTATGGTGAAGGCTGTTTTGGCCATTACCTGCTCCGGGAGGATCCCTTTATGCCGCTGGTCCAGTTCGGCCGGGGCGGCCTGCCGCCGGCCCTGCCGGAGGGGCCGGGGCTCGGTGTGCGTGTTCAGGAAGATATTGTGAAACGCCATACGACCCAAACCCAAGTCATCACTTAAAAACGATTCGTATCCAAAATTACGATTAGCGATTGCTAAACCTCAGATCATGTTCGGGGACCAGGGGCAGCACGCCAACAGCGGCTGCGGAACCCATGCCATGGAGGCCGCCATTGAAAAACGCACACCCGCTTGACAACCGGCCCTGGCCCTTGTGGATTGGTGCAACGCTCGGCCTGCTGCTGTTGGTCGGACTCGTCGGGTGCCAGCCGGACAGCACGAAAATGGAAGCCCTGGACCAAAACCTTTTCAGTCAAACGCCCCTCCCGGGAAATTATCTCAGCGTCGATGCCGGCGAGGCCAATATCATCCAACCGGGAGATCACTGGATGGGGAAGGTGGATACCAAAGCGGGTCTGACATTTGCCAACTGGCGCAACGCGGACGGCACGCACCGTTTTTGCATCGTGGTCCTCTGCGACCCGGACGGCGACCGGCTTGTGCTGCTGCCCCTCGAGGACGACGAAACACCCTTGGACGTGCTCGGGGAACCGACGCGCCGCGTGTACTACGGCCAGCGCCTGGAGGCCCACCGCGCCGAAATGGCGGCCGGTACGCCATCTGACCAGTTGATCGCCGTCTCGCTGACGGAAGGGGTGGCCGACAAACGCCTGGGTCCGCCCCTGCCGCCGCCGCGGCAGATGCTGGCGGTGGCGGCCAACTTCCCCAGCCATCTGAAGGAGGATCTGGCCATCGATGATCCCGATATCATCGAGGCCCTGCGAGGAACGCGCCCACGGGTTTTTCTGAAATACCCGCCGGTATCCCCGCCGGATGGCCCCGTGCCCACGGAAGCGATTCGCGGCATCATCGGGCCTTTCGATCCGATCCGCTATCCCGCCAGGATCCATGTGCCGGTCAGGGACGAAGACGGCCAAATGGTGCAAGTTGCCGCCAGCGTGGACTACGAGGCCGAAATCGGGATGGTCATCGGCCGCCGTTTGACCTGGGAAGATGTGGCCACCGCATCGGACGACGAGCTCTACGGGGCCATCATCGGGTATCTGTTGATCAGTGACACCAAAGCCCGCAATCCGCAGGTGGTCCAGAACATCATCAGCCGGGACAACCCCCTGCCGGCCGATCCGGGGCCCTACCTGACCGGTAACGAAGCGATTGACCGGCAGCTCGGTTTCTGGGATAAGGAAACCTGCCATTGGTGGAGCTATGCCGCCGGGTGGGGCGATTACGCGGGCCTGGGCCCTTTCCTGGTCGCGGCCCCGCAGTCCCGCACGCTGCCGGAGCGCATCATGCTGACCGGCCGCAGTTATGCCCCGGAAGCGATCAGGAAACATCCGATTCCGCCGGGGCACACAGCCGGTACGTTTTATCTGCGCCAGTCCGTGATCGTGTCGTCCCGTGACGGTTATGGCGACCGGATGCTCTGGACGGTACCCCAACTCATCCGGTCAACGCTGGCACCGGACAACGCCCTTGACTTCAGGCCGCCGCCGCGGACCCTGTACCCGGGGGATATCATCAGCCTGGGAACCCCCGGCGGCACCGTGATTACCGTCAAACCCAAGGCTGTGGTCGATCTGGCCGATGCGCTGCTTTTCTGGTGGGAACCGCTGGACTGGCACGATGCTTTCTTCGGCGGCAACGAGGCCATGTATCTCAACCCCGGGGATGAAGTCTTCTTCTGGGCGGAAAACCTGGGCTACCAGCGGCATCAATTGGAAGCCTTCGAAAACCAGGGCCCCTGATGGCCGCAACCCGGCTGTTCATTAACACAAGGGAGTGAATCTCATGAAAAATGCAGTCACGACCGCTATTATGGTAATTCTTATAGGGCTGGCATCGCCGACGGATGCCGCAACGGACCAGCAGTGGGCCACCATCGGCACGGGGTCGCTCACCGGGGTCTATCACAGCGCCGGTCACGCCATCCAGAAAACCGTGGCGCGATACCGCGGCAAGGAAAAAGTCACGATTGCGGTCGAAGAGACCCAGGGATCGCTTGAAAACCTGGAAGCGGTCACCAGCGGGCGCTTCTACTTCGGTATCGTCCAGTCCGACCTGCAATACAAGGCCTGGCACGGGACCAACCGCTCCCCCTGGGGGGGAAGGCCCCAGACCAACCTGAGAGCGGTTGCCAGTCTATACACCGAAGCCATCAACCTGGTGGCCGCCACCCGCAGCAACGTTCAGAGCGTGTCGGATCTAAAAGGCCGGCGAATCGTCGTCAATCTGGGCGAGCCCGGCTCGGGGCAGTATGTCAATGCCCATGAAATCCTGGACATCGTCGGGATAAATCCCGAATTCGACTTTCGCCAGGTCCAACTATCGCCGGTCAGGGCCCTCGACCTTTTCGGGCGCCGTCAACTGGATGCCTTCTTTTTCACGGCCGGCCACCCGGCCGCGCAGTTCCATGAAGTTGCCAGCGGCGAAAGACGTATCCAATTCGTGACCATGAATCCCGATGATGAACTGCTGGCCAAGTATCCATACTATCAACGGACCTCGGTGCCGATCAAATACTACCGCACCATCGACAACGATCAGGACGTCAAGACCATCGGGGTGAAAGCCACGCTGGTGGCCTCCGCCGACACGCCGGACTGGATGGCCTACCGCATCGTCAAGGCCCTGATTGAAAACATGGACTTTTTCAAAACCCAGCTCCTGGTTTTACAGGATCTGAACCGCGAGGGCATGGTGGAAGCCCTTCACGCCCCGATTCATCCGGGCGCCTTGAAATACTACCGGGAAATCGGCCTGATGCCTTGATCGGATCGCAAACATGATTAAGCTAGTGTTTCAAAACACGAAGCGTGCCGAGAAATTAAATACGGAAGACACAAGCGTGACATGGGGCACCCTTCTGGTTCGATGGTGCTTGAAAAAGAGATGCGGTATCCATTCCGATCGCATGCCGGCGACGATATGCGATTAATCAAAACGGGCTCATCATGGCCTAACCGTATCATGTTGGGGTGGATGCCGTTGGATATCTTTCCTAAATCGTGAGGAGGGAAATCAATGGTTACCCAGTATTGCTGTTCCCGTGATGAATGCCACACGGCCGACGGAAAACCATATCTGCTTGAAATCCAGCAGGAAACCCTGATGGACGAAAAAAATGTGGCCGATATGTTCTGCCCCATCTGCCATGCGCCCCTGACCAAATGCACCCAAACCAAGGACTGTGCCGGCCCCCAATCCTGACCTGATCCCCGCACCTGCCCATGGCGATGGCCCCCGGGGCCTTGACGCCTTCCACCCGGGCTCACGGGCGCCCGGGTGGGGATTGTCTGCTTCGATTCGCCCGCCCCCCGCGGACCGTCTGTCTGATCCCATCGTGCGCGATAGCCGGCTAAGGCTATCCATGCAAGCGTGGCGGCATGCGGCGTCGATGCGGATCCTGCATCGGCCGGTCGGAAGCATCTTCGAGACGGGTCTGCAGGCCGTCGTCCGTAAAATGCTCCAGTTGATGGGCCGGGGTGTGCACATCGGTCTCGCAGTAGCCCATCTTACCGCACAGAAACGATTCCCACAGACGGTGGCTGCGAATGATGCGGCCCCCCTGGCGCAGGCCTTCGGCCGTCAGGTTGAAGCCGTTGGCTTCCCGGCGGACCCATTGACGCCGGATGAGCTGCCAGAGGGCCAGCCGCACGGACCAGTTTTGTTTCAGGGCCTGGCGGAAATCTTCCGTCTGCATGGGGGCAGCGCCGGCCGGGGCCATTTCCTGAAAGCGGTAAAGCAGCCCCAGGATATCGTCGCCCACGATCTTGAGGGCCAGCTGGGCTTGCCGGATCAACCGGCTCAAGACACCGTAGCGGGGCGCCAAGAGAAAGACCAGCAGGAACACAACGCCGGTCATCACGGCCATCATCCCGGCCGTGCTGGTATCGCGAAAACCAAACCAGACCGGCACCGTGATGGCCCCCAGGTGGCCCAGCACGGCCGCCAGGGCCGCCACTAGCATGCTCAGGCCCAGCATGACCCCCAGGCGGTCGGTGAGCAGATGCGCGGTGGCCCCGGGAACGATCAGCATGGCGATCACTAGGATGCTGCCGACGCTCTCGAAGGCCGCGATGGTGGTGGCCGCCACCAGGGTCATCAGCACATAGTGCAGGACATCGGCATTGATGCCGATTGTCGTGGCCAGGGCCGGGTCGAAGGAGGTAATCTTGAGCTCCTTGTAGAACACCAGGACAAAGGCCAGGTTGAAAAGCAACATGGCGCCGTTGGTCACGGCCGCGCGCGGGATCTCCCAGCCGCCCCAAGCATAGGTATCCAACGGCGTCAGTTCGATGGCCCCGTAGAGCACACAGCTTGGGTCCAGATCCACGTGGTCGGCCGCCTGCCGGATCAGGATCAGCCCCAGGGCAAATAGCGTCGTGAAAATCACCCCCATCGAGGCCCCCTTGTCCAGACCGCTCAGACGGAAGACGACCTGAATCAGGAAGGCGGTGACGATCCCGATCAGGGTGGCCCCCACCAGCATGGGCAGGCTGCCGCGGCTGCCGGTCACGATGAAGGCGATCGCCAGGCCCGGCAGGACGGCATGGCTGATGGCATCCCCCATCATACTCATGCGCCGCAGTACCAGGTAATTGCCCGGCAGGGCGCAGGCCATGGCACTGAGCATACCGGTGACCACGATCCAGCTGTCGAAGGATGTCCACTCCATCAGGCCGCCTCGTCTTTCATGGGGGCGATGCGGTTGGGGCTGGCCGGCATCGGCGCCAAGGTACCACCTGGCACGAGCTTTTCCAGCCCGGCCACCAGCTCGGCGTCCAGAACGTGCTCGATGGCGTCCGCCCCCCAGTCCACGTGGCCCGGGGCCACGTCGGCGTATTCGATCAGGTAGGTCTCCCAGAGCCGGTGTTTGCGGACGATGCGACCGGCCTCTTCCCAGCCTTGGGCGGTCATCTCCCAGCAGTTGGGGAGCGCGGCCAGCAGCCCCGCGGAAACCGCGCGTGCCAGGGTGCGGCGCAACTGCCCCGGGGTCCAGGAGCGCCGGCGCAGCAGCGCATCGAAGGACACCCGCGGCTGGACGCAGTCCTGCTCGGCCGCGGCCGGGTCATGGCCGCAGGCTTCCAGCATCTCGTAGATTTCGCGCAACAGGTTTTCATGCCGAATGCGCCGGCTCAGACGCAGGCGTTCGATCCCCTGACGCGCCAGTCCGCGCGCCGAACCGCACACCAGACTGATCACGAAAAGCAGCGATGCCGTGAGGACGATCACGGCTCCGGCCGGCAGGTTGGCCATCAGGGCGCTGATGCCGGCCCCGAACAGACCGCTCAAGGCCCCGAACAGGCTGGATATCCAGAGCATGTGTTTCAGGTTGTAGGTCCAGAAACGGGCCGCCGCCGGGGGGATGATCAGCAAAGCCACCACCAGGATCAGCCCCACGGCCTGCAATCCGATCACGGTGACCACCACCACCAGGGTCATCATCAAAAAATCCAGCCGGGTGACCGGCCAACCCTGGGAGGCGGCGTAGTCGGCATCGAAGCATACAAGCGAGAATTCCTTGAAGAACAGCAGACCGCAAACGGTGACCAACAGGGCCACCACCGCAATCAGCAGGGCATCGGCGAAAAGCATCGAGGCCGTCTTGCCGTAGATGAACGATGACAGCCCGGCCGCGTTGCCCGATCCCATGCGGGTGGCGATGCCCATCAGGGCGATGCCCAGACCGAAGAAGACACTTAACACGATCCCCAGAGCGGCGTCGTCCTTGAGGCGGCTGTAGCGCTGGATCAAAATCACGGCCGCGGTCCCCAGAATGCAGAACACCGCGGCCCCGCTCACCAGGGCCAGCAGATTCTTGCCATGCCCGCCCAGGGCAGTGAGTACAATGAAGGTCAGCGCGATTCCCGGCAGGCTGGCATGGCTCAGGGTGTCGCTCAACAGGGCCCGCTTGCGCAGCAGCAGAAAGGTGCCCACCAGGCCGGCCGCCAGCCCGAGCAGGGTCGTGCCGATGATGACCACCCGGGTGTTGTAGTCCTGCAGCGTCAGGACCCGCCAAAGTTCTTCCCCGGAAGGCCAAGCCAGGGCGTGCTCTCCCAGGCTGGCCGCCGCGGCCGTGGGCGGGTCGAGCAGGCCGCCCAAAAGCAGCAGGCCCATCACCACAGGCAGTGGCAGCGATGGTCCCCGCCGTGTCATGCGGCCCCGCCCTTGGTCCCCGGGGGCAGGCGCGGATCCTTGGAGTATTCGAACAGGGCCTGGGAGAGCAGCGTCAGTTTGCCGCCGTAGGTCTTCTTGAGGTTCTCTTCGGTAAAGACCGCATCCACCGGGCCGGCCTCCACCACCCGCATGTTCAGGAGCACCACGTGGTCGAAATAGGTCGGTACCGTCTGGAGATCGTGGTGGACGACGACACAGGTCTTGCCGGCGGCCTTGAGTTCTTTCAACAGCGCGATGATCGCCCGCTCGGTGGCCACGTCCACGCCGGCAAAGGGTTCGTCCATGAAATACAGGTCCGCGTCCTGGGCCAGGGCCCGCGCCAGGAAGACCCGCTGCTGCTGGCCGCCGGAGAGCTGACTGATCTGGCGCTGGGCATAGGCGGCCATGCCCACCTTGTCCAGCTCTTCCAGGGCCCGCCGCCGGTGAGCGCGGCCCACCGGCCGGAACCAGCCGATTTGCCCGTAGAGCCCCATGGCCACGACATCCTGGGCATTGACCGGAAAATCCCAGTCCACGCTTTCGCGCTGAGGCACATAGCCCACGAGACGGCGCTGCCTTTCGTAGGGACGCCCATAAATGGTCACCCGACCCGAGGCCCGGGGGATCAGCCCCAGAACGGCCTTGATCAGGGTGCTCTTGCCGGCCCCGTTGGGCCCCACGATGGCGATCAAGCGGCCTTCGGGCATAGCCAGATCAACATCCCAGAGCACGGGTTTGCGGTGGTAGGCGACCGTCAGGTCCTGGACCGCCAGGGGCAGCTTGCGGCGCTGCTCATCGGTGAGCGCATGCACGCTGGCGGAAGACGATTGAATTTGTGCTGGTGCGGCCATGGGCCTCCTCCTGCACGATGGTTTGATCGAACTGCTTTCGCTGGCTTTAGTTTCTCTCGAAGTCCGCCTTATTCCGCATGCCTCAATTTGCCCTGCATCCCGTCCGGCGGGGCTTCACCACCCAGGGCCCGGACAATGACCGTCACGTTGTGGTCGATCATCCCGATATAGCTGCCCTCGTAGGTGCCTGAGGGTCCCATGGCATCGGAGAAGAGTTCCCCGCCGATCGTCACCGTGTGGCCACGGCTGCCCGCCCCTTCGATCAGGGCCTTCACGTTTTTGTCCGAGACGCTGGACTCCACGAAAACCGCGGGAATCTTGCGGCTCACCAGTTCATCCACGATGCGGTTGATATCCTTCAACCCGGCCTCCGATTCGGTGGAGAGCCCCTGAATGCCCATGACCTCGATCTCATAGGCCCGCCCCATGTAACCGAAGGCATCGTGGGCCGTCACCAGCACGCGCTGTTCGTCGGGGATGGAAGCCATTGCCTGGCGCGCGTAAGCATTCAAGGCCTCGAGCTTCTTCAAATAGTTCGCGGCATTGGTGTGATAATCGTCGCGGCTGGCCGGGTCGAATTCCGCCAGGGCTTCGGCGACGACCTCCACGGCTTTCATCCAGCCGCGGACGTCCATCCACACATGGGGATCGCTGTGGCCCGTTTCGGGATCGTCAATCAGATATTCGGACTGCAGAAGCTCGGTTACGGCGTAAACCGGGCGTTTGCGCGAAACCTTCACCAGCACGTCGGCCATCTGTCCCTCCAGGAGCAGGCCGGCGTAGAAGATGATGTCCGAACGCAGCAAGGTCGCCACGTCGCTGCGGGTGGGGTTGTAGACATGCGGATCGACCCCGGCGCCGATGACGAAAGTGACCTCGCCCTTGTCCCCGGCCACGGCTTTGGCGATATCACCCACCATGCCGACGGTGGCCCCTATCTTATAGGGATACCCGCCCTTGTAGTCCGCCAGGGATATACTGGACAGCATTACCAGGGTCAGGAGGCTCGTCACGAAGAATGCGAATTGTCTGCAGATGAAATTCTTGGACCGGGCCGTCGTTGCCATTTGCGATCTCCTCCGTCCGTTGGTTTTTTCAGTCCGCCTTCGGCGTTAGTCTAGCATATCTGCCGAACTGACATTGGCAAAATACTAAGACATAAATTATTTTGGTCAACCAAAATAATTTATTTGGCTTATGAAATTAAAGCGGGTCTTTCAAGGCGGATTTCACCGGCACGGCTGTCAGATCACCTGGACTTCGATACCGGCGGCCACT
>JAAUYJ010069899.1_pt1 | contig 10313 bp, 13 predicted proteins | sample 7278031 | NCBI WGS metagenome assembly JAAUYJ01 (sample SAMN14350222, study PRJNA611818) | marine sediment metagenome | isolation source: surface marine sediment (1.8m) | place: French Polynesia: Moorea | collected 2018-08 | reverse complement strand
GGCGGATATCACATTCACAATTTCTTTCTATCTATTGTCCACCAATATTACTGCCTGTGCTATCGCCAAACAGAATTTTCAATTTCACATTTCCGGCGCAGGTCACAAGAAGAAAAGAAGCGCAGAGCCCGTTGGTGTCTCAGGCTGGTTCACTGGGAAAAAGGGACGATCGGAGGAGCCCATGGCACTCGAGGGTGGTGTCTCACCCGAGTCGACGCACAGCTTCTTTGCCGGGCTCCTCGAAAACCAGGCACCAGCAGAGATTGAAATCTCAAACCTGCAAGACACCACCGAAGCGCTCAGCAAGAGGGGGTATGGTGACGAGATCTTCACCGACATGTCAAGGCTCATTCAGCAAGGGGCTTCCGCTAACACACTGTACATATTACTCGTAAGTTTATTTAAAATTCTCGATTGAAATATCAGGCCAGGTACGATTTGTCCCTTCTACCCCCAGTACATAAAGCTGGCCAACCTGCACGACCTCGTCGACATGGCCAGGAAGTACATGACCGACCTGGGCATCCCAGTGCTTACGTGGGTGGACATCAACAACACACACTTCGGAAGAGGGAGAACATTCTTCAGCCGCCCCCTGGCCATCAGTAGGATCGCCCGTCGTCTGCCTGGGCTTCTTCGCACCGGGGCGTCGGCGAATATGCTCCTCCTCCACGCCAGGCAGCTGGACGAGCTGTACAAGACACCACTACGAAACTTCTGGCAGGACAGGCCGCCCTTCCTGGTGGACTACAACGAATACCTCGAGTTCGATATGAGCGACGACAGCTCGCTAAAATTTCTAAGGGCCCCGGGGAACTACGGCCACAGGGCTGGGCTCGGCTTCAAGTCGAGGACGACCGACTTGTCGAGGGACCTGGACGAGGGGAGACTGTCCTGCAGCAAAGTATTCATTACGAGGAGCGGGTATACGACGGAGGAGCCCAAATAGTACATTTCACTGTTACCCCCCCCCCCCCCTCCAAACTTTCAAATCCAAATTTCAGTTGTGCCACCTTCTTATGTGTTTCAGTGTTCTGGTATTTTACATCCCCCCTCCCCTCTTTTTTATCCTTGACCTTCCACCCTTCTCTGTGGTGTCTTCTTATGGAAAAGAACAACATTAAGCCCTTTTAGTTCTGTGCTCCAAGACAATTGCACTAATAAATGTATTCAGGGAACACAAGAACAGAACATAGAGACTCGCATTTAAAGAAGGCAATATTTAAATTTCAAATGCATTTAAGCGGGAATACGACAGTACTAGTATCAACTTTCTGAAAGAATTGGACGACTTTTTTTCCTCTGCCTGCCATATTAACATGGATTCGAAAAAAGCCAAGCCCCGGGACACGCAGGAAATGGACACCACAGCCGCAAGCCAATCCCGTGGCAATCCCGCGAAATCCCGTGCAGATACACTCTCTTCTGGGGTATGCACGCTAAGTCTGGAGGAAGGCCCCGGAAGACACCAAGATTACAGACTCGGACACAGCTACAAGGCGACATTCGAAGACAGCGATGAAGAGGAGGCCCTGCCCGAGACAGCCGCGCCGCCTCCGCCACCAAATGCCCGGCGGATGGAAGTAGTGGTGTCTCTTGAGAGCTTTAAGGAGCTAATGGAATCTTTTGGCGAGCAAGCCGTTCTCTGTTGCAAGTACCCCATGTACACTAAGTTGCCAAAGCTTAGCGGTGGTCACAGGGACAAACACGAACTTTCTGGGATAAACCTCCCCGCTGGTTTCGAGCCCATTATGTCCGAGAAGAGAAGCGTATTGGCCGAAGACACCACCGACGGGACCTTCTGGCTTTTTTCGAGGGGAAAGAAGCAGGCCAACATGACACACGCCATCCAGTCCATGTGCAAGGGACAAAGCTGGAAAGTAATTGGGAATGACACCATTGTCGTAGAGGAGCAGTACTTGTCAGGGTTCAGGATGGTGTTTTTTTGGTGGGATCACTGGGCAATCCGCAGGTTTGCTTCCTGGCCCCTCTTGCAGCACAGCAAGTGCGACGCCTCCTGGGCGAGGTGGGGAAAGGAGGTGGTGGGTGCCTTCTCCAAGATCTCAGGCGAAAAGGGGACAATGACAATCGTTTACTTCTCCGATATTCTCAAGGGCGCGAGGAAGACAACTAAATTCGTGGATCTCGGGGATGTAGACGTTCTCGACATCAAACTCCGCCCATTCATAAGTCAGAGTCACTTTGGTGTAATCGCCGAGACGGAAGCATCCTGGGAATCCAAGTGCAAGGTCGTGTGGTTCTCAAAGCGGAGGATGCGATGGCTTAGACAGACACCACAATTTAGCCTCGATGCCTTCGACGAAAGTGTCAAGTGGTGTCTTGACCCAACAGCAAAACAAGTTAACCTTGTCATCAATAACAACACCGAATGGATACGCATCGACCTGGCCAGCGGGTCACTGAAGAGGCAGAGCATCACCGGGGAATGCTCCCTCAGCAACGGACCCCAGTTCTTGATAGGCCTGAACGGCGCTCTGTGGACGCTCATACAGTGGCGACCCTACGGAACCTTGATGGAAACTTTCACGGTCACAGGCGTTTGCACCAAGAAAATTTTCAAGGGCGTGTGGCCAATCGCCAGGACCCGCTGCAACAGCGTTGTCATGAGGGGAAAGGACAGCGAGATGGCCGTGTTTTCCCCAGAGTTATTTAATCCCAACCTACTATTGTAAGACACCACAAAAGAAAAAAATAGAAATACGTGCAACTTATAGGCCTTATATACAAACATATGTGAACTTATTAACTGAAGTTGGAAAAGATTCTGACATTTCTGAGCAGCACAGTCTAGACACTTTAGGCAGTTTAGTGTGGCTCTGTGAGTTTTCGTCGGGGTGTGATTCCCCTTAGTAAGCCCCCCTCCCTCAAGCCATTTTCAAACCACCCAAAAAAGGATTTAGGAGTATGAGAAGAAAAAAAATGATGTTCATAGACATGTTCTAAGAAATTTCTAGTCTTCATTGTGGCGCAAAAAAAGTTGTTGTTTTCTATGATTTTTTTACCCCCCACAGAGCACCATCTGTCCACATTAGGGATCGAGCCGATCAATCAATTGGTTGATTTTTAGTTGAGTCAAATTTCAATTAATCGATTAAAAATAACTGTATCAACTATAAACTAAACTAAACTAAAAACTAAAAACTAAAAAGGAAAAAAACAAGGAAATTTTGATAAAACTTGAACGGATTTTGTTTGGAAAAATATGACGGGGGGGGGGGGGATAGACTATAATTCACATCACAAGTTTGTAAGAGGTATTCATTGCGGAAGTTTTTTTCAGTAAATAACTTTTTTTAATCGAAATTAATCGATTAATTGGTTGAAATTGTTTGATTTAATCGGTTTTTTAGTTGATATCTCCAAGGGTTTTCGACGCAGCATCCACGCCGGAAATGAATTCCCATGAGAAGGGGGCAAGGGGACAAGGATAATGGAGAAGGAGATGTCCCAAGTTTTTATCAGCTGATGTCCGCCCAGATCGGTCACGACATCTGACGGGGAGACTGAGCTATGATGTGGCATGTGACACATGTACAAAGTATTTTTAAAATTTGCTTAAAAGGTGCATAATTTTGCAATCAAGAAACTTTATTTACCATGTTGTTATGTATCTTGGAAATTTGAAACCTTCTGGGAATAACTAAATAACTAAATACCACAGTCTCCCCCGTCAGATGTCGTGACCGATCCTCCTTGGCGGAATCCTGGAACGAAATCTCTCTTCTTTCATCCTCTCTGGTAGGGTGGCAAGAAGGGGGTTTGCAACTTCGCTTCTGTGTTGTCTGTTCTCACACTCGCAGTCTCCATCCCGATTCCGTGACAGTGACAACAACTCGCCGTTTTGAACGATCTTCCACGATGGCGGAGGGGCCCATCTCACGTGAGCCCGGTCGGTTCTACATCCTTATATCCAGCCTCCCTTATGAGGTGGACTCCATGAAGCTGTCCCTCTTCATTGAGGTTAAGTCTGGTGTCATCATCCCCCCGACTACCATAAGCATGGTCAGAAAATACGACCACCCCGCACGCCATTCGGGTGAGGCGCTTGTCCCGGTAGTCAGCCCCGTCGACCGGATCAGGATCGTGGAGGTGCTTCACGGCAAGTACTGCCCCTCGACAATCCACAATAAGGTCGGGCGAGTAATCCAGGCCAGGGCGCTAACCGATGAGGAGGCCAAGGAGAAGTTCAGGGTGGTGTCCGAGAGGGAGGAGCGGCACCATCGAAGGGTGCAGGATCTACAGGACGAGGGGAACGACCCGGACCCCCGCCGGTCGATCCCCTACCAGCAGAGCAAATTTGCCGGCTTCCTGGTGTGCGCAGAAAACCTGTGCTTCGACACAACGAAGGAGAGACTGATAGCTGAACTCAGGGCACATAGGTAAAAAAAATAATGATTGGCAAATATCTTTGAAGTTTTCGAGTAACTGTGTATTGCAGGTTTGCCTTTGGCACCAACCCTTCCCTTGGCATCGCGGGCTACCGCACTGAGGCTGAGCGCCAGCTGGCTCTGAAGATGTGGGACGGGCTCATCATAGACGGGAGAAAGGTCGCCCTCGTGCCGGTGGACGAGGACGAGGCCATCGGAATCCTGGGGCGGCAACTGGAGGGTCTCTTTCTCCCCTCGCCCAAGGCGAGTGTATCCTGGGCAGAGGACAAAGTCAAGGTGAGAAAAATTTCATTACTTTTTAAAAGGGAATTATTTTTTCATCTGAGAATATTTAAAGACAGAGTTTGTTTCAACAAAGGTTTTTCATTTTTCTCGCCGTGAAAAATATTTCGCAATAAAAAAATAAATGCATTAAAAGTAACTTATCGAAGGTTTTCAGCTTTTAATTTTTAACAAAAATTAACGGTTGATTAACGGTAAAGACCCATCAAATTAACATCTATTCTACTCTATACTCCCTTTTCGTGTCGTTTTTTTATTGTACATGTCTCAAATAAATCAAACTGAGCAGTTGCAACAGTTAGCAAATGACTGAAAAGAAAACCTTTTTTATTAAGCAACAGGTAATTTTTTTTTTTAACTTATGCTAAAAAAATTCTCTCCCCCCCACCCTCCATCCCCCCTTCACCCCCCTTCACCCGGGCTATGTGTGTGTCGTAACCCCCACCCCACCCCCACCCCCACCCCCTACAAAAAAATGAGAAAAAATGATTTATTATTTTTAATTTTTATTTTATTTTTAAAATTGCGGCGAAACCCTCTCCTACAGGAGTTCCGCGAGTCCGACGAGCCGGACACCTCTTCCTGGGAGGGGACCAAGGACCCTACCAAGAGGCTGCTGAAGTCGACCGGGGAAGGTCGAGTCAGGCCGGAGCATTCCTTTGAGGCCTTCCTGCAGACCGTTGAGGAGATGAAAGTCATCTCTGCCATCGCCGGGGACGGCCTGTGCTACCTGTACGAACTGGAGAGGACCTGGCACAGGACCAACTTTAGGTTTGCTTCCTTCAACGAGGCAGTTGGGGACTTCAAGCTGATGTGGAGGATCGGCTTCCTTGTCTCCGCGTTCTCTTGCCCTGATGACTGGGCTGAGGTGAGAAACGATTTTTTATCCTTTTTTAAAAAAAGGTTTTTTTACGGAAAAGCGAAAGTTGATTAAAAAAAGCTATCACTTTGCTTTAGCTTATTTAACTGAAATCAACCGCTAATTTAACTGAACTACCCCTGAAATTAACAGGTTAACCGAAGGGACGAATTACCACAAAATTCCCAGCCCTGATACTATACATTGGTTCCCGATTTATATTTCAGATGGAAAGGCTCGTTGAATGTGGGGTCTACCCCGTAGCCGGCTTTGACCCACGATTCGTGTCAACTGACAGCTGTGCAACTGCAATCGCCGACGCTGTGGAGGCCATCGTCCTGGAGAACAAGTGTGTCGCCGTCGGTGTCATCGGCCTGGAGTATTCAGACTACGATCGCGTCGACACCGACGACGACGTTGAGGCTGTGCGCCGTAGGAGTTTCTTCGTCAGAGTGAGGACCGAGGACAACAGGGCGCGCCTTCAGTACACGAAGGAGAACCAGGGGGTCCTGAGGGAGCTCCAGCGGGAAATCTTCCGAGAGCAGGTCAAGGTAGCCTTAAAGTTGGGTCTGCCCTTCGTTGCAAGACTAAAGGGCAGCGACTCCTACAGACATGCCATCGACATTCTCCTGGAGGTAAGGGGATAAATGACGTATAAAGGGATTAATTTGCCCCTTAATTGTTCGTGTGTTTGCATTTTTTTCGTAGGAGAGCGTGGGCAAGCACCCCTTCCTTCTAGCTGATTGGAGCGGGCCGATCGAAGTTGCCCGAGAGTTCCAGTTCCGCTTCGACGGGGTGATGTTCGGGATCACGCCGGCGGCCGCTAGGCGTGGCAACAACGGCCCGAGGAAGGTCATCAAGGAGTTTGGACTTAACAAGGTCCTTCCGATGTCAGCAAGTCCCCTGCAGCCGTCTGTCAATCAAAAGGTTTGATTAGTCTGGTCGTATTTTTTCATGTAAAGCACATGTACATTTTCTGTTTATTTATTTATTTATTTATTTATTTTCCTCGACAGGGAGAACTTGGCCCCGGGGACGTCGTGGACTCCTACGCCGTGGTCTCGACCGTCCTGGGGATGCCAGCCCCCTTCACGGCGAGGAGGCTGACCGACAACATCAAGGAGTTCTACCGCCTGACGAAGGAGTAAAGATAAGAGGGCCAAAGAATGAAACGGATAGGCTTTATATGGTCACAGTCAATTTGGTCTTTAGAGCAATTCAATCATAAGACTATGACAATATAATGTCGTCAAATACATACCTTAATAGCCACACATTACACTGGATTCATTTTTGAAATAAAAAAAATACAATAATTGTCTTTTTTTTCCGATGAGTTTTCTTTTTCTTTCTTCGTGTCGTTTAACTTTCATTTGATTTTTAGCCCGGAGCCAAAGTTTTCGTTTCTCCTCCTCCTCCTCCTCAATAAATTGTGAGTGTGGAAAATTTCCTCGCTTCTTAATCAGCGCGAGTACAGAATTATTCAAATACCTGAGTCCGAGGGGGGTCCCCGAGCTTCGAAGATGTTCATAATTAGACACTCAGGATTGTCCTCGCTTCTTAATCAGCGCGAGTTAAGAAAGATACCATTCAAAAGAAAACAAAAATTATTTAGCAGGGCAACAGAATTCCTTAGTCTCTCTCAGTATTGTCCAGGCACGCGGAGGGCGCGGAACGAATTCAATGAAGTACGAAACTAAATTCAGACATTCCAATCGGTGAAGGTACGGACAATTGTGATTAAATCAACCATAAAATGGTAATCAAGAAAGGCGCGTTGATTGCTCGGTAAAAGAATGTTTCCAGCTTTTTTTTATTTTTATTTCAGCCTGCGACCGTAGGTTGAGGTGGGTGTGCAAGTACATTATTCGATTATATTGCATGATAGAACCGACCGCGCGCAACTAATCGTATTGCACATGAGTCTTTTCATTATCTGAAAAGGAGGCTGAACATGGCCATCGCTAGTGCAAATAGCATACCCCCGGCCCCCGGGGAGTTTACGGTGGAGCTGTTACAGTCCTCCCCCTTGCATCGGAAGGTGATTAACTTGAGTCCCTTCCTGAAGGACACAGCGGAGCCGTACTTCTCAATTCCATATCCGCACGTCCGCTTAATGTTCTTGTAGCCGTTCTGACCAGTGAGTTCCTCTTTCACGCAGTGGGTGTACCTCTTGCCTCGGGGAGCGGTGCCAAGGGTGCTCCTGCAGTCCCTGATGAATCTCGTAAAGATGGGTTCGTTGTAGTCGTCGACGAAGGGGTCCTTGCAGTCCTCCTCGAAGTCAGTGTCGCATATGTGACAATGGTAGGAGGCGACAGAGGCCACCAGAAAGAAGAGGAGGAGGACGTTACAAGAGGCCATCTTGGGTGGAGGTGGGAGTGGGTCCTTGCTGTGCGCGTGTTTGTTGAGAATTGAGAACTCACAAGAGTTACAGACTCACAACTCCTGCGAAAACAGTGCTGCCATGGGGTCTTTAACGAAAAAATAGCATAAATTCTTTTTAAAAAGTCTCAAAATTTGCATCTTTTTACTACATTTATGTGGTGGTTTCAAAGAAAAAGACAACAAAGGATGAATTGAAAAAATAAAAAGACAAAAAGACAAAAATTTGCTATTGATTTTGGGAATTCGGAAACTTCCAATTTCCGCCGGAAACTACAGCTCAACTGCTGACCGGCTGCTGCAAGGGGTGGCGATAGCCCACCAGCTAAAAAAAACAAACGCTGTTTTTTTACTCTGCCGGGCAGCAACAGCAGGCTGAATTGGCAGCAGGAGCTTGACCACACAAGGGCGGGGGGGGGTTGATGGGGGGGATGACACTTCCCTAGCGTTCAAAAACCTATCCCCTCCCCTAGAGCCGAAAATCAGGGTCCTCCAAAAAAATTTCTGACCAAAAAAGGGGGAAAGTGCAACATTTTTTTAAATAAATCTCTCTCTCATGTTTCTTACTCTAGTTTTTGTAAAAATCCCAGTGTTCTCCTATAGAAATTTGGTTTGTCCTCCCCCCTCCCCATCTGGAAAAAAAGTCGGCGCCCATGTGTGAGCTCGACTGCATCTTTGATGTAAAATTATACAAAAATATAAAAATTATTTTAAAGATGACTTTAGATTGGAACTCAGAAGGAGCCAAAGCCTTCAGCTCTTTAGTTCTTTTTGTTTCTTTGGAAAATTATCTATCAGGCTCGCGAGCCTAAAGATTGAGCCTCGAGCCTTTCGAGCCTGACAAAAAATGGCTTCGAGCCTTCGAGCCTCGAGCTCGAGCCCAGTCGCATCCTACACAACAACAAGTATCGACTCGATACAACGCGGTACTATCTATACTATCAAGTGGAAAATAGGGCCAAGGATGAGGCTGTGGTGGTTCATGTGTCTCTTCCTCCTTGCGGTCGACTCCCAGAGGCTCTTCAGGCGCCCATTCTCCTGGAGCAGGGGCCCAGGAGCCAAGGCGGCCCGGGATATCCCGATCCGCGTGAAGCACCAGAGTCTGGGGAGGGCCGTTCTCAACGGAGCAGGAGGGGCTTCCGCCGCGGTGGTGGCAGACTACGCTACCGGGAGACTCATGGAACACATCGTGCTGCCCACCGAGGACCACGACTACGACCTTTACCCGGACTACAACGAGGACTACAGGCCCGATGATTGGATAGAGTGAGATGGGATCGATAAATCCTACAAGATTGTAGCAAAAAAAACCACATGAATACTATCGTTACGAAGCATGGAACCGAAGATCTGATATTGAATACCCATAACCTACTACTCGGGAAACGTACTTACCAATAAATACCGTGTACAAATAAAGCCTGATCGGCCGAGTATGGGTTTGACTTTATTTTTGTCACTCGTACATATCCGGAAATATACTGAGGTATACTCTTTTCAGTAGTTGTTTTCATGCCACTTTATGCAGCAAATCTGGAGAAAAAGAATCGATGGTGGTCGAGAAGATACTGGGCGAATGATTTTCTTCCTCTTTGGAAGAAATATCCCTGCAGAAAAACATTGGAATGGAATTTTTTTTTCTCGATTTCATTACAATTTTACCTCGTAGAAATAGAGGAACGCCAGGTCGCTGGGGTCATCGAGGTCAAGCAGATCCGTGTAGCAAGGACTAAAACGGGCCTCTTTGTGTTTGCATTGGCAACAAGGGCACTCAGTATATTGCTTAGCGACTTCCTCCAGGGTTGCTCTTACAAAAACAGTCTTTTCGTCGTAGATGTACTCATCATACTGCACGGAATCTGCACTTGTTTCACTCTGTATCGTTGTTCCGGAGGCCGATTTGGTGGGGGCGTTCGATAAGTAGGAAGAGTTTCCATGGTCAACTATACTTGCGTACACAAGTGTACAAATAATAATGGCTAGGATGATAAGAGCGTTCACAGTAGGACACACCCACTTAGATGACGACATGATGTGCCTGTCCCCTTCGCAACACGCTGAAAAACTGAAAAACAAATGGGACAAACACATCTGGAATGGAATGGTCATAAAATTCCCACCCTTAAACGGAAATGAGAAGAGGAGGAGGAGAACAGAGAGGTCAACGGAAAATTTCAACGGAAATTGTTAGAAAATGTATGATACTTTTGGCCTCGCTGCGTAATAATAATAACAATAATAATTGTTAAAAATTGCACTATATCCTCCTCCTCTTCCCACCCTGCGTGCCGATTTTCTCGAGAAGCATCTCTTTAATCCTCGCATCTTAATCAACGCGAGTCCAAAATAGAATAGGAGAATACCCGTCAAGATGTTAGGGG
>JAAUYJ010116536.1_pt1 | contig 10315 bp, 10 predicted proteins | sample 7278031 | NCBI WGS metagenome assembly JAAUYJ01 (sample SAMN14350222, study PRJNA611818) | marine sediment metagenome | isolation source: surface marine sediment (1.8m) | place: French Polynesia: Moorea | collected 2018-08 | reverse complement strand
GTGACAGACGATGAATTCATCCAACAAGTCGAAACGATGTTGACCGAAGACCTGGAAAACAGCATGCCTGTCACCTGCGAACACTATGACAACAAACCGCTACCCTCTCGGGTCGCCTCGCAAATCGCGCGGCTCGCTTCGCCGTTGTTGTGATCTTGCTTTGCGGGCTGGAGCATTCGATGGAACACAGAGGTCGCAGAGGCGCAGAGGGCACAAAGGATTATTTTTGCTGTAGGAGCGGCTTCAGCCCGCAAAGCAAGATCACAACAACGGCGAAGCGAGCCGCGCGATTTGCGAGGCGACCCGAGAGGGCAACGGTTTGTTGTCATAGTGTTCGCAGGTGACAGGCATGCTGTTTTCCAGGTCTTCGGTCAACATCGTTTCGATTTGCTGGATGAATTCATCGTCTGCCACCAGCGCTGTGGCTTCAAAGTTCAGGTACAGCGAGCGGTTGTCCAGGTTGACTGTACCAACCCCTGCAACGAGGTTGTCGACCAGTATCACCTTTTGGTGCATGAAGCGGTTACGGTATCGATACAGGAGAACGCCGCTGTCTATCATGCTCGCGTAGTAGGTGAACGAAGCGAGTTCGACGATGCGATGATCAGCTTTGTCGGGCAAAATGATGCGGACGTCCACGCCTCTGAGTGCAGCGGCCTGCAACGCGATCACCATGGCATCGTCGGGAACGAAGTAAGGGCTGGTGATCCACAGGCGAACACGAGCCTTGCCAATCAGGGTCATGAACAGAATGGCGCAGTTTTTTGCGCTATCCGCCGGCCCGGTGTTCACGACAGCGACCGCTTGATCAAAGGATTCGATGGCCGGTAAACGTGGCGTCAGGGCTTCGATCTGTCGGGTAGCCCAGTACCAGTCTTTCAAAAAGGTGAACTGGATTTGTTGCGCTGCGGGGCCGTCGATTCTTAGATGGGTATCACGGAAGGTCAGGTATTCTTTGCCCAGATTGTGGCCGCCAATGAAACCGCTCAGTCCGTCGACCACCAACAATTTTCGATGGTTTCGGAAGTTAATCTGGAAGCGGTTTGCACGCCCTTTGGTGGTTTTGAAACCGGAAACGGCGATGCCGGCATTTCGCATGGTGTCGAGATAGCGCTTCGGCAATTTGATACAACCGATTTCGTCGTACAGGAACAATACCCTTACTCCCTTACGCGCTTGCTCGATCAATGCATTGCGCAGGCGGCGGCCAACGCTATCGTCACGGACGATGTAGAACTGCACCAGCACATAGGAATTGGCAGACTCGATGGCCTGTATCATTGCATCGTAGGTCGCAGCACCGTCAATCAGCAACTCGACACGGTTCGCGCGAAGGAAGGATACATTGGTGATGTTGGTGCTCAGGTTATTGATCACCTCAAGACCGGGGTGTGGCCTGGCGGCCAGGGTATTCATTTGCTGCAGCCATTCACGGACACGAGCACCGACTTGTGCGTCTGCTTTACGCAGGGCTTCGGTGTAGCCTAAGAAACGCGTGCGGCCGAATACGGCATATAAGGGGACGGTTATCAATGGCATCGTGATCAAGGCGATGAACCAGGCGATTGCTCCCTGGGATGATCGCGGTTGCATGACCGCATGCACTGCAAGCATGACACCGACTACCTCGGCTACGAGCAGTGTGGTCGCGATCAGGCTCAGAACAAACGAATCCGGCATCGAAGTTACCTGTTGAGTGGCGGGCTAGAAAACGGATGATTTCCATCTCCTGTTCGGGCGCGCCGAAATCCCGGTCGATGACTACATAACCCTGAGTTCCGGCTGTGTCATGACCCGTTGAAAATCGTTCGCCGCATTGGCCAGCGCAGCGTCACCAAAATCACCCGTGAGCACATGCAGGCCCTGACGATAATATTCCTGACCCTGTTGGCGGTTATCCATGTGGTCTTCGAATAATTGCGCCAGTCTGAGATAAGTGATGGGCATCGGCGATATCGACAGACTGGCCTCCAGATAGCTTCTTGCCTTGCCCCAGTCGTTAATGCTTTGGTAGATTTTTCCAAGTGAAAGTAGCAAATATTCGTTATTTGGGTGATGTTGCAGCCAGCCTTCAACTGTGCTGATTTGTTTGGCAGTGGCCATAACGTCGAGTTCAGCATAAAGCATCATGGTTGATGCCGCCCAGTTCCTGCTCAGTTGGTTGCGCAACACGCGCTCGGCTTCACCCGCGGCGCCTAGTTGGATAAGTGCGTTGGCGTAGTGCTCAACCACATCGGGAATGCACTTAACGTTGCCCGGTATTTTATCCCACAGCAGCGTAAGCGCATCGATATCGCCCGATTGTGCGCGATTCTGGATCAGACCGTTCCATGTCTCTGTCTCAAGAGCATGTCGTTCAACATCGCTGAGGGCGCCGGCTTTTTGTACCTGGGGCAATAGTTCCCGCAGGCTGTCCCAGTCGCCAAGTTTGCTCTGCGTTGTTGCCAACAGGCTGAGTACCCTGGCATGTTGAGGTGCCTGCTCATTGAGGCGACCCAGTGTTCGCTGTGCCTGCTCAACTTGCTCACGGTCCAATTGCAGTTCCGCCTTTGTCAGACCAATCGCAATGGTGGCATCGGGTATCCTGGTCTGCGCCTGACGCAGATAGTCATCACGACGGTCATACGCTTCCTGCATATGAGCTGCACGGGCGGCAACAAGATAACTCGTCAACGCATCTTGATTATGCTCGATATTTTGTAACAGCGATTTTTCGGCCCTGGCGTAATGACCTTCTGCCAATTCGATCTGGCCGCGCAGCAGCGATTGGTGCGCTTTTACGATCAGACGCCGACTTCTTTTTTCACCAACACTTGTGGATAAATGAATCAACAGCTGCCAGCAGTAAGATGCAATCATGTAGGCTAACAAAAGCGCAAGTACACCGACACCGACTTCAAATAAAGTTGCTTCAAAATGGTAGTCTGCGAAACGAACATGCATCAATCCCATGTCATTGTTGATGTACATGGCATAGCCGGCCCCGATAACCAAAGCCAACAGAAGGTAATAGAAAAGACGTTTCATTATTGATTGCTTATTTTCGCTTTGGCGTATTTTAGGGCATTCAGGCATGCTTCGTCAGTAGCATTTTCCGCGATAGTGATATCGTTGAATCCTAGCTTTTTTGCCAGGCCGAACGTTCGCTGTCCGGGCACGATCAGTGCATGTTCTGTTAGCAAACGTTTGTCTTCAACCATATCGTACAAGTTTTGCAGTCCCGCATTGCTGCTGGTCGTAATGACGTCGGTTTGCTCTAGCAAGGTGCTCAATCGAGTCGCGTCCGAAGGTGGCAGGCGACGGTACATATCGGCATAAAATACCCTGGCGCCCCGGTGTTGCAGTGTATCTCCGAGCAATCGTCTGCCGCCTTCACCACGAAAAATTATGACCTGCAGGCCGGATACCCGCTCGGCCTGCATTTGTGGATGTTCGAGCAAGGCTTCAGTGTCATGGCCATCAGGTTCGATATCGATTTTCAACCCTCGAGATGCAAGAGTCTGGGCTGTTTTGCTGCCGATGGCCGCCAGTTTGAGGTGTTTGGGAAGCTCAACAAGATAGTCCAGGGTTTTTTCCACCGCAGTGGGGCTGATAAAGATGGCGAGCGCGAACTCCGTCAAATGTTCGCTGATATAGTCTCGACTCCGGGTATCGTCAGGCTCGTCAATCCGAATAGCGGCATAATGCAGCGCTGAACCGCCAGCGCGCTCGATCATTTGACAAAGACCGCTGGCGCGTTGTGTCGGCCGTGTTACCAGCACCGTCAACCCGTGTAATGGCCCGCCTGGTTTGCGCATTCAGTTTAGATCGTACAATACCTGCATCTTGCTGCGTATTCTATTGGAATGTCAGAGAATGCCAATGGCAGGTACTAAAAGTTTTACTTTATTGCTGTACGTGGTGACGATGTCTGTGCCTCCGCACAGTGGCGGAGGCTGTCAGTCAAATCAGAGGCTCAGATTTTTCAGCTTTTTACGGATGGAAGGCAGGTGACGCCGGCTGATCTCGAGAAGATCATCGGTATCAGCCAACAAGACACAATGATGACCGGCATCATTTTTTGTGAGACCGGCGATGTGGTTTTCAGATACCAGCGCGTTTCGGTGTATGCGCACGAAGCGATGGTTGAACTCCTGTTCCAGCGCCTTCAATGATTCTTCTATCAAATATTCATGATCATCTGTTTTCAAGGTGACGTATTTTTGATCTGCCTTGAAATATATGATGTCCTCGAGGGGAACGAGCTCGAGTGAGCCTCGACACTTGACACAGATCTTGCTGCGGATTTCACCTTCATCTACGATGCGTAGTCGCTGGATCTGGGCGCGGGTCAGGCGTTTTGCTGCGCTGATAGCATTGGCAAGACGCTCCTGTTTGATGGGTTTCAACAAGTAATCGACCGCGTGTGTTTCAAATGCTTTGAGTGCATGATCGCTGTAAGCTGTGGTAAATATAATGGCTGGTGGGTTTTCCATCTGGTTTATGTAGCCGGCGGCCTCAAGACCGTCCATACCTGGCATGCGGATATCCATCAAGACCACATCTGGGCTAGAGTTCATGGTTTGCTGAAGAGCCTGCTCACCGCTGGCCGCTTCGCCCACCACCTGTTGGCCCATGCCGCTGAGCATGTGGCGCAAGCGCTGTCGCGCCAGCTGTTCATCGTCGACGATTAAGACGTTCATAATTATGTGACCGGTAGTTCCAATGTGACGGTGTAATTCCGTTTGGTCGCATTTATCTTGAACCGTGCATTGTTTCCATACGCCAGACGCAGCCGCTGTTCGATGTTATCTTGTGCCATCCGGTTTCCGCGGCTATGAGACATAGCTGCAGACTCGGACACCGGATTACTCACTTTGAGTATCAGGCCATTGCCCTCGCGCTGCGCCGATATTCCTACCCTCCCGCCATCAGGTAAAGGTTCTATACCATGATAAATAGCATTTTCTGCGAGAGGTTGCAGGGATAAGGCGGGAATTTCTTCCTCAAATAGTGATTTATCGATATTCCAGTCGATCTGGAGACGGTCACCGAGGCGTAGCTTCTCGATATCCAGGTAACTGCGGGTAATGTCGAGCTCGTTTTTTAGCGTGTGGGAATTCTGTTCTTTCAGGCTGGCTCGAAACAGATCCGACAGGTCTTCGATCGCTTTTTCTGCCTTGTCTGGCATGAAGGATATCAAGCTGGCGATCGTGTTCATGCTGTTGAACAGGAAATGCGGGCGAATTCGAGCTTTCAAGGCCTGGATTTCGGCTCGAGACTGCGCTTTCAGGTTCAGCTTCCATTGTTGCTGGATATAGAAATACCGCAACACGATGGCATAAATCGTGCCGCTGATGAGCAATACGCGCAACAGGAAATGCTCGCCTAGCGGGGATGTCTCCACGTCCAGTTGCATCCACAGGTCCAACTGGATCAATACCAGGGCGAATCCCAGGGTAACGGCCATCATGATCGCAAAACTGATGACCATCGTTAGCGTAGCGGGCAGCCGATTGAGTGCTCGGCGGCTCAAACACAGGACCGCAGCATTCAGTAATGCGATCCATTGCATGATCATAGAGATAAAGGCGAGGATGTCCCAGAAATCGTCGGTTGTCGACGGTATCGCCATTGCCAGCACCATCGCGAGTAACTCGACGATCAGCACCAGCATGAATATGATACGAACATCACAAAAATCTGGCAGCAATCCAGTATCGCTGCTGATTCCACCAGCAAATTGTTGTTTTAGCATGCTTTACAAATAGTCGAGCAAGACCGGATTGCAAGTATTGTTCTGATATACTCGCACCCAATATGAGTAAGCAAGACAATAAACACACCAATCCTGCCTGGGGCGGGCGTTTCAGTGAACAAACGGACGCCTTCGTGGAAGCCTTTACCGCGTCGGTTGAATTCGATCAACGCATGTACAAGCAGGACATCACCGGCTCAAAAGCGCACGCACGCATGCTGCACCGGGTCGGCGTGCTGTCAGCGGCTGACTGTGAGGCGATTTTGAATGGCCTTGATCGCATCATGGACGAAATCGAAGCAGGCCACTTTGCCTGGTCGGTTACGCGCGAAGATGTCCACATGAATATCGAAGCGCGCCTGACCGAGCTGATTGGCGCTGCTGGCAAGCGCTTGCATACCGGGCGTTCCCGCAATGACCAGGTAGCTACGGATATACGCCTCTACTTACGCGAGCAAATCACAGTGATCATTGCGCAGTTGGTGGATTTGCAGAAAGGTTTGCTCGACCTGGCTGAGGCTGAAGCGGCCACTATCATGCCTGGTTTTACCCATTTGCAGGTTGCCCAGCCTGTGACCTTCGGCCATCATATGATGGCCTGGTTCGAAATGCTGCAGCGCGATGCTGCGCGTATGGCCGACTGTGCCGAGCGAATGAATGTTTCGCCATTGGGGGCCGCCGCACTCGCAGGCACCAGTTATCCGATCGACCGGGACTTTACCGCGACCGAACTGGGTTTCAGAGCACCGGCTGCGAATTCACTGGATGCGGTCAGCGATCGTGATTTTGCCCTGGAGTTCTGTGCGGCTGCAGCAATCCTGATGACCCATCTCTCGCGTATGGCCGAAGAACTGGTGATGTGGTCCTCTGCGCAGTTCGATTTCGTCGAGCTGCCTGACCGTTACTGTACCGGTTCCTCTATCATGCCACAGAAGAAAAATCCCGATGTGCCGGAACTGGTGCGTGGCAAAACCGGCCGTGTCAATGGCAATTTAGTCAGCTTGTTGACGTTGATGAAGTCTCAGCCGCTGGCCTATAACAAGGACAATCAAGAAGACAAGGAGCCGCTGTTCGATACCATCGATACCGTGATCGCATCGCTGCGTGCCTATGCAGATATGGTACCGGCACTCAAATGTAAGCGTGAAAATATGTACCGGGCAGCCAGACAGGGCTTTTCCACCGCAACTGATCTGGCCGATTATCTGGTGCGCAAGGGCTTGCCGTTTCGTGATGCACACGAGGTCGTTGGCAAGGCTGTGGCCTATGGCGTGGCGACCAACAAGGATCTCAGCGAGATGGCGATCGGGGAGCTCAAGGCCTTCGCAGACATTATCGATGAAGATGTTTTCGATGTGTTGACACTCGAAGGTTCAGTGGCAGCGCGCAATCATGTGGGTGGTACGGCGCCTGATCAGGTACGCAAGGCGATTGAGCAGGCACGCGAAAGCCTGGTTAGTCCCCAATAAATGTGAACAAACCGTATACTGCCTAAGTGCGGACATGCAAGTTTTCGATTCGAACAGCGTTTTATTTACCGCAGAGGCGCAGAGAACGATTATGTTTTTGAAGGAGCAACTTTAGTCGCGAACATCCGCAATTCGCTGACAGTGTTGAAAAATATAAACGTCATTGCGAGCGAAGCGAAGCAATCTTCATGTACCGGTTGTACTGTCAAAGTCTGTTACATCATCGTTAATGGGCAGAGATTGCCGCGTCGCTTTCGCTCCTCGCAATGACGGTTATGCTGCGGGGGTGTCAGTCCAGTTCTGATGCCTTTCTACGATCTGTCAGGTCAGGTACTGGCTATTACAAGTAAGGTCACTTGTTCAATTGTTGATGCAGTATCGTTTCAGCATCCAGGTACAAGGCCTTCAATTTTTCGAGCAGCTCGGCTGCGCCCTGGGTTGAGCCCGTCCGGCCAATGACCTCGATTTGTTCAGCTACTGAGGCAAGCCCGGTTGCACCAATACTGCTACTGGAACTCTTCATCTTGTGTGCGAGATTAAATACACCCTCGGCGTCATCATTGGAGACTGCCTGGCTCAGTTCATCGATCTGTCCCGGGACATAATCGACGAACGTTTGTAAAACTTCGTCCAGTGCATCGCCCATTAGGCTGCGCAGCTCGTCGAGTGCCTCCATGTTCAAAGCTTGATCCATGCCAGATACCTGTTTTGCTAATCACAACAGTGAGTATAGACGCAGTTTTCTATCGGGTGATGCGTGAACTCATATCTCCGACGAGTACCGCTTCGGGTACGTGAAACTTGATGGTGGAAGCGATCTGTAGAAACAGGCCCGGTTCGGGTTTGAATGATACCCACAGGGTATTGAGTTTCATGTCCATATTGGCAAACACAATGTCCGATTTGAATTGCTTGAGGACGCGGTCAATATCATTCAGAGTACGTTTGATATGGTGCTCGGGTTTATGACGCAAGCGGGGAATGATCATCAGAAAATCGCTGACATGGTTCCCGTTTTCATCGCGGGTGGGTGCTATTTTCCATAACGGCTCAGCGGGCGATAGATCTATGCTTAATTTTAGGTCGGTATCCATCAGGCTACCCTTTTGAACAATATGACGCTATCAATAATAGCCTATTCTGGCCCTGATTATCACGCTATCGGGAATACAAATGTAAACATTATCGACCGGCGCCGATCTCTGACAAGTTGTTGATTTTGCGGTGTCTATGCCGGTTGGCGGCGTCAGACGTCGTACAGAATGCCGGTTAGCCAGGCGCTGATATCGCTGATTTCGTCGCTACAGACGCTGTGTCCCATGGCATATTCGTGCCACTGCAGTGGGTAACCATGTTGCAGTAGCAGGCTGTGGGTATGTGCACCAAATTGTAGCGCTATCACTTCGTCATGAAGCCCGTGAGCCATGAAGATCGGCGTCTGCCGGTTTGCTCCCGCGGCCTCTTGCGTCAGGCGGTTTTTCATCGGCAGATAGGTCGAGAGCGCGATGATTCCTCCGAGCGTCTGGGTCGAGCGCAAACCGGCGTGGAGCGCGATGGCGCCACCTTGCGAAAATCCGGCGAAAACAATGCGTTCAGCTGCGATGCCCTGGGCTTGTTGTTGTTCTGAAAGTTTCAGCAGCATCTGGCTGGATTCGGTAATGCCGGCTTCGTCGTCGCGGTTAGCGATATCCAGGCTGGTCACATCGTACCACCCGCGCATGCGGTATCCCCGGTTGATCGTGATCGGTCTTAGCGGTGCGTGAGGAAAAATAAAGCGTATATTCAGCGTATCAGGCAGTTGGAGTGCGGTTGCCACGGGCACGAAATCGTTGCCGTCGGCACCGAGCCCATGAAGCCAGATGACAGCGGCATCCGCCGATGTCGCGGTGCCGGTTTGGAGAATGATTGGCCTATCTGCAGACATAAAGTGGTTGATCCTGGTTTCGGTGAGCACAGATTATTGCAATAATCGGCTTTTGACCATGATTAGTGTGAACCGATGCGAACTACCATTGCGTTGCTGCTGTGCCTGACACTGTGCGCCTGCGGAAAAAAAGGTGCCTTGTACCTGCCCGAAGAGGCTGAAAACCAGCAAGAGTCGGCCGAGATCGAGAAAAAGGAATAAAGAATCAATGGACTATTTCAATTACCGTGGCGATCGACTTTGGGCCGAAGATGTTGACATCCTGGCGCATGTCGCCCAGTGGGGAACGCCCTGCTATGTCTATTCGCGCGCGACGCTGGAACGGCACTGGCGTGCGTTCGACAACGCCCTGTCATCCATTCCCCACCTGGTCTGTTATGCAGTCAAGGCTAACTCCAATCTGGCGGTACTGAACGTTTTGGCGCGTTTGGGCTCTGGATTTGATATCGTATCCGTGGGTGAACTTGAACGCGTCCTGGCAGCCGGTGGCGATGCCGCCAAGGTGGTATTCTCCGGTGTTGGGAAGCGCCCTGATGAGATCGAACGTGCGCTCGAAGTGGGTATTCGCTGCTTTAATGTCGAATCCACGGCGGAGTTGGCGCTGATCAATGATATCGCCTCCACTCACGGCACCGCGGCAAAAGTGGTCATCACCTTGGTCGGGAAGAAGGAAAAAGCCGCACCGTCGGCAAGATTGCCAGCGCTAACCCCCTTAAGCTTACTACCGTGGGCGTGGGCAGTGTCTTCAAGTACAAACAAACCTTGTCCGCGACAGTACTCAACTACTTGGGGAAACTCCGGAGAGATCACGCCCCCAATGTGAACCCAAAGAACTCCAGAAATTTTTAGATCTTGGGTACTCGACCCCCGTTCCACTGCATCTTGCACCATCTGCAGCGAAGGTGCGAATGTCCGTTCGTCCATGTCGAGGTATTGCACCTGTCCCCCCGCCCGAATCACTGCCGCAACAGTGGCAAAGTTTGTATTTGTAGGAACCAGCACCGTTGTCCCCTCTACCTTTTTCAAGCGCAGCAGGATCTCCAGTCCAGATGAACCACTATTAACCGCGATCGCGTACTTAGTACCGACATATTCGGCGAACGCCTTTTCAAATTCCGCTGTGTGTTCGCCCAGAATCAGCTTGCCAGCTCTCAGGATCTTCTCTGTTTCAGATAAGAAGTATCC
>JAAUYJ010104111.1_pt1 | contig 10318 bp, 6 predicted proteins | sample 7278031 | NCBI WGS metagenome assembly JAAUYJ01 (sample SAMN14350222, study PRJNA611818) | marine sediment metagenome | isolation source: surface marine sediment (1.8m) | place: French Polynesia: Moorea | collected 2018-08 | reverse complement strand
TAGTGCGCTATTTTTACTTTTTTAAAAAAATTGGCGCGCCAATTTCATGATATTGGCGCGCTATAATATATTTTTTTGTGGGGCGTGCAAATTTAATGATTTCAGCGCGCTATTTTTTTGACTTTTTTTAATATGGCGCGCCACACAAAAAAATATATTATAGCGCGCCAATATCATTAAATTGGCGCGCCAATTTTTTTAAAAAAGTAAAAAAATAGCGCACTATTATAATAAAATTGGTGCGCCAATTTAAAAAAAGTAAAAAAAAACAAAAAATAGGGCGCTATTATCATTAAATTGGCGCGCCAATATTAGGTATAGTTGCTGAACATTTAACATTTTAGCGCGTTAATGACATGGTGGCGGCGGCGACGACGGCGATGGCGGACTTGCTGGGGCCCTGGCCGGGATCGGGGCCGCCGCTGCCCTGGGCCTTGCCCAAGCTGTGGCCAAGTGGGCCCTGGGTGGCCTCGCCCGCCTCCTCTTCCGCCGTGTCCGGGGATTCCGGCGCCGCGGAGGTGAGCCTCGCTTCAATATCTTACATTTTGAATAGGACGATTCGTTGACAAGGCGACAAAAATATTTATTTCCGTAGCTACTTCTTGGAGTCGACGGCAACGCACAGCCTTTCTTTTTCCGTCCTTCTTTACCTATTTTTTCCAACGCCGTCACTTTCTTTTGTCCAGCGGGTGTAACGTCCCGAGTATGGGGCTCTGAAAGTTAAGCCGGTGCTTGTATTGCTTTGACGGCAGCATTGCTTTGAGCAGCGAGAACGTCATGATTGCCGTCATCCCCCAGACTCGGTGGGGCTCCACGTCGAACACCGGCAGCGAGTAGCCAGAGGTGCCCGGCACTCTGAACTGGGTGTACCGCCCGGCGGAGGCCAGCGCCCGCAGCGGCACCAGGAAGGCCTCCTCCACCTCCCGGTCGCTCAGTGTGAAGTGGCATTTGGGGTCGAGCGGCCTCGGCCTCAGCACCTCGCCCAGCACCGGCACCACCTTGGTCTCTCCCGCCTTGGTGTTGACAACGGGCATTCGGCACCAGACGTCCACGTCCGCCTCGGGTATCCCCAGCTCCTCCCTCGTCTCCCTTAACGCAGCCTGCTCAGGGGTCTCCCACACAGGGCCATTAAGCCCATTATCTCCGTCCGTAGTGCCGATCTTGTCGCAGGTGCCGCCGGGGAAGCACACCTGACCGGCGTGACTCACGTTGCGGGAGCGGAGCTGGAGGGAGGGAGAGAGCGAGAAGGATAAAAGGTGTACTCGCCAAAGAAAAGCATTTTTACTAAGTTTGAAATCAAAAGGACAAATTGATTTGAGCTGAAAATTGGCAACCCAGTAAAACGGCTTTGAAAAAACACAGAATAATGGAGGTCAGTTTACTCTACGTACAGTTTTTTAAAAACTCAAAACCCGAAATCAGTTTTTGAAAAAAGCAGCTAAGAAATGTGCAGGATGTTAACATGTTATATTCAGGTAAGTTACAACAACGCAAACGTCCAAGTACAGAATTTACCCACAAATTTGTAGAAAAGCAAAGCACGAAATCTAGAGGATAGCCAGGTGAAGAAACTAAGTAGCATTTCACCTGGAAAGCCAAGCAGACTTCCCCCTGCTGGTCGACGCACAGCGGCACCAGCACGGCCGCCTGTCGAACCACCTTGCTCGGGTTGTGCCGCAGGGCGGGGGAGCCGCGCAGGCGATCCACCACCCTGTCGCGGTGCTCGGCGCTCAGGAGGACGGACGGGGAGAACGCGTCACAATCTGAGGACTCCTGGCCGCTCGAGAAAGAGGATTTTCTCGCCGGAACAGTGAGGCAAGTGCGGGGCCAGGATGACCCCAATATTGTCCGCCGAAGCATAGTCCAGGCAGGGACGGTCTTCTGCTTGAATTACTTGTGGTGATTCGGTAAAGAACGGGTCCCAAAAGGGGACCGGAGGCACAGTAAGCAGCTCAATAAATACCACGTCTTCAGCGATGAGAACCTCGGTCCGTGACCCGTGGTTGGTCTGTTCCAATTCCAATATTATCGGTGATTGCAACTGGCAAGTGTATTTTCGTGTACGCTGACCTTGTTTATGTAACTTTTGTGTTCGGCAGTTGTCTGCTTTCTAGGCATTCTTCTTCGCGCAACCTCTATTTTAGGTTCCTTTATTGGTGGATAGATATTATCCTATTTGCAGCGTTCTTTTTTATATGTAGTACTCCTTTAAAAATATATCTGGCTTTGAAATCATGCAAACTTTTGAGTTGCAAAACGTACCTCAGATAGCTTCTCTACAAAAAAGGTAACATCTTCTCAAAAAGCCCAAAAAAATATGGTGCTGTGTAGGAGAAATTATATTTTTTGGGTGCACCGACGCACTTTTTTGGATGGGATCAATGTTTTTAGATATCGGGTGGCATCAGTCAAAAGTAAAAGCCGGCTGAGGTGTGATGATGTGCTCTTTGATGAATTTGTTCATCTTGAAGCCGTTCTGTCTCTCTCCCACCTCGCCCATGACCTGGGACAGCTTGTGGTCGGGACAGAAGAACCTTCCGTCCGTCGGATCCTGCAGGTTGTGCCTCCTGACGTACCTCCAGACTCTCTTGACAATCTCCGACCTACTGCATTCTCGGACCTTGATTATGTTGAAGAGAGCATCATCCACTTGAACCACTTTGGAGATCCCACCATAGTCCTTCTTCTTCTTCCTGGAACGCCTTTTCCTGGGATCACGGCGTTTGGTTTTTCTTATCTTCGGTTGCGTCCGTCTGCTGGGGGGAGACATTTCCTACCGTTGGGTACTGACGATTTTTCTTATGCAACTCATGCTACTTGCCCAAAAAAAACATACAAAAAGAAAAAGTTGTTTTGAAAAATTAGTTACGATCTTTGAAAAACGGAAAAGTTGGGAAAGGGAAAAAGTAAAAAACAATTAAAATCGGCGTCAAATTATTTCCTTTGAATAAAAGGGAGCGTGCTTGAAGCAGACGGACCGGACCGTTGCTACAAAACTTGATATTTCTGGAGCTACTCCACCTCCCAATGCCTCCCCGGCCACACATGGGCAAAAATGTCACCCGTTTTGAAAAAAAAAATCCTTAACCCTACCACCCCCCTGTAAACAAAACATGATTCTTACCCTGCCTCCCACAATACCCACCCCCTCCAAACAGGAGAAAAGTTGACCCCCTCCTACGGTTAGGTTACCTGCCCATGTGTGCTCGCGGCGATCCCGTAACTAGGAAGCGCCGAAGCAACCGCCGCCTCAGCAAGAACTTCAAAGGCCCCCACTTCAGCACGCAAGCAAGCGAAGACTACATCAATGTCGGGACGCGTCCAATAGATGCGTACCCAGGAGGCGCGCGGTCGCCCGGTATGGTTGGTCGGTTTTTGCGTGCACCTCCCTCCCCAGTGCAAAATCCAAGCCGCCGACGAAGAACCGGGATAAGAAGCGAAGCAACCAGCCAACCGCCGACTACGAGGAAAAGAAGGCGGTTGAAAGGCACCTACAAGGCGGCCGTGGGGGCGGTGTTGTTGTTGTTTCGTTCATTGCCCCTCTCCCTCCAGCACCGTCGTACAAACAGCCCTGCTGCGTCAAAAAAAGACCCGGCCTGAATGGCTGGTGCACATATCCTCTCCCCTCCCCCCCCTTTTGACGGGGGACCTGTATATCATCCAACGCCCCCTTCCCCTCCCTCTCCACCTCCAATGAAATGTGGCGTCGCCGCTCTCCATCCTCGTACGCATAAAAACGGACACTGCCTCGTACGTGCAGTGATGGGGGAGGGAGGAGGGGCGAAGGAGGGGACCGTTAATTTTGTTGCACGGGCTGGTTGGGGGATGGAACGGTGGGAGTCAGGGATCGAGTTAATGGAGATGGCCTTTTGCCTGGCACGAGGAGGGAGTTGGCAGAGCAAGGAGTCCTAACCTAACGGAGCAGCCAACAGTACATTTCTCACTCTTAAATATACCTTTTGAATTCACTTCGAGAACAGGAAAATCTTTCAAAGTCTCTTCGCCAACAATGAGGCAGTTTCATTTTCGATCCTCCCGCACTGAACAAACCGCCTTGCCCCTCGAGTTCGCAAACGCGGAAGTTATCCTCCGTTCCACAGGTACACGGGTGGGGCGGTTGAACATGAAAGGCACACATTAGGAGCCGTTGGAATGGATGGATAGATGATGATGATCGGATCGGGGAGAATGCCTGAGACTGCGATACTGTAGAGATGACGGCAGGACAGGTGGGAAACGAATTTAACCGGCAATAATAATAAGAGCTGAGTAGCTTGTACTGCAAGTGCAAAGAACTTGGATCGCTACTTCCTTATTTTTCACTCAGCAAATGTCGGCATCGCCTTTCTCCATTTATTCAAAAGTGACCCACCCACGGCTTGCCGGCGACCATCTGTTTTTGTCCCCTTCGATCTCCCCCCATTCTATTCGTTCGTCTCAAAAACTTCGGACAATGCCTACGCCTCCACCCCTCTCTTCCTGACTTCCAAAAATGTTTTCCCTCGATCCCGTGCGTAGAATACCCTCCAAGAACACCTTGAAACCCTCCCCTCACACGGACGGGCAGTGGGGGGAGAGGCAAGCAACTTGCTTTGCCCGCCATGCAGGAGCGAACGGGAGACACCGGCGGCGCCGCCGCTTCCTCCGCGCCCTTCCTCCCCAAGGTCTTTCGCCTCCTTCCTCCTCCTCCTCCTCCACCACCACCTCCTTGTTCCCTTCTTTGTCCCACCTCAGCAACAGTAATCTTCCCCCTTCCTTCTTCCATTCCATGTACCTACGTACGCCTCGTCCACGTACGCATCGGTTTTATAGTAGTTGACTCATTCCGCCCGCGTTCCCTTCCGACGCGCTGCAATACCAACAGTGCCAGGATGGTACATATGGTATATTATAGGCAATGAAATGAAACTATACAACATGGTCAAAGAGTAGAAAAATATATTTATAAAAAGGAGTACGGAAGGATTCATAGCTTTAAATGCAACCGTCGTAGATATAAGTACCGGGGAGTGTACGTACAAAAAATTATAAAATTATCAACAAAAGATGCTCGTTCTCCAATCAAGACTTTGGGCGCCATGATTGCTAGGAGGAAAGTTGGCTGTTTCGACTCCTTTCACATTGGGCGGTTCTGGTATTCGCCTTGGGAGTGGTGGTATGTAGGACTTGTTAGGTGTGTATACGCTATGTAAGGGAAACAAGGTGGGGGATAGGGAGTATACTACTGTATAAGGAGTGGGGAAAGTGGAGTAAATGTCAACAGGACTTGTGTACATGCCGTGGGTAGGGTAGGGTACGTATGGTACATCAACGCTAACATACTTGGAACTAGAGGGTAACCCATCACCTCGATCTGCCTTTTTTCTTTTAGGGCAGGCTCTTTTCTCGTACGTGTGTATAAAACAGCTTTTTACAAGGGTGTTTCGGGGTGGGATAGGGAAAGGGATTGAGGAATTTGGGATTCTGGGACGAGGGGAAATTTTCATCAGGGGAACAAAGGAAGGAGGTGGGATGGGATGTAACGAAAAGGTGGCGGTGGAGGGAAAAGGACGAGGAATCTGGGAAGGGGTTGTTGTGGTAGGGTAGCAGCAGGGTTGATGTTGCACGGGTGGTGATGGCAGGGAGTTCTGGTGGTTGGTGCTGGCCGTGTTGTGAGGTTTTCAAGGTGTGACTAGCGCTGCTTCTTGTTCAGGCCATACATTACTGATTCTGTTCTTTCCATTAGTTGACTTTTTCTTCTGGATGTCTCTCTTCTTCCGTGACTTCTGCATGCATTCCAGTTAAGATAATTTTTTTGTTCCTCTCCTCTTCATTCATCGGCTCCTCTCGTTGTCGGCGGCCTCCAGGTCTGGCTGCTCGGAGGAGACGCTGCCGTCCTCGTTGCCAGAGTCGCTGCAGCTGTCGGCTGCGCCGACCACGACAAGGTTGGCGTCGTTCTGGTTGGCGGCGGCGGCAGGAACAGCAGGGGCAGCAGCTGCACCGTCGACCTCAGGAGCGGCGGCGACGGCAGCAGCAGCAGCAACAGGAGCGGTAGCTTCCTCAGCAGGAGCGGCGGCAGCAGCTCCCTCCACCTTCTCCTCATCCTTCTTCTCCTCGGCCTTCTCCTCAACGGTAGGAGCCTTGGGCTTCTCCTCCTCCTTGGGCGGGGCCACAATGGGCACAGCGTGAGACTTCTTCTTGGGGAGGGCGCCGGTGGATGCGTTGGTGGAAGCGGGGGCGGAAGAGGCCTCCATGCGGCTGCGGCACCACCTCTGGAATCCCTTCCCCTTGTCTGGGCCGCGCGGGAGGCGGATGACGTTGGGCGGGATGGTGAGGCCGGAGGCGGCGAACTCGGCGCCGTGGATTCCGGAGGACAGGCGGCGCATCATCCAGGGGGAGGGCTGGTGGGGGATCATGCCGGCAGCGGCGGCAGCGGCCGCGGCCTGGTGCTGCATGTTGGCGGCAGCTGCAGCCGCAGCAGCGGCAGCCGCGGCCTCGACGGCGGCAGCAGGGTGGAAGAACTGGGGCCTGGAGGCCCTGCGCTGCTGCATCTGGAAGGTAGGGGCGTTGGGGTTGAGCCCGGCGGCCTCGGCCTGCTGCTGCTGCTTCTTCTGCTCCTCGGCGATGGGAGAGAACTTCATGTTGTGGTAGAGCGAGATGCGCCTGCGAGGAGGCATGGAGTTGGCGGAGGCCATGTTGGGTGCTCCGGGCTGCTCCGCGCTCTGCGGGTGGTGAGGCGGGATGTTGAATCCGGCGTGGCTGAACCTGCGCTGCTGTCCTCCGGCGATGGACTGCTGGAAGACGCCCTGCTGCTGCTTGAAGAGGAGCTGCTGGTGCGCCTGCTGCTGCAGCTGCTGGATCTGCTGCTGCAGCTTCTTCTTGTCGTCCTTGTTCTTGGTGGTCTTGGGCGGGGGGGCGGTCAGCTCCATGACCTTGAGCTTGTCCTCCTCCTCCTCGTCGTTGAGCTCCCTGACAGCCTTGTGGGCGAACTCGGTACGCTCGAACTCGACGAGGGCGCACACCTTCTCCACCATCTCGGGGTGCTTGTTGGCGAAGGGCTTGATGTCGGCGGGGACGGGGTTGCCAGGGCGGAGGATGCGGATGAGGACGATGTCCCCGCACACGGAGAAGATCTCGGCGACGCCTTCGATGGTGGGGCGCTCCAGCGGGAGGTTGAGGGCCACCACGGTGCGGGACGGGGTAGTCTCGTCGTACTCGGGGAGGTTGGCCAGGCGACGGACCTGGAAATTAAGAAAGAGATATGCGTGGTTTCTCAGGATTTAGGTCAGGCGTATAAAGGCCTTGACGAAATCGGTCACACCTGTCTCACATTTCTGAGCCTCTAAAAAGTGAGGACGACTCAGAAACTTAAGAAAAGAGCAGGTTTCTCGTTTGCGCCACCAACAAGAGGAACAGCAGTACGTAGCAGTAGCAACAGCAGCAGGAGCAGGAGCGACAACAACAACAGCAGCAACAGAAACAACAGAAACAAGAACTTTTCGCCAAAAAGTTAAACACTACGGCACAGAGTTGCAACGCTTTTTCGCTCACCTTAGTCTTGACGTCGTTGACCTCGAGCTTGTCGGATTTCCTCTCGATGGCTGTGGCCACCTGGCGCCAGTCCTTGGTGAGGTGCTTGACGCGCTTGAAGCTGGAGATGAGCTTGAGGGAGACGAAGCCCTCCTTGTTGCGCTTGACGTGCTTGAGCAGGAACTTGTCCTTGGTGATGTTTGCGTCGGAGAAGTAAAACTCCACCTGCTGCACGATCTTCTCGCAGAGGTCGTCGTCCGGCTCCTCGTAGGGCACGTTGGACTCCTCCTTGACGTCGTCCAGGGAAGGCTCCTCAAGGATGGAGGAGGCGCTCACGTTGGAGGCGGCGGACGTCTTGCGGCTGGACAGCCCGGAGGCGGCGGAGAAGTCGGAGATGCCAGAGTCGGCCGAGTCCTTCCTGTTGCCGAATCCGGGCTTGGCGCCGTAGCGCGGGGGTGGGGGCATGACGGGGGAGGAGTGGTGCGGGTGGTGGTGTGGGTGCGGGTGGGGCGCGCCGGGGATGTGGTGGTGGCCGGGCGGTCCGCCGGGCTGAGGGCCGTCAAAGTAAACGGGGCCGTCTGCGCCCGGCGGGGCGGCGCCCGGAGGGTACATGGCGTAGAAGTCTTGGTTGGGGAACGGCATCGGGTAGGCGTAGATGGCGGGGAACTGGGGGTAGAACGCCATCTCGACGGTTGGATTGGGACGGGAGCTGCGAATTTTCCTGCAAATAATAAAAAAGAATTATAATTGAAAACCATTACCTAATTGATTTTCCCCATTTCTTCTTACCTAATACTTTCTTTCTTCAGAGATGCCCTTTAAGGGGGATGAGTTGAGCGGGCTACTGTTGTTGCTCGGGGGGATGGGTTGTTGTGGTTGTAGTTGTAAACGTAGCAGATATCACAGCTCTGTTCGATCTGCACCAGCGGCGGCGGCGAGCGGCGGCGGCGGCGGCGGCGGCAACAGGGCTTCTTTTTTTCCCCGCCGGCGGTTTAGGATCCGACGGACGGAGTTTGACTTTTATTTCCCTCGCCCGGTCGATGATTTGAGGGGGGGAAACAGAGTCAAGGACAGCAGCTTCGGTCGGTCGTTCAATCGAGATATTGTTGGGGCCTGCGGTCGGTCGGTACGTCGGCGATCGAGGAAGGGCGGTGGGCACACAAAAGTAATTCGATTTCCCGTTTTGCGTCGATCGGAGGATTGCTGCTCTTGATCTTCTTATGGCTGTTGGCGTCGTTGGCGCTGGCGGCGACGCTGCTGCTGCTGCTGCTGCTGCGATCTTCTTGCGTTTGTAAGGTGGGGGTAAAATGCCCGAGTTGTTTTTTAGGTGATGGTACACGCGCTGGTATGCAAAGCACGCACTCAACACTGAGAATCACAGCAGGTACTGAGTGGGATGGGGCGGTGGTGGAAAAAGTTTAACTTCTTTCCAGAGACAGTTAATTATTGTCCGATCTATAATGCCTCTTCTTCTTCTTGGCTGGAAGCACGGCGAAAATAACTCTTCGGTTCAGGAGGCCTGGAGACGAACTGTTCTTCTTCTTCCAACCTCGGGAAACTGATTATTTTCACTGTGTCTCAGCTCTCTCGGGAGGGAACGCGAGGGTCAATAGATAACTTAAATATGGGGAATAAATATACAGGTGAAATTCGCGAAAAAACCTCCAGCCCTTCTTCTTCCTCTTTACCTTGATCAGAAACTTCTCTATCGGGGTCTCGTGATTTTTTATGCGGTTTTATGTTTTTTCTTCGGCTTGCCCGCTTCTCCTTCTCTCGTTCACTCAAAGACAAAAAAGTTCGATTTCTTCTCAGAGTATAACACCTCGCAAATGTTCGTAATTCTCGAGTCTGGCTTTTTTATCGCCTTTACGAGAGTTGCCTTGGATGACGACTAAGAGCTAGACGCTATCGCTGGAGCGGCGGTGTGATTGGAGGGGAGGATTTTTTTCTGAAATGCCTTGTTTTCTTGACCTCTCAAGGTGGCTATTTCGCTCTGCGCGGCAAAGGGCCTTTTCTTGCGGGTATAGTACGTGTAGGAAATAATTTATATGATTGGACGTATCTGGAGGTGACGGATATGTGGAAGACTGTGGCGGCGGCGGATTGGCGATGAGTTGATGGGGTGGGTTTTTGTAAATATATAAAACAAAAAAGGACTTCGTGAGTAGCAGGGGTTTGGCTCACACGACTCTCTCTCTCTCCGGGGGATGGGGTTTCGGTCAGAGGACTCTTGGGATGATGCTCGGTCTGACACACTTCTTCACTCTTCTTCTTCTTCTCAAAGGGGCCCTTCTGCCGGGTACGTGGTTGGGGATGAGGGGAATAGAAATCCTTCTTCGTATTAAGCCAGCTGTACGCACGTAGCTCCACGGATCGCAGGATAGGTGAGGGGGGAAGGAGGCCCACTGGGGGAAGGAAGAGGAGGCGCGGCGTGCTGACGACAACCTGGTCCTCTCACTACTGAGAGCGGGGGTCCTTGAAACCCCCCAGTTAAATGTGGCAGTGGGACAGGGGAGAAGGAGGAGGAAGGGGAGGAAGCGGTGGCCGGGCGATGGAGGGAGGCAGGCCGGAACGGGGGGAGGGGGGGAGGGGGGAGGCAAGGCACCACACACACACTCACTCACTGTGGCAAACAGGCGGCGATAGGATAGGGGGATTGCCTTCCGTCCGCCGCCCTTTACATGCGTCGCAGTTCGCTAGCCTCGATCCCTCCTCCCTCCGAAGCCGCAGCCCCCGCCCCCCGCCGCCGGCCCCCCCCCTATACCGTCCTTGCTGCTCCCCCCGTAGGCGAAGAAGTATGGCCCCGCCC
>JAAUYJ010097328.1_pt1 | contig 10318 bp, 12 predicted proteins | sample 7278031 | NCBI WGS metagenome assembly JAAUYJ01 (sample SAMN14350222, study PRJNA611818) | marine sediment metagenome | isolation source: surface marine sediment (1.8m) | place: French Polynesia: Moorea | collected 2018-08 | reverse complement strand
TGAGCTCGTCCGACCGTCAGTCCAAAAAAAGAGGCGACTTTCAAAAACTTTGGCAGGGAGAGGGGGAGGGGAGCAAAGAAAATACGGAAAAGGGGGAAAAGAGAAAAGTTACGAAGAGCTTTTTTCTGCCACCGTGAATCATTGATGTCTCTTTTTTTTCCCTCTCTCCCTCCCCCTGCATAGTCGTACTCTTCCCTTCCTGAGATCCTTGTACTACGTACCTACCCCTCTTTTTTCCCCTATCCATCCAAAAATCGTCCCTTGGGCACAACCGAAAGCAACAGCACTTTTCCCCTCCCCCTTCGTTCTCCGTTTTCAATTTATATTTCAGTATCTTGCAAGCTTTCTCCTCATTCCCCCTCCCCCCTATCCCTCCGACCAACAGCCAAAAGCGCTTATTAGGGGAGGGGGGAGGAGCATGGGGGACTTTTTAAGTGAAGTGGGATGGGGGAGGACCCCCCTCCTCCTTTCTCCCCCTCCACTTCCTCTTCCTCCTCCCTTCATCCAGCCAGCCACACTTTGGGGAAGAGGATGGAGAGGACAGATTTTGGTAGAGGGTGGAGGGGATAGAATAAGCTCTTTTCTTTCTCCCCCTCGACCATATACCGTGGGCGGCTGGGGAGCGCCCAAAAGAGGTTTTTTTTTCGGGCACAAACTAGCGGGACAACAGCAACAGCAGCGAGAAAGGGGAGAAGCGTTCAAGTGGCGGGCTAGATGCTAGCTGGAGGGCTAGAAGGGGGTAATTTTATGAGAAAAGTCGACCCCAAAAGACCCCCCTCTCTCCTTGCCATGCTGCCACCCCCCCTCATGGAATAAAGGGGAGGAAAAACACTGCGCAGGGATGAGAGGGGGTGGAGCTTCGGCACAAATGGCGGTTTGAGGAGGGAACAACGAGGACGCGGCGCCTTTGCCATGGATCGAGGCGGCGGCAACAGACCCAGTCTGAGAGTTGAGTGAAGTGGAGGGGGGATCGGTCGAGAGGGACCCTGGGATACATCCATCCATTCTGCGGGTGGGTCCGACGCCGCTTAAACTGATGCGGAAGGGACGGAAAGGGGGGGGGGAGAGGGCCTTTTTGCACGGTCGGACGGGCAGGGAAGTGGGCTAAACTCTCCTTCCCCGTTACAGTCTGCAAAATCCCCTTCCATCCCTCCTCCTCCTCCTCCAACTCTGATACATTCCCCAGACTCCTCCTCCTCCTCTTCCGGCCCGCCCCCTTTCGCTCGAGTAGCTGGTGAGCCACTCAACTGCCCCAACAAAGTGGTTGGTGGTTCAGTATGAGGCTTGACAGTTTAAGGTCATTGAATTTCATTGTGTAGCGGGCGGGCGGGCCAAGTGAGAAGAAAAGGAAGGCGAGAAAAAACTCTTTCTCCCCTGGATCCCTTTATTTCTTTAGCAGTCTCATTAGTGGGTGCTGCTTGCAATGCGCCCCTTTTTCGGTGTGTGCTCTTAGTGGGAAGGGATAAAAAAGTTTCTTTTCCCCCAATCTTCCGCCATGCTTGGTGCAGTTGAGATAATAGGAAAAGGAAGGAATAATTTGGGAGAGAGGAATTTGCTGCAAACAACGCATAAGAAAAAGCGCATTTCCCTGCTGTGCGGCGTTAATATAGTTTTTGCTCTTGTTTGGCTACGGAGGGGGAAGGGGAAAAGGAGGAAGGAGAAGGTCGATACGCGGTTTTGACGCCAGGCAAAAAATGAGGGAAGAGGGAAAGTAAGCTGCAAGAGGTGCCGATGGGAAGGGAGGAAACCCTCGAAAAACAACGTGTCGACAAAAGTGTTATTCTGATGGCTGCTTGAATGGTGGGCGATATCGGAAGGGAAAAGGGCGAAAGTTTGTAGTAGATCCTTATCGCGGCGAAAACCGACGTTGGAAAAGATGATTAAGAAATGGCACGTGGCAGCTCGCACTATCGATGGGCCGGAATGGCCCGGGGGGGAATTGCACCGCACGGAAAAGTGAAAGCAGTAGAGTAATTGAAACTGGATCCGTTCCTGGTAACATGTACTCGACAAAAGAGGGAGCTCAATTTTCGACAGTGCAAGTAGACCATCGAGGAGGGGGAGGGCGAGGAGGCGAAGTCAGTCCGATATGAGCAATGATGGGGAGAAAGAGAAGCAGAAATCGGAGGAGAGATCGTTAGCGAGGATGAGCTGAGGAGGACGATGACGACAACAATGAGCCCCCTCCTCCTCCTCCGCTGCACCGTAATGATGGGGCAGAATGGATAGGCTCCCTCCGGCATCGGCGACAATGTCTGACTCGATTTTCTGGTCTCTTCTGTTTCTTCCTCGGTGGCCACCCGCGAGGAGGGCGTCTGCCCAAAAAATCCCTTGCCAAGTGGGTCTGTGTGTCTTTGTCATTGTTTTCCCTTCCAATACGGAGCGAGGAGGATCGGCCCGATGCAACCGTGGCCCAGAAACTCTTGAAAGATAGCTTCTCCGACGCTTCCTCCGGCGCCCGTGCAGTCATTATCCGACAATCTGTTAAGTGTCTTGTCCTCAAGGCCCTCCCCTTCCTCCCCTCATTCATCACCCTCCCACTCACACGGCACATCTGCCGCCGCCGCCGCCTCCACTGTGACTGACTCCCGTCCTCCTCCCACGCTTCGTGCGCGAAAAAAAGTTTTTTCAGCTTGCTTCCAGAGCCTTCACTTTCTCTTTCTCATTACTCCCCCCTTTTCCGCCTTAAAATGCCTGTTTGATTTGCACCCACTGCCCCCTCCCCCCTCCCTCCCCCCTCCGTCCAACTTTGCGAATCAAGTCTTGAAGAGTGAGGAGGGAAGAGGGGTAAAGTTTCGGACGAGGCGGCGGCGGCGGCGGCAGTGCTAAACTCTCTCAAGAGAGTGAGAGTGAGTGAAAACTGTTGGCGAGGGTTTTAAGGCCGCGGTCTGTTGAGAACCACCACCACCCGGCAACCCGCCCCCCTTCCTCCTCTTCCTCTTGGTCTCTCCTCTGAGTCTGGCGGCGGCGGCGGCGAGGGAGGAGGGAAGACGAAGTGCGCGTGTGATTCAGTGCGTAAAATCCACAGATGGTGCCTGCTGGCCTCCCCCCCTCGTCCCCTCCACCGCCGTCACCATGCGAATAGGGACCAAGGGGCCGGCAAAAAGGGGCGGAAGGAAATCTTCCTCCTTTCTTTTCTTTGCGCTGGGGAAGGAAAAGGCGTCAAAAGTGGCAGGGGAGCAAAGCCTACCTAGGCAGCAACTCTTTTCTTTCCCGCCTCCGCTTTGGAAGTACTCGGTTGGGCTGAGGGGCCACACTGACCCACAAACTCAGGAGAGGATTGGGCGGGCAACAAGCAGGAGGAGGAGGAGGAGGGGATTTTTCTCCCCCTCCCGGCTCTTGGACAAACTCTCCGGCTCTCCTTCCTTGGGTCTACTGTAGTTGGGGAGCGAGAAAGACAGAAGGATCCCCCTCCCCCTCCTAGCCAGTCTGGAGATGGAGAAATGCCGATAGCTAGGGGGGGAGAGAGAGATTGCGGACTGACGCTGGGGAAATCGAATCTCTTCTGTTCCCTCCCCCTTTCCCTTTCTTTTTTTGCTCGCCCCGAAGAGAAAAAAAACTTTCTCTGACTTTTTCCTTTCTCTTCCACGATCGGCCCACTTTGACACTCCTCCTCTTCTTCTCCGCTGCCCACCGTTTTCGTTCTGCCGTCAGACTGAGTGACGTTTGTGTGCAATGAAAATAAGAGAAAAGAAAGGAACTGTGCCAAAGACTTTGGAACATTTCAAATAGATCCTGGATATTTAAAGCGTCTTCTAAACCTAAGTCAGGAAGGTCCGATGGTCTTCTGGTACAAAAAGCAAGAAGAGAAAATGTGTTTTTGCTCCTTCCCCTTTTCGATGTTCCCTTTCTTTTCCGGGCAAGAAAAACGGAGAAAAAGAGATTATGTCAAGAAGAGGGAAAGGGGAGGATTCTTCTCTTCTCCCTCTTTCCGTGGGAGGGAAAAGAAAAGAGAGGGCGGAAGGGGGGGGCTCTTTAGAGGAGATCGAGACAAGATATGTTATTAAAAGCCACAAATTAGAGCTATAGCTTATTTCTTTCAGCGTTATTTTTGTAGCAAAATGATCGCTTTGAAATTAGTTCTGATTCGGCAAATCCCTCCCCCTGGACCCCGATGGGAGGACTACGAGGTGTACTACTCACCTTCTCCGTCCGCGGTGGCAGTTCATTCGTTCGATTGGCAGTTTCCGAAGGGAGAACGGGTGTCCGTGCGTGAAAGCTGTCGTCTCCCTCCCACCCTCCTTTTCCTCACTACCAATTTTTCTCCTTCCTCCTCCCCCCTTCTCTTACGGGTCTTGCACATCCCTGTCTAGTCCAGGGAAGACGTGATCGCCGGAGTAGAGAGATAAAACGGAGACGTCGTTCTTGACCGTGGTGTGAAGGGGGGGCTTTCGCTCTTGAAGGATAAGAGAAATCGCCTTCTCCTACGCACTTACTTACTCTTGCGGAACCGTACTCCGCAGCTTTCCAATGAATAGCCGTTTACTGTCCTTTTCTTTCCTTCCTCAGGCCTCTGCCTGGAGCGCCCTGGCTGCGAGTGCCAGCCCAAGAAGCGGCGGAAGGTCCTGGTGGACGTCATCGTCGGAACCAACTCATCATCCACGTCGCAGCTCTGCTCAACCGTACAGGTAACAAAAAAAAAGAAAAATATGTTTTTTGGGGGGGAAACGATTTTCTTCATTTCTATATTTAGATCGAGGAGCACCGCGGTCCTTGCCGCTGCAAGTGCTCCCTGTCCGGCTGCCACCACTACCGCAAGGTGTTCGACGAGGAGGCCTGCCTCTGCAGGTGCAAGCCGGAGCTGGCGGAGGAGAAGCGCGAGTGCGCCGTCGACTTCGAGCGGCGGTGGCACGAGGACACCTGCACCTGCAAGTGCAGGCCGCGCATCTGCGTCTCGGGGCAGTACCAGGACCCTGGCACCTGCCAGTGCAGGCCGGTGGAGACCTGCGCCGTCGTCGACGCCTCCTCCTCCTCCTCGCTCAACAGGCACATGCTGGCATCCGACCTCGGAGGGCGGACGGGAGTGGTCGCCCAACAAGTACATAGATATCTTCACAACTAACTGCGTTCGCACAGCCTTTTATAACTTTGCTTTAAAATCAAAATCCAGGCTCCGAAGTACATCGGCCTAGCTTGCGTCATCGCAGTAGCCCTCGCCATGCTCCTCTCCCTCTACTACATGGTGGCGAGGCGGCGGGCGGCGGGAGACATAGCGCGCGGCAGGGGCGTCTCGGGCACGCCGGGCGGCGGCTCCACGGGGTCCCAGGTGCCCATCCTGGCCGCCGCCGCCGCCTCGGCCGCCGCCGCACGCAGGAGCACCAGCGGCACGCTCCTCTCCAACGGAACGCTGAGGAGCCACCACGGGGGGCTCCACACTCCAGCCAATGCGGCGGCGGGTGCGTCGGAGACCGTGGTGGGGACGCTGCAGAGGGCCACGTCCACCGGCGGAAGGCACCAGGTAATTATTAGGGGAGATTGCGAAAAGACATAATTTATCGCAACTTAAATTCTCCTCAGACCGCAGCCTACACCATCACCATCAACAGCGCGGGCGCCGCAAACCTGGACGAGTCCATCCTCCCGCTGGCTGAGGACAAGACCAGGTTCTGATACAGGCAGGGGGAGGAAGAAGGGGAGCAACAGCATCAGCAACTTTGCCAGCACTACGTCACTAGTCGAGGCTCGACCGAGGCTGTCCCGGGGGAGGTGGAAGCGTCTGCCACCGTCTTGGGTTTGGTCGGTACTCTTAGGACTGTTCGCAGGGCTCAGCAGCAGCAGCAACAGCAGCAGCAATATCAGCAGCAGCAACAACAACAACATTTCTACTACAACACCGACGTGCTGCCGCATGCTTCCTCTGCTGCTGGCAACAACAACGGAGCCGAGAAGGAGTGCCAGACTGACGAGGGGGAGATTTACTACGACGGTGACGTCGACGACGACGGGGAGGAGGAGATGGAGGAGGACGAGGACGAGGACGCGGAGGACGAGCAGGAGACGGAGGAGACTGAAGACGTCGCCGAGGACGAGGAGGACGAAGACGCCGGCGCCGGCGCCTCCGGCCGCCTGCTGCAACAGCAGCATAAGTGCATCACAAGGAGAGACGTTAGGGCGATGAGCAGGGGGAGGAAAAATAAGTGCACAGCCAAAGGACCCGGATCGAAAAACACGCCTCCAGCTCCTCTACCTCCCCCTCTACCTCCCCCGCCTCCGCGCCGCCCCTCGTCTTCTTCTTCCTCCCCCTCCACGGCCGCCGCAGCCTCTTCCTCCCCGCTGGGGTGCCCCTGGCAATTTGAGATGAAATAACCCTCTTCCTCCCCCCATCATCTTTTACCACCAAAGAAACGCCGATACTTTTTTCCCAGTCCCTCCCACGCACCCCTCGCAGTGATCCCCCATTCCCTATTTTCCCCATCCCCCCTCGCCATCCCCTTGATCCCACACAAGCTTTCTACACTGCCTGATCACTCAAAAGACTATGCATTGAGAAATGCATATTCATCCAGAGAAGGATGACCTATAAAGAAAAATGCGTGAACACAGTTTTATTCGGAAGGCCAAGAGCACAGAAGACTGGAATGGAGTTCCGTCGCCAATGAAGAAGAATTTAGTTGTGGGGAAGAAAGAATCGGGAGAGAAACCAGGCCATCGTTGCTCAGTGATCCTTCTTTCCCTCCCCCCGGTCTTTCGCCCTTCCTCTTTCTCCCCCCCCCCCCTTACCCCTTACCCCGCCCGCATTTTGACAATCCGGAAGGAAAAAGAAGAAGCAGAAGCGCAGAGGCTTTGAATTCTTTTCCTCCGCCCGCGGAATGCAGTGCTGGCAAAAAAAAACGGGGAAAAGAAAACTAGGGCACGGCCTCTCCCCCGCGGATGAGACAAAAGAAAAAAACGCTGTGGTTTTGAGCTCAGATGTGCTTCTCGCGTCCAACAAAATTGGCTGCCTGGCCTTGAAGCAGCCTTCCCCCTCCCCCTTTCCACCAGGCTTCCTCCTTCACCGCCTTGAAGAGGGATGGCTTTAATAACCATTTTTATCTCATCCCCCCCTCTCTCCCTAGCCTCCAATGAACTATGAGAGAAGGCAGGGAAGAGAGTTCCCCTTCCTCCTCAGCGGCCTAACTCTTTGAAACTGATGGAGGAGCCAGAGGAGAAGGAAGGAGGAGGGGAGGACGGGCTTCTTCTCCCCCTTAATGTTCTTGTTTGCTAAATGAAGTGGGCGGAGTGGAGAAAGTCCGTCCCGGTCTCCAGGATGGGGGAGGGAGAGGAGGGGATCAGGGGCCTAATTCTGCTTCCGCCTTGGCTGGCTGGAGAGGGATTTGCCCGCGAAATTCTTGGCTATATTGTACTGCCAAGAGGGTGCCGAGAGGCCAAGAAAAAAAAGAATATGACTTCCTAGTGCACCTTCAAGAAAGTTTTTTGGGTGGCAAATTCAAACAAAAGAAACCAAGTGGAATATTATCGTGTGACCGGCAATAATGCAAAAATATTGGACAGTTTGGTTCTGCAGTTTCGTGTGAATGTGTGAAGCGAGCAAGAAGAAAAGAAGAACAACAAAACTTCAAGAGAAAGTTGACAATTTTATGCGTATTGAGTTTTTGGAGAAGAGAGATTTTCAAACAGAAGCAGTCTCCTAGCGTCGTGAGGGCCCTTCAATACTGGACTCTTCCCGAGATGATGATCGAAAAAGAAAAAAAAACTATTGAATAAACGGTTCTACATCGCAAACGCGCCCACACACCTCCGCCGTCCTTGTACCACTTTCGAACATGCAGATTGAGTTTGCGCATCGCAGCCATCAAACCCCCGGCCACTCTTCCCGACCACACCTACAAAGGGCTGCGGTGGGAGACAGAGGAGACCTCTGCCTCTGCGCTGCGCGAGACAGCCTCGACGGGGGTGATCCAAGCCGAAAAGTAGCCCCGGAGGGAGGCGGCTCTATCCCTCCCCCAAAGTGCAAAGTTCGCCCTCTCGCCTCCTCCCCTCCTCCAACCTCACGGCCCCCGAGACTCATAATTGCTTCCTGGTTCCGACCCGCCTACCTTGCACTACCACCGCCTCCTCCAGTCAAGTCAGCCGCAGGAGAATTTTTTGATTGATCTGCAAAAATGCTCTTCCCCGTCTTCCTCGCCCCCCCCCCTTTGGTGCCATCTTCAAAGGAGTCTCTCCCTCCCTCCCTTTTCGAAAAAGTTCATCCCACCCTTCACCGCCCATCAAATCCGCGAAAGGTGCACCTCGACTCCCCCCTCCCCCCGATTCTATCCCTCTTCCGCCTTGTACTGTACTACCAACTATGTCTGCTGCATGGCTGCATCTAATAATTCCCCGCTCGAGCTACCTTGTATCCTCTTCCTCCTTTTCCTTCCCTTGGCAACTTTCGTCGCCCAACTTTTCATTCTCCGTGTTATTAACCCCGGGACCCGCGGCCGGGAGAGAGCCCTCGACCGCAGCGCCTGCGTAAAAGCAGAGAGAGGAGGAGTTGCGTAGCAGGATATGGATATAAGAAGGAAAACCCCACTGCTGTAGTACCTGCTGCGGTTTTTCGTCGACGTCGTTTAGATTTGTGGGGTAAGGGGCTTTTGGGTGGGTGGAGTGGGTTTTTGAAGGGGAGGAAGTGCCCCAAAAAGTTTCGCCCTGCGAATGAGCTGTGTTGTATCATGACCTTGTACTGTCCCCTTTTGTAAACACACAAACAAGTGGGGGGAGGGTGGGTTTCTTTCGAAATAGAGCCGTGAAAAAAAAAGAGAACAAAACCGACATCCAAGCGTCGCCCTTCACTTTCTAAAGTGAAAGAAAAAGTAAGTGCCCGCAGCCGCTCCTCCTCCTCCTCAACCTGCCCAAAAAGATTGGCTTGTTTGGTCAACGCTTTGACGCAGCGGGGGGTAGGACCGTAGGAGCTGAGGATCGAGGAAGGGGGGAAATGACAGAGGAGGTCGTTTCGATCGCCACGAAAGTCGTGTTGAACAAGCCATCTCGTTAATTGAAGCCGAGTTCTGGGCGAATAGGGGTACGCACTTGCGCCGTACTATACTTATTCCCCTCCTTCTTTACTCTGACAACGATGCTGTTATAGCTGAGGAGGAGGGGGAGGAAGAAGAAGGCATCCTTCACTCACTCCCTCGGCCGACACGGCGCTCGTCGACAGAAGGAGGGGAAGGAGGGGAGGAGATGAATGAGTCCGATCGGACGTGTACGGGCAGCAACTTGGAACTGGGGGGAAGTAAGAGATCAGAGGAAAGTGATGGGGGAGAGGGAGGAAGGAAGGGTCTTGCTTGGACTCGGTCCTGTTCTGGGAAAACCACCACCACTTCAATGCAATCTGCTGGTAGCCCGATACAACCTCGCGATAACTCTTCTCCTCCTCTGATGTCTAGCCAGTAGGGGTACGAAAGGGGGGTTTCTGGCAAGGCACGCACGAGCAAGCACTCGAGGATGCAGGGGATGGAAGGGGTCCTCCTCCTCGGGTGTAGACGAAAATCTGGCCGCATTTTGAGATCCAGCCAGCTAGGGAGGGGAAGGCCGATGGTTGCTTTGACTTTCTGGCTTTTAGGCCTCTCCCCCCCTTCTTGTGGTGGGTTGGGGAAAGGGAAGAGGAGGAGGAAAGAGCGTCCTCCTCCCTTCATGATGAATAATAGATCTCCAGATTAGAGATCGCGCTCCTCCGCTCCATGTTCTACAGAGGAGGAGGGGGAAGGGAAAAGGGGTCTGGTTTGGGAAGAGGCCTTACTTCTTTCCCTCCTCCTTCCCTCGGCCCCTTTAGCATCTCCGTCGTCGTCGTCTGTGACGTGGAAGGAGGAGGGCCTCTCTCTCTCTTCTTCTACAATCTCGTTCGTATTCCGCCACCAGAGGAAGGGCGGCGGCGACATCGTTGGTTTTTCTCTCTCCCTCTCCTCTTCTTTTCTTGCCAACCCCAAAAAAACTAATGTGGTCGCTCGGATCGAGGCCTTCCGTCCCCCCCCCCCTCATAACCCCTGCTGCGATGATGGGATTTGTGCGTAGTATAAGAAGATGAAAACCAAGTGGGACAAACGATCGTTCGTCTTTATCATCGTCGTCGCCATTGAACCCATCCCGAGATTCATTTCCGTCGCGGGACGAGGCATTGATTCTTTTGAGATTAGAACAAGAGAGTTCTTCTCCAAAACCTGAAAAAGTTCCTCTTCCCTCCCAAGTCCCAACTGCCCACGGTCTCACTTGGCAGCCGCGAAAAGCACCTAGAGTTCATCGAACCCTCCTTCCCCCCCACTCCCTCCTCTTTTTGGGCGGCGGGCCGCGTCGGGGGGGGGGCGGGGGTGTGTTGGGGGGGGGCGGTGGGGGGGGGGGG
>JAAUYJ010161863.1_pt1 | contig 10320 bp, 15 predicted proteins | sample 7278031 | NCBI WGS metagenome assembly JAAUYJ01 (sample SAMN14350222, study PRJNA611818) | marine sediment metagenome | isolation source: surface marine sediment (1.8m) | place: French Polynesia: Moorea | collected 2018-08 | reverse complement strand
GGGAGAAAGAGAACGGGACAAAATATATGGGATTGAATTCAAATCCCCCTCCCTTCCTCCTCTCCTTTCTTCCTGTGTTTCCCCCCTCCTTTTCCGAAGGAGGGAAGGATCTGACTTTGGTTTCTATTCCTTTTTCGCTTGCTCCTCCATTTCTTCAAGGCTTTTTCTTCTGCGTACACGCCTGGTTTGTCACACCTTCCTAGGGCGACAGAGCGGAGAGCAATAAAAATATTAGCCGAGAAATATAGGCATGACGCATCAAAAGGATAGACAAATCACCGTATAAATGGTACTTTTGGATTTAGAACCATTGTCAACCATTTGATCATCCATCAGCTTTCTGTAGTGACCCGCCTTCTTGGACAGTTTTCTGCCACAGTATTAGTCCGCGAAGAGATCAATGCTATTTTTGCGCAAGCAAGCATCTCTTTTGGTCCTCTTTTGCAGAGGACCTCCTTCCGTTTTTACAGAGGAGTGAGAGGGACTACCACAAGAAAGAGATGAGAAACGGGCGAGAGGGAGAGAAAAGGGAAAGGGAAACGAAAGAGTCGACGTGGAAAGAAGGAGAGGGACAAGGCGGCGTTTTTTTATCCCCTCCTGCTGTCGGCGCTATTTTTCTTCCTCTTTTCTCTCTCTTCCGTCCTCCTGTCCTCCTCCTCGGTGCCGCCAGGGAAAAGGGGGAAGAAGGACGGACGAAGAATTGACAATTTTTGGGGCGGCCAAAAGTGTCGCAAGTTGTACAGTGAGTTATTGTCCACTATGAAATGTTGATCGGTCTATACTGGGCACAAAGTGCATGTTCTGAACTGTAATGTAAACACTAATCGAAACCCGGTGAATCTCTGTCACAAGGAGGAAAGATACCGGTAAGTGGCGACCGACCTCCTTTTCTCCTGCCTCCCCATGAAACCCAACCACCACGGTTGCCGCGGTCTCTATGACGGAGGCATTCATATCTCCTTAACCCCCTCCTGCTCCCTCAGAAAAGGGATCGCGTGGCGGCATTGATCCCTGGCCAAATGTCGCGTCGCTAGACAGATGGATTCTCGTCCAGCCCTGTCGAGGGTGGGGCTTCATGGGCAAGGAATGTCCGAAGAGGGGGGGAAGGGACTCTATTCCCGCCCCACTTCTCCAGATGCAGACAGCCCGGTTACAAGAGGAAGGGGGGAAATGGACAAAATGGGAGGTACTTTCCGCCCCCCGCCTTTTCTATATACCCAAAGAATAGGAGAAAAGGGGGAAGAGAGAAAAACTGCTCAAATTTAAGAGGCGGATTGGAGGCCTCCCTCCTCCCCCTAGCCTCCCCAACATGAAAATCGATTCACTCTCTTTTCTTCTTCCTTTCTTTTCCCTCCGGTCTTTCCAAAAGGAGGCCGAAGGGGAGAGGGAGGACTGGACCATTGGAGAGAAAAGGGGGAGGAGCAGTAGCATTCCTGGGCGGTGGGTGTGTTCCCGGAGACGAATGATCCGCGGAGAGACTCGCTTGCCATACAAGGCCGTGAGACTATAGATGCTATGGCTGGAAAGCTTGAACTAAGGAAGTGAACTAAAACACATTTCTAAAAAGAAATTAAGCAAAAAGTCCAAAAGTTGGCAAGGCAAGGCGGAAAATGTATTATTTTAACCTGAGCCCATGTATGTATTGTAGGAGTCCTTCGCCGCCTACCACCGCGGTTGAGCCGGCTTTGGGTTCCGATGGTTATGTTGGGGTAAAAGAAGAAGGGAGAGGCATCGGACCAGGGAGAGGGAAAAGAAGAAGAGGGCAGAACCATGCTTCTTCCCTCCCTCCCTCTTTTCAGGCCTTCTGGTTTGGATAGATGGTTTTGTTTCAGGGATGGGGGAGGGAGGAGGGAAGAGGCTGTGTGCTGTTCTCGAGAGGAAGGAAGAGGAGGGAAATGGGGAGAAAAGAGAGTTTCCAGGGCGAGTTTGGGGGGAGGGCGGAGGAGTTTGGAAAGGGGAGCAAATACCTGGTGTGCGTGAAAGCGTGCGTATGTGGGAAGAAGGAGAAAAAACGGTTTTCCGTTCAGGTGGAGGAGGAGGAGGAGGGAAGAAAAACAATTTGGGGAAAAGAAGAGCCGCCGCCGCCGCCGCCGCCTTCGAAAAAGGAGAAAGAACTTAAATGGAAATTTTCCCGCCAATTCCTCCTCCTCCTCCTCCTCTCCACGTATGTATAGACCATCCGTGTAAAAAAGTAGGATGGCGGAATTGGAGATGTGGAGAGGAAGTAGGAGGGGTAAGAGACGCGTTGCCGCCGGTTGTAAGGGGAGACGAGGGAGCAGAGGAGGAGGATCTCATTTGGAATGGGCTCATGTCCGTCCTCACTCTTCTGCCTTACTCTATCTTTCGTGCGTCGTCGTTGGTTGGGTGTCGTGTCGCAGTGCCATTTCGCCCCCTCCCTCCTTTTCTGGCGGGCGAGGATAGTCCAACCGCATAGGGGAGAAGGGGAGAAAGGGAGGGGAGCAAAAAAAAGTGTTCTTCCTCTCCTTCCGGTCCTCGTCCTCGTCCTTGTCTCTTTAATGTGAGGGAAGTTAGCGGCTCTCTCGATCGGCGGAGACGAAACTTTCCCGACTTCTTTATCTTGCATGGACTGGTGTGATGGACGACACTTTTTTGCAAAAACGATCGGGGAATTGAGTCCTGTACGTAGATGTTGGACATGAAGAAAAGGAGACCATTTCGTGCATGTCTACTTTTTTACATAAATGAAAAACTTCCGAATCCCATGTTTCAGCGGTAATAAATATTTCTTAATTCGTGTTTTCAGGTAGCACCAACAACACCCACCCGAACCATGCTTCCCCGTCCCCTCTCCTCCTCCTCCTCCTTCTCTTCCCTCCTCCTCCTCTTCCCTGCGATCCTGATGCAGCTCTGCCTCATGGCCACGCCGGCCTCAAACTGCAGGCTATCAGAGTTCCAGTGCCGCAGGAGCTCCACGTGCATCAGACTGGATCAGGTACACACAGAGGAATAATTCCCAAATTTCTCGCACTACACGCGTTTCTCTTTGAAACGACAGGTTTGCGACGGCCGCGACGACTGCGGCGACAGATCGGACGAGGCGGAAGGATGCACACGTGAGTTGAAAAAGAAAACACAACCTTCCCCCGAAAAGAAATTGATCCCCGCGAGCCTTTTTTCGGTTTTGCTCCCCCTTTCCCCATTTTTCCGGGCCCAGCTTTTAATTTCCGCTCATCATAATCCATCCCGCCGAGCGGTGTACGGCAAAAATGAGGAGGAAGAGGAGGGGATGGAAAGAGAGGGGTCCCTTCCGCCTTGGGATGGAAAGGAAGAAGGAGGGGGGAACTTTTCTGCTCTGCCGTCGGGAGGGAGGAGTGGGTCTAATGCACTCGCTGGAAGAGAGGAAGAGGAGTGGGCATGATCTAATCAACTAAATAGCTTTCGCAAGGAAGGAAGGAGCGGGGCGGAGAAAAGGGTAACAGGGGCATACATGGGCGCGGGGGCGAGGATTGCCTATCATTGCCTATCATACCACCAAATAAGGAATAGCGTAATGCTATGCACTAACTCCATGCTCTGTACCGTAGAAAGCCCATGTGTAGTTCAGCCTTCAAGTATCTATGTGAAAGAAGTGAGCGAACCCTGGGCAGCAGGAGGAAATGCCAGGTAAAAGGAGGAAAAAAGTCTCGTTGCAAGAAAATAAAGGAGGAAAAGATCCTTCCTGCTGCCAAAGTTCCCCCTCCTCCCCACTCTTGAGAGATGAGGCGCTTCCACCATCCTTTCTTGCTGTATCATCCAGGCAGGATCCCTAAAGAGCCTCCTCCCCTCCTTCCACATATAACCACCCGTTTGTACGAATACGGCGTGAGGCGCCCATCGCCCACGTCTCTCCTCTTTTTTCTGGCTGTGTCATTATTTCCAAGTTCTCCCTCGCCGACGTCGCCGCCGCAGCCCCCCCCCCTTCCCCCCCAGGCTTCTGTTTGTGGCAGGTCCCCTCATCAAAAATGCAGCCTCCCTCCCTCCCTCCCTCCGCCCAAACCCCCTTCTTCTCCTCGAGCGCTCTTAACCCCAACATTCTTCTTCCTTCTACGCGAGCGAGCGAGGGGGGGCCTGCTTTGCCCTCTCCGCCAATGTTTTCTCCTCCTCTCGCATCCCATGGGAGAAAGGGGGAGGGGAGGGGAGGGACCGAACAGAGCAGTCGGAATCAGAGAAGGGAAAGCAACAGGGGGAAAGAGAGGGAAACGTTGAGGTGCAAAACGCCCACACCATTAGACTAAAGCACGTACGTACAAAAGCTCTAAATAAAAATAGAAATATGATCAGCTTTCTGAGGCTCACATCACTTGCTGCTCATACTATACTTTCATTGGTTTACGCGAGAGCATCATCATCTACTTTTCGTGTGCTCACATCCGATTATAACTAGAACTACCGTTAATGCCCTTCTGCTTGTGCTGTAAGCAAAGCATCTTCCCTGCTCTCTCCTACCCTTCCTCTTTCCGTGCGAGTAACTTTCCGTCATCTTCTTCTTCCGTTCCCCAAGCGACTATGCCGAGCTCCCGGCGGCGGCGGCGGCTTGAAACGGCGACTTTGTTCACGGTCGGACGACTTTCGCTTTCTAAATGGTAATTTCATTTTCAAACTCCCTCCAACCAACCAGCCCCCGAAGAGAGGAAGAGAAAGGGCGGCAACAGACACGAGAAACAGAAAAAGGGCGGATAGAAGGAGCAACTTATTTTCGAATGCCTGGCTCCCAACCGTTAGAATTTTTTTTGTCTGATATCGCGGGTGGCCCCCACTTCCTCCAAAAGGAACTTTTCATATTGCACAGTCATTGCAAGGCCGCCCCGCCCGCCTTCGCGCGCATGGGATCCCCTTTTCGGCATCTGGAGACAATGGCGAAAGTGAAAAAGAGGCAAAAGGCTACTATTATCTGGCTGGAGAAGAAGGCTTTGCTTCTGCTGCAGAGGCGATGGTGGTGGCGCCATCCCCTCCCCCTCTTTTCTCGGCCACAATTTTCGAAAGGCCCCTCTATAAATTCTTTCCTCCTCCTCTTTCCCCTCCTACCAAAGCCAGACCCACAAAACAGCCCCCAAAACCACCACCGCGCCACAAACCCATTCTCACAATCCTGCCTCCTCTTTTCTCTCCTTCCTTCCTTTTTTGTTTCCTCTTTCCTTTTTTGCTTCTTTCTCCGCCAGTCCCAGACGAAGAATAAGAAAGGGGGGAAAAGATTTTGGTTTTTCTCTTCCCTCCATTCAGCCAGCCAACCAGAAGCGCAGAGGAGGAAGGAGCTAATTCCTCGGGAAATTAATAACACCCAGAGAAAGAAAGAAAAGCCCGCCGCCCCATACGAGGAGGAGGAGGAGGAGGAAGCCCCATTTCGAAATCTAATCTCGGCCAACAGCCCTCCTCTCGCTGCAGGGGAAAAGAAGGGGCCGGATTTCGTAGAGGGAACAAAGAAAGTGAAATTCGAAATGAGTGCTCCTTCTTATAACGCAGACAAAGTCGTGCAATGGCAATGGCAGCACGTAGCAATTATCTTGTGTGCAAGTATACCCACTCAGAAGAATTTCAAATTATACGCAATTCGTGAATTCATTTTTTGCCAACGTGCTGCTACTCCGCGAACCTTTTAAATAGAAGAGAAACGAGAGAACACGGCCCGGTGAAATCCCCTCAGGACTCTTCCCTCCCCAACTCCTCTTTTATGTTCATTTCTCCACTTCATCGTCGACCAAAAAAGGGCGAGGGTAACAGGACAGCAAAGCGGTGGGCAATTAAAAGGGGGACTCTGATGACGAGAGGGGGGGGCAGTCCCCGGAGAGGGTCACCCCCCAAAAAGTGCCGGAAGCCTTCCGCCGCCGCTGCAGCTAGTGTCCCCGTCCGATGAGAGATGTAAATCTCAATTTGATCCCATGATTTCCCTTGGAGTCAAAAATGGAATACTACAACGATACAACCGCCGGCTTTTTGTCCCACTTCTTTCAAAAGCATATTTGCGGAATAAAAATCTGCCCTTTTTTTCTACCTTTTACCCCACGGTCTCTTCGTGCTCTCTCTGTTCTGTACAACAGTAGGTGAAGAAGGAACATGTCTCTTGAATTCCCTCGCTCCTGAGTACGCTCACGGGGATAGAACAGAAAGGGGGCGAGGCCAGAAAGAGAGAGAGAGAGAGTTAACAGCACACAGAGGCCAGAAGAAGAAAATTTCGTCCCTCCTCCGCACCCACTTCCTTATCCAGGCCACCTCCTCCTCTCCCCCTCTCTCTGGACCATTTGATCGCTGAATTTTCCAGCAGGAGACCCTCCCTCCCTCCTCCAACTTCCCCATCTTAGCTGCCTGCTGCCCCTCTGTGTCACCTTCCCTCCTTCTTCTGCCCAAACCTGACTCGCACACGCAACGCAGAAAGAGAGAGGAAAAGGACAGCTCAGAGCAGGGGAGGGAAGAAAAGAGACAGAGGGGAAGGAAAAAAGATAGAAAGACCTCCTCTTTCTTCCACTGTGGGATTGCCCAACGATATAGCTACAAGAAAGTCTTATGTTGCGTACTGCAACAAAAGAGTACCCGCAAGTGGAATGGATTCGAAGTAGAAGACTTGGTTGAATCCCTCCCCCCTGCTTTACTTGCCCGTCATGTCGCCAAGACATAAGAGGTCGAGGGATGGAGTGGAAATGCCTTGAAGGAGGAAGAGGGGAGGGGCCACTCGAGAAGCCACCTCCTCCTCCTCCTCCACTGCGCGAAAAAAAGGAGGGCGGGGGAGGAGGGAAGATGGCCTCAAGAAAAGAAGAGACGGAGAAAAGAGGACACGGGGAAAAGGGGGAGAGGAAAGATAAGGTTTGCCCTCTCAATTACCGTACCGTACTGTACAGGAAGGAGGTGGAGGTCACAGGACAAAAATATCCAAAAAGACAAACAGTTTTTTACCCTTTTTTAAAAAGAAACCCTGTAAAAAATCCTAATAAATCTTCTCTTCTTCATTCCAGACTGCAACCGCACGTTCTACGGCGACGTCGGTCGCACCTACCGCTTGAGCATCCCCCGGCCCAGGGCGGACAGGCTCCCCTTCATCTGCTCGCTCACCTTCGTGGCGAACCAGTACGAGCTGGGGGACCTGGTGCAGGTGAGGAGGAGGACCATGATGTGCTTCTGGATAAAAACGCTCCTGTGTTTCCCAAACAAAACTAGAAATGTGTGTCTGTGTACAACGTATCGTTTGAGAGTGTGTAGTATGCGTTCAGCTATTTTGACAAATGCCAAACGGGCAAATTCCGTACTGGTAGGGGAAAAAACAATGTTCTTTTGTGCGGAAGACAGCGGCGTGGAGGCAGGGAAAAGAGAAACAGAGAGGAGGAGGATAGAGGATGATGCTTTTCTGTTATTGGATTATGCCCCTGGCCCCTCTCTTTCTCTCCCCTTCCTCTCCCTGCCTGCCTGAAGGGATGGGAAAGGAAGGAAGAGGAAACAAGAAACGTCCCTCCCCTTCCTCATGCCTCGTTCCTTCTCACACAGGGTGTCCAAGGGCGGCGGTCAAAGTAGACCATTGTCTTTGCCGACCCCTTTTCCGCCCTGTCCGCCAAAGAGAGAAAAAGAAAAGGGGTTCTTCCCTGCCCTGATGTACGTATACGGCGCTTTGCTGCTTGCTTGGCGCCAGCCCCGGCTTGTCTGGAAGGAGGATGGAGAGGGAGAAAGGGCCGAAAAATAGCCTCCTCCTTTCCTCCTTTCCCCCTCTCTTTCTCGTGCGGAAGATGATTAGGTCGTGGGAAGGAAGGGAGGGAAGAGGATGCCTCCGAAGCAGCAGTGGCACAGCACAGCACACACACATGGGGAAAAGAGAAAAGGAGAGAGTGGGAAGAAGAAGGAGGGGAGTGAATGTGTGGGTATCTTGCCCCTTCATCCGAAAGGCCGGGGAAAAAACCCTTCCGTTTACCCTATCCCCGGATTTCGCCAAGTCACTCCCAGGAGCTCTCTTTTTTGCGGCCAGACAACTGTCTGGTATCTTACCCTCAGTTTGCGTGGAAGAAAAGCGTTTTCTTGCCTGTAAGATAGCTTGAAATACAGCCAAAATGGTTTCCTGAAGGTCACATGCCCAATTGCCCTTCCAAACCGCCGTTAACCCTAGATCCACTACTCGGTTAGGCAAAACTTGGGTGTACTTCTAACGTCCGTCCCTCCTCCCCCTCGAGGCCATTGGCCCGACCACCTTACCACTTTTTTGTGGAGAAAGAAGGAGGGAGAGCTCGCTTCTTTTTTTGCGCCAGAGCAATATCGGTTTTCATTGCCCGTTCGTCTTTTCCTCCTCCATCCGCAGTTGGTCCTGGAGGAGTTCAAGCTGGGACGTTTCCAGTCGCCGCACCACAGAGGATGCCCAGATGGACATCTCCAGGTAAGAACAATTGTGCTTCCATTAATACTAATTGATTTATTTGTATGCATGCACTATTCTTCTACTAATTCTCGATTCGCCATCATTAAGGTCTACGGGGGAGGGAGTAAACGGGGCGGCGGCGGGGGCGGGGGCCAGTACTGCGGCCGCCTTCCGCGCGGCGCCCCGCGGCCGGTCTTCCTCAGCGCCGACGGCGGAGGCGGCGGAGGAGACTCCTCACCCTCCCGCCTGGTGGCCACGATCCGCTTCTACCAGTTCTACGGCGACGACCCAGAGGACGACTTCTCGCTCAGGCTCAGATACAAGTTCCTGCCAAGGAAGCAGCCAGTCTTCTCTACCAGGGGGTGAGCGAACAAAGTATTCCATTGAAAAATATGGACGGTTTTGAACGTGTTCTCTTGTCTCTCTTTAGCGAGCCCGAGTTTGACTTTGGCACCCCGGTCCCCGGCACCTCCTGCTCCAGGGTGTTCAACGACTGCGTCCACAGGAAGTGCAGGATACGATCCCCGGGGTACCCAGGTGGGTTTGCGGACGAGGAGGGATATCATTTGTCGACGTCTTCTTTGTGCAAAATACGCCCTTTTTCCCCTCAGGCCTTTACCCGCGCAACACCACGTGCAAGTACCGCGTCCACGTTCGGGGTTCAGACGTCCCCCGGGGACTCAGGCCCATGGTCGTGCTCAACCAGGTGAGAAAAAGAAAGGCGTCGGCAACAACAACAACAACAGCGCAGAAGCCTCTTCGCTAGATTGCCGATACATGGCGCCAGGACAAAAAAAGTTTTTTTTGGGCCGGCTTGCACTTGACACAGAAGGGCTTCCCATTCACCTGTTTGGCCCGGCAAGTGCAAACGCCCCCTTTTTCTATCCTGTGTTGTATTCTCCCTCATGCCTGTGGGCAATATGGCCCCTGGCGCCTCAACCGTCGCCGCCGCATCATCCCATGCCACCATTTCGTAGATTGGGCCCTTTTCTCCCCTGTTGAGCCAAGATAGGACAAGGCGCCGCTTTCCCGAGAAGTACCGATAACCGGCAGTGGAGAGGGGAGGGGAAAAGAGAGGAGGAAAATCTGCATTGCGGCGTCTGACGAGAAGATCCTCCAATATTTGCAAAGATGGGCCCCTCCCTCCCAAACTAAATTATAACACACTGTTTGAGCGATCTTTACATACATGTATTGGATGCTCTACGTACATAAAGTAATACAGGAAGTGTACAACCGCAGGGATATTGTCGGCATGCCTCCCCCCACACAGCATGCATGGGGAGGAGAGCAGTGGCCTCGCGGAAGAAGAGGGATTTGTTCCAAATGGATATTAATATCCGACACAGCTCTCGCGTCCCTGAGCTGATCCCTCCCCGCAACAGCCTTTCTGCTTTTTGCCAAAGACCCCCCAAAAGATCCCTGTTGCACAGCCAGCGTAATTACACTCCGCGAATGGATGGAGAGGCGGCCTCAATTTCTCTCCCCCTCCGGGGAAAGAAGGAAGAAATATTAATATGGAACTTCCGCCCGGCTTAATTCTTGCTTTTCGAGTGGCGGCGAAGAAAGTTGTGGAGAATAGGAGAGGGAAGCTTCTTTTATTTTAAGAGGGGGGCGAAAGTTGGTCCGTCGGTCGAGGGTTCATCACCGCACTAGCTAGGGCTTGGAGAAGAGAGTTTGACCCAATTTCCGTCACGTTTGTTCTTTTCCACTCCCCTTCAAAGAGATGAAAGAAAATGGAGCATCCTTGCATTCCCTGCACAACAAATGAATCAAACCCTATTTTGTTTTCAGTCCCAGTCTTCCAAGTTGGCCATCCGCGCTGAGGTGGTTCGCAAGTTCGGCTCCGAGGACCGCTCCCTCGGTCTGTGGTCTGACTGCGACGCGCTTGGCGACCGCGTCTCGGTGCACGACGGGCGGTCGGCCGCAGACCCGGTGCTCATAGAGTTCTGCCGCGGGGCCGCGCTGCTGCCGGAGGTGGCGGCCAGCGGGGC
>JAAUYJ010124138.1_pt1 | contig 10320 bp, 14 predicted proteins | sample 7278031 | NCBI WGS metagenome assembly JAAUYJ01 (sample SAMN14350222, study PRJNA611818) | marine sediment metagenome | isolation source: surface marine sediment (1.8m) | place: French Polynesia: Moorea | collected 2018-08 | reverse complement strand
CTCAGTGCTGCCAATTCCCGCGGTATACCTAGAGAATTACGGCTTAGTTGAAAACACAGTTAATTTTTGCGCACTCTCCTGGCTCCCTATGGATTGGGCAAAGATCAGTTTTCTAGTGGAATACGTTCTGTTAAAGCATATAATTCTAAAGCATTGCGGAAAGTCTGGCTGACGCTAAGACCTAGCTGCAGGCAAAAAAAACATTTTGCTTAATTTAGTTTCGCAATGGGAAAGAGGATACGGGAAGTAGGAAGGCGGATAAAAGTTTTTCGCCCTCGAATGAGATCAGCGACGTTGGAGCAGAAATGAAGACTGATAAGGGAAAACGGAGAGGAGGAGGAGGAGGAGGGGATGACAGGGACGGATGATGATAAGTCTGATCCCCTACTTTTCGCCGTCCTCCTCCTCGTCTCCTCCAGCGGCGGCGGAGGACGCAAAAGACGCGGATGAAAAGTTTGGAATTGCCCTTCTTACCTAACCGCCGCCGTATGTTGGTGGGTTAATCTAGAGCACTCCCGCTACTTCACTTACATTTCGTGGAAAGGAACAAAAACTTTTTTTCCATAGGAAAGAAAGGCAAAAAATGGAGGAGGAGGAGAAAATTCTCCCTCGCCTTTCTTCCTCCCCCCGTCTTATTTTCTCTCTCTTTTCTTCTGCCTCCGACTGTTCATAAGCATCGGAGCGGCAAATTGTCTCTCTTTCTCCCCCCCTTTTCTCCTCCGCGGGATGACTTCCAGGCCTCTCTCTCTTCCCCGCTGGTTCTGCTGGAGATGGCATAATCGTGTTTTTCGTCCGGAGCGAGCACGAGATACACTGTTTGCAGCCGCACTTTTTTGCCCCTTTCTCTTTCTCTAAATCAGTTTAGTGCTCCCCCCCTCCCCTAAAAAACCGCTTCGTCATGTTCCTCGGCCATTTTGTTTAAGGGTTGTGCTGTGACTGTTGCTCAAGCCGTTTGACCTGCCCTGGTCCAAAGTCGGGAAAAAACTGTTTTAAACAACCGAATTGATGGCACAAGAGCATAGGTAGGTGTAACTTTTTCCATGGTGAACGCTCCCTTAGTTTTTATACTCCCCTGCCGCGAAAACGAAAAAAGACCCTCCCGACAAGTCATGGAATTGCAAGAGTTGTTGCTCTTGTTGGGAGAGAGGAGAACGAATAAATATGGGCTTAAAGTTCAATATCAGTTTCTGCACAACGTGAACATTTACTAATTAAGTGACCCTTCTTCCCATCCACATTCCTCTTCTCTGTGGGACGCATATTACTTCGGCTACAAATTTCCTCGATCGCATATTTTTCAGGAGCTTTTCATGTCATTTCGCATTCTTTTCAAAGCCGCAGGCCTGTGAGCAAAGTATGTTCTTGTTCTCGTTCACCAAGCGTAGGGCAAGGGAGGAGAGACGACAGAAAACATTTGCTCATCTCCCCCCTCCCCTTCCCCCCCTTTCTCCAACTGGGGCCCGGAAGGAAGCGGGGCGGGAGAGACAGAGGGAGAAGAAAGGAAGAGGAGGGGGAATGGAAACACACAAAGAAGAGGCAGACGACGAAACAAGGACCGCATATAAACACTGCTGTGCTCTCGAAACACAGACTTTCATTATTAAAAGACTTTCAAGAAATTTATCATCTGCGCAGTGAAGAGCTTTACGGCATTCCCTTTTCTTTTTAAAAGGAAAATTCCATTCAAAGACAGCTATGGCGAAGCTCAAACTGAAAAAACACAGAGAGAGGGGATGAGAGTTGAAGAGAGAGAGACTTTCGCGGAACTGGCTCCCCCCCCAAAGCGGCCAAGGACGACATTCATCCGTCTTCCTCTTTCCTCCAATTCTTTCTCCTCCCAGAATGCGAAACGCAGAGGACTGTCTTTTCTCCCCACCCCCCCAACCAACCAACCCGGTTGTCTTTTTAAAAAGGCTAGGGTTTCTGTTTTGAACTGCTTCTCCAGGCCAGTATGTAGTGTACCGCGCTCTTGCAAAGCACAAAGCTCACAGAGGGGGGACATAATTCCAAAGCCACCGGGACACACTCTCTACTCTGCCTTTTGGAGGACCCGGGCTGGGAGATAGCAAAGAGGGAGAGGGAAAGATGCTCTTAGATCTTTGAAAGAGACACTCACTCTCACTCCCCAAAAAAGAAAAGCCTCTCTCCTCCCCTCCACTCTGCATGCGGCAAGGGGGAACGGAGAGATGAAATATTCATTTAACCCCCCCCACTCCTCCCTCTGTATCTCCGCCGCCTGACACTTCCATTTCCAGAGAAAAGGACGCCACTGCCACGCACAAAAAGAATGAGGAGTTGGGGGCCAAAGAGGCATTGTTTCTGGCACTCTCTGCAAAATTACATTACGGGTATACACTACAGTAGTCTTGCAGACAAAATTGTGAAGTACGCTCGACACCTTTTCCGCGCGTTTCCGTTTTCCGCAAAATTTGCAGCTTGAGGAGAAAACCGAAGCAAAAAAACCATACTTTTCTATCTCTGCTTCGCGCGATGGCCAAATCCTCGAGTAGCGCCGTAAAAGCAGCTCTTTCCGCCGTAAAACCCGCCAGCTCCAATTCCCGGGCTTTTTTGTCGCTTTCCGAGGAAAAAGTAAATAGCAAGAGGGCAGCCTCTGACTCACTGGTATTCATTCGAAGGACAATGAGGAAGGATAAAGAACAAAAGATTTATCTTTTTACTGTTACTGCTAAAGCAGCAACTGTGCTATGACGTACTGTACGGGGAAGCAGCTCTTTTCGAGCTGGGCCAAGGAAGACCGTTTTTAGGAAATTGAGCGGCAGGCCCTCTAAAGGGAAAGCTTTTTTACCATGTTTGGGGAGATATTTGGGTGTGTGTTACATGGAGAAAAGATGGTGTTGTGCCATGAGGCACCACCATACACTACTGCTAGTGCGAGCAAGTGAGGTTGTTTCCCTCCCTCGTTTCGTCTCATACAACCCTCGTCCCCTACGTATAGAGCCTCGGAAGAAACACTGCATGGCTATCATACAAGGAGACGAGAATGTCGAGGGGGGAGGTGCCATGCAAAGGCATATCAAAAGTTTATTTGCACAATTTCCTTCCCTTTTCAAGCCAGCCCTTGCTGCCATCCTAGAGAGTGTCGCAAAAAAGTAGTTGAGATTTTTTCCCTCCCTGCTCCCTTCCTTTGCTTGGGAGACAAAGTTACGCACCATATTTTCCCGGAGAACAAACGGGGCTCGCTTCAGAAAAGAGGAGGAGGAGGAGGGGAATTGCCGACATTTTTCACCGGTGGCGCCCTTTCCTCCTCCGCATCTTCCTGTTGCCTTCACCCTGCTACGTACGGTATATAGTACACTAGTGGTGCCGCCTTCCGCCATAACCGTCAGTTCGGGCCCGGCCACATGCCAAGAAATTTAAGAGAGCTGCTGCAGCAAGAACGCACGCCCCTTCTTCTTCCCCGTTTATTTCGACCTTACCTGCAAAAAAAGAAAATACAAAAACGTTAGTTCACTCAAGCAGCATATTTCGCATAAGAAAAAAGAAAGCAAAAAAGCACCGGAAATAATAGAGTTTTACAGAGCGTTGCTAGCTAAAGAACAACGGGGCGATTTCGTCCTGTCCAAATCTCGCCAAAGAGAGAATCTGCGGCACGTATACTGAGTGGAGTGGGCGGGTCGGTCATACGTGGGCGCTGGGGAGAAACTGAATGCTCCCAATTGTTTTAAGAATTCCAGCACTCGCCCAGGTATTAAGCTTGTGTTTATGGCTTCCCTCCCTCCCACTCATGCGGGCCGGCGGCGGCGGCGGAGGCCACGGGATATTTACGGCTGCAATAACAACGGCAGTCGGCGGCGGCGGCAATGGATATTGCGGCAGTCGCGGCGGCGGCACTTCGGCACATAAGCGGCGTCCTGAATGGAAGAATTAAAGAGGACTCGAGGGGACGACACATCTGCGGCGGCGGCGGAAAGAGGTGCAACTCAGCCCCCTTCCACTTCACTGGGTTTCATTGGCCGTTTTCAAGAGGTGATTGGCGAAATGCGCGGCGATTCCCGCACTATATAGGCCGCTGTTTCGCGATCGAGGCTGGAGGAGTCACAGGTGGACCGAACGACCGAACGAAGGAAAGTTTCCTACGAAAAAGCGGGCTTCTTCGTCGAAAAAACGGAAAAAACGTATTTTGGTTCTATAGTTTTGTCCTCCCCGGGACACGCAAGGGGGAGGACAGCTAGCTATTTCTTTCGCAGGAAAAGGGAAATAAAAAGGGGGTTTCGGGGTACAGGTTTTGCGCGTTGAGAGGGAAGTTTGAGGTGCAGGATGGAAGCAACTTATCTTTTTTTCCTTTGACCTCTCTGACACTCCGGGAAGAACAAAAAAGCGTAGGAGAAACTGCACTTTGTTATCCGGCGCGCTGCATTCATCCGGTTGCAATCCACAGGGACAAAAAAGAAAAAGTTTTGAGATAAAGTGCATTGTGCAGAGAGCTGTATACTGTTGGGAAATGTCCAGCAGCAGAGGGGGTCCTCCAATTCCTCCTCCGAGCCTGTACACTTGACAAATGTCCCTCTTGATGAGGAGACGGAGGAGGAGGAAAAGAGGAAAAGAAAGTTCTCTTCCTCTGACTTCCCTCACAGACGCCGCATTTTTTGCCTTTTTCTCTCCTCTTTCCTCCTTCTTTGCCCCTCCATCACCCCACGTTCCCTTTCCCCTCGCCCTTGATAAATTGACAAGCCTTTTACAGGGGATGGCGGCCGGGGAGGAGGGAAAGGAGGGGCTCTCTCGTCTGGAGTGGTCTAGCAGTGGAGGAGGAGGAGGAGGAGGAGGAGGAGGAGGAGGAGGAGGAGGCCCTGCTGAGAGGCGCTTTTGTTGCTCCCCCCCTCAGACGAATGTTGTACCAACCCCCAATGCTCGCTGTGGCACTCTCGAGTCCCTCTTTTTTGTCGCATAGGAGGAGTCTGAAGTATCTCTCTCCTCCCAGGGGGGCCCTTTTTATTCGGAGGAGGCGCCGAGCCGAATTTTACATGCCCGTAAACGCGCCCGATCCCTCAGTGTACATGTAAGAGGGGGAGGAACAGGAAACTTGGAGAGTGAGAGAGAGAAGTAAGGGCGCGGAAGTAAAGAGTGCCTCCACTTCTTCACTCCTTCTCCCGAGTCCGGAAGAGGTCTTTCAGCGTCGGAGGAGAGGAGGGGGGGGGGGGAAGGAGGGGAGGGGCGCACTTTTGGGTGCCAAGGGCTCCTCCCCCCACCCTTTCACCCTCCCTCCCCATATTTATGCCTTCCTTCCTTCCTTTCCCTTCCCCCTCTTCCCCGGGGACCTACAGTCACTGTGCAGCGGGGGTGCCCTTGCAAAAAAGCAGCAGGAAGGATCCTTGGCAGGAAAAAAAGGGTGGAGGGGAATAAGACGGACGGCGCAGCAGAAGGAAGAAAAAGAGTGTATGTTGTTGTGCGAGATAAAAAGAGAGAGGAAGCGGCGTAATTGATGCTGCTCCGCGCCACTTGACTCGAAATGCCCAAGCCGCACCCATGTTCCTTTCTTGCCCGTCGTGTGTTCTTCCTACGGGGAGACGCCAAATTTATAGGCTCTTTGGCAAGGGCGGAAAGGGAGGAGAGGACGATATAGGAACCCCGCCTCCCTCCAATCAAAGGGAGGAAGAGGAGGGAGGGAGGGAGGGAGGGAGGCTGCAATTTTGTGATGCATGGAGAAGGGTCTTCCTACGGCCTCGTAAAAAAAGGGGGATCCCAGCGGGAAGGAATTCTTTTAGCCTCCTCCTCCTCTTTCCCTCATGAGCTAGGAGGCAGCCCCTCCCACCCAAGAAAAAAAGGGAGGAAAGAGGAGAAGGTCCCTTTGATGCCCCTCCTCCTCTCTCGCCCCTTTGGGGACTGCATGGAAGAGGATCCGAAATCACGTACTTAAATAAAGTGTGCAAACTCCTCCGCCCCTCCCTCCCTCCATCCCTAACATCCCCCGTTTCAGTCAGAAGGGGGAACTCCCTCGTGTCACGCGAGAGCCAGATAGAAACGGAAAACGGCGCTCTTCCTTTCTCCTCCTCCTCCTCCCCCTGGCTTTGGGAGCAGCCAGGAGGGCCTTCAAAGGTCGCCGCCGAGCTCCAACTTCCCGCTCCCCTTTGTTCCCCTCCTCCTCTCTTGGGAAGGAAGACAGCGACGACGACGTTTATTTGATCTCCCCTTTCCCTTCCCCTTTTCTCCGTGGGAGCGAAGAAAACGAAGTGAAGAAAAAAAGTTGGTCTCGCAAACAGATGTAACCGTGGGATGGGAGATCGTGGGAGAGTCTTCTTCTGCCGGCGACAGTTCCAGGTGAGATGGGACCTATTAACGGCGGTCGCCGAGGAGAGAGAGAGAGATGAAGGGACTTTGGCAAAGTAAGAGGATTTCCCTTCTTTTTCTCCGCTGGAGGGAAAAGGAGAGAGCTTCAATCCTCTGGGCCCCATTAAATGAATTGGATGGCCAAGGAAGGGGGGGAGGAGAAAAACCATCCATCACTCACAGTCCAGGGATGTGAGTGAGTCCACTCACAATTGTCGGTCCGACGCCGCCACAACAGAGGCCAGAGTGAGTCCCTTTTTCCCTGTGGCGTCTAGAAAGGGGCCTCCGCCGTCGGCGGCGGTGGAGGGGAAGGTTTCATTGTTTATAAGCGGGGCATGAGCTGCAGTGAGAGAGGGAGGGAGGGGGGAAAGAGGATAACAACTCCCATATCTATCCCCCTTTCTCCCTCTCCCCCCTAGAGGAGGGGGGGGAGGCCGACTGAGGCCAAAATAAACATAGGATTGGGATTGAGGAGTGTGGACGGGAGGGGGGGGGGGGAGGCCCGTCCGTCCTCGGAGTAGGAGGGGAAGTGGTGGGTATCTCTCCCTTTCCGTTATTGGATGTCGGGAGGAGGGATGAGCCCAGAAGAGAAGAAGAGCCTTAGCAGCCGAGAGGGAGAGGAGGAATCCCGGGGTGTATTGAGATGAGGAGCCCTCCTCCTCTAGTCCCCCTTCGCCTCAGACCCAAAACATGCAAATGATCCCCATAAGAGACAGCTAGGGTAGAGGAGAGAAAGAAGGGAAATGGGGAGAAAAGGGAAAGAAGCGGAATAGTAGAAGCAGTATGGAAAAAGGAGGTGGTGGCGCCTCGCTCGGAGAAGGGAAAAGACAAAGTCTCTTTCCTCCTCCTCCTCCTCCTCGTCTTCTTCTTTCGCTGTTCCGGTCCGGATGAAATCGTCCTTTGTGCACCACCATGAAAAAACCGCCCTGGGGGACTAGGCGAAAAAGGAGGGGAGGGGGGAGGGGACCGAGCTAGTGCTCAAACCGGGCGAAAAATAGATAAGGCCGCCTCTGTCCTCTTCCTCCTCTACTTCCTTTTTTCCGTCAGGGACAGAGTGGTCCATCCGTCCGCCTCCTCTCCTCCCTTCCCCCCTGGCGGAACGGACTGTGGGAGGGAAGGGGAGGCTTTCTTTCCCCCATGCGCATATGGTCACTCGCTTTTGAGAGGGAAAAGGAGCCTCCTCCTCCTCCTCCTCCTCCTCCTCTCACGCTTTGGCGGAGGCGGCCAAGAGCGTCGAGCGAGAGGAGGAGAGGCTTTCTCCCCGTCCCTCTGGGACCCGCAGCCTCTTTCCCCCTCCCTCCCATCTTTTTTCTGCACACATTCCTCCTCTCTCTTTCTCTCCCGGGCATAGTACCATGCTGTACTGTAGTGTGCGGCCGTACCATATAATGGGTGGCAGGCGGGTTGTTCGCCGGCTATACCTATATACGGACATTGCGGGGGGATATCTTTTGCGGGGAAAATGCGAACGGCCTCCCCTTCCCTTTTGCACTTTTCGGTCTTGCTGCTGCTGGCATGGATGGATGCAAGGATCCCTTTGTCGTCTCTAGGAGGGATCAGGTGAAAAGGCCGAAAGAAGGAGAGAGAGAGAGAGAGGAAGTACGGATTACTCTTTTTGATGTCGATTTTCCAGCCCTCCTCCATTTCCTTTGGCACTCCCATTCCCTAGTGGAGTGAAGGTCCCGACCACAGCAAGAAGAAGACAGTGTTGGTTGAGTTGTATGAGGTCTACGTGGTACACGGTCTACGGTCGTGACGGAATGGAGGAATCTCCCTCTTTCCCGATGCTCCAAGCTAGCAACCAAGAGAAAGGAGGATCTGTAAGAGGGTCAGACAGTTCTCCCACTTTGGCCTCTCGAGCTAAAAAAATATTTCTCTCCCCTCCTCGTTTGAACACAAAGTTTCCTCCCCCATCTTCCGCTGCCCGCCGCTGCACCTGAGAAAGAAGAAAGGAAAAGAAGGGAGAGAAGGGCCGAAAGGCGAAAGGGATCTATTTTCCGCCTCCTCTCTTTTCGAAGGTCGGCCTCTCGCCCTCTTCCCCCCCCTTTTGGGCAGCGGCGTCAGCTTCCCTCATTGCTTTCCTTCTACTTTTAGGTCCCTCCTGTACCCGTCCTCCCTGAACAGTACACAAAAAAAGTTGCCAGGGGTGGAAGGCACAGCAGAGTACGCAGAAGCAACAACATGGCCATTGGCCAGCCGTGAGAAAAGATGGAACGAGCATCCCACATGACCCAACAAGGACGGATACATTCAGATGCCATAGTTGTTGGTATCTTTTTAAAGTAGCATAAATTGCGTGAGAAAAGGCAAGTTAGGATTTCATATTCATTTTGCATTTTTCACTTACCTACAAAGAGAAGTTAACTTCCGAGCATTCCAAGATCGCGTCTATCGCGTCAAAAGAACGGAGAGGAGGGGGGCAACGGGGATGTGAGATGGGGCGGCAAAAAGACGATAAGTAACGCGCACAAGGGAGGGAGGAAGAGTAGGCGGTGTTACCCGATAGGCCCTCTCATCCTCATCCTCCGAGATATTTCCTTTTTCCCGTCCTATTGCTATCAGTACGGGGGAAGGATTCCAATAGTTCTTGCTCAGCAAAATTGTCTTTAGCATCAAGAGAGAGATCAAGTTTCCCCTTTACACCCCATCTTTCTCGTATGTAAGAAAAACCCGGTGTGTGCCGCGCCGTACAAGCCCCCTTCTTCCGCCTTTCTCTTTCATTGGAGTATTCATCCTCCTCCTCCTTCCACTCACACTCACACACAACCAAGAAGCCGCGGCTGATTGACAGGCAAATGGAAGCGGGGAAGGGAGAGGAAGGAGTGGCAGCAGACGGGCTCGGTTTGTACAGTATGTATGAGAGAGTGAACACGACAGCCTGAAGGAGGTGAGGTGAGGGGCAACTTGTCTCGTGTGTGTGTGTGTGAAAGAAAATACAGAAAGGAGGGGGGAGAGGGAGGCAAAAAAATCGCTGTAGTGGAATTGGTGCACCCGAGAGCTTGACACATTATAAGTCATGTGCATCTCTTTGCCTGAAACAGTGAGACAAAGATAGGGGGGGAGTGAGAGTGGAAGAGACGTCCTTTCATCTGACCCTGCCTCCGCCCGCCGACCGCCGAAGCCTTTGTGTGAGGGGGGAATTGATGTTTCGGACGTTGGGAGGATAGGAAAGATGAAGAGGGTAAAAAAGAGTGGGGGAATGGGTGCCAGATAAAAAAAAGGAGGGGGTTGGGAGGGAACAGAAAGGAGTCCCGGAGGAGATGGTAAGAGAGACTGAGAGGGAGAGGAGGAGAAAGTTCTCCTGACCCATCTTTGATGCTCTCCCCAACTTACTTCCTCTTCCTCCCCCCAACCCAAGGCCAAACTTGTCCGCCAGAAAGAGGAAGGAGGAGGAGGGGGAGAACTGAATGGATAGGGAAGAAGAAAGGGGGGGGAGAGAAAAGTTTTTCCTCCCCTCTCTTTGGCCCTGTGTAGCATGGGGGGAAAAGTGTGAGAACGAGAGTGGCTTCAATCTCCCCTTAGTTTTCTCTATCTCTCTGCGCGAGTCGTTTGATGATGCTGTGAGTGACTGAGGAGGAAGAGGCGTCGCAGTTGATCGATCATTCAGGACCCATCCGTCCAACCCTTTTCATCGTCCAGAGTTTGGGGGAGGAGAGATGGGATGTGTCTCATTAGGCCCATCCTCTCTTTTCTCCCTCTCTCCCCCCAGTACCACGCCTCTCCCCGGAAGAGGGCCTTCCTCCTTCGCCAGATAGGAAGCAATAGACTCACGTGTTTGTGGGGCCCCAACGTATGAACTTAATTTTTGGCGCAGCAAGTTCTCACCTTTCCTAAGGACAAAAAAAGGCAAGTTCTGGCTTTCCCCCCGCATCGTACTACCGTACACTTTAGAAAGCTACGTCCCGTACTACGTGCGTAGCGCTCATCGCGGAAGAAACCGAAAGTGCTGGCGCCAGCCCTAAGTAAAAGTAAGGAGGAGGAGGAGAAAGAAAAAGGGGAGGAGGGGGTTGATAAGAGCAAAAGAAAGGAAAGGGG
>JAAUYJ010113699.1_pt1 | contig 10324 bp, 10 predicted proteins | sample 7278031 | NCBI WGS metagenome assembly JAAUYJ01 (sample SAMN14350222, study PRJNA611818) | marine sediment metagenome | isolation source: surface marine sediment (1.8m) | place: French Polynesia: Moorea | collected 2018-08 | reverse complement strand
GCGCATATTTTTGACGAACGGAATGAAGCGGTACGTCGGATGGTGAAAATTGCCATTAAAGCAGCTAAGAAATACGATCGCAAGATAGGTATTTGCGGTCAAGCGCCTAGTGATTATCCAGAGTTTGCCCGGTTCTTAGTTGAGGAAGGTATTGACTCGTTGAGTTTGAATCCTGATTCATTGTTGAAGACTTTGTTGGATATTGGCAAGATGGAGGAGTCAGGTTCAGTGATGGATGACATTATGGATGTGGCGAAAGTGAAGTAATTTTATAATAGTGCAATAGTAGGGGCGGGTTTTAGCTAGAATTTTAATGCTTACTCTAAGATTTACATAAACCCGCCCTAATGCACACCCATTAGTTGTGTCAGTCCAGTAGGTTGTTGATGATTTCTATCTTTTTGTAGAAAGTAGCAATCGCTCCTTTTGTTAAACATAGATATAGTTATTTCGCTCGAAACGATATCTGATGGACCCATGACTGATATTTTTCCACCTTCCAATTCTAATTGATAATCTAAACCTGCTTCGTTGAATAGGGTTTGTACTATTTCTAAGTCTTTGATAGTGACATCCGACATACTTCCTCAGCAATTATATGATGATAGGTTGATTTGTATTTTAGCAGAAGATGCTACATATTGAAGTTAGGCATCAATTGACCATTCAGAGTTGCCCCGGTTTTAGTTGAGGAAAGTATTGATATCATGTACTCTGGTATCATTTGTCTAAACTTAAGTGTGAATATCTACAGGAAATTTAAGTTTTTTCCCTGCTTTTAAGCCTTCCTTCCTAAGAATTTTAACTATTAGGGATTACCTTAATAGAAATTTATCAAATCTCACGCACCACCTTTTCTGTTAAACCAGTTAAAGGTAATACTGCATTAAGCTTGACCACACTTAAATGGAGAAAAATAGCGCACCGATATTATTTTACTAGACTTGAGCGATCGCCTCTCATCTAAATTTTAAATTTCTCGGTTATCCGCTTCATTGCCTCGTTGACATTTTCCCGACTATTAAAAGCGGAAATACGCAAGTAACTTTCTCCCGCAGCACCGAAACCTGAACCGGGAGTACCCACAACATTAGAATTTTGCAACAGCTTATCAAAGAAATCCCAACTCAAAAAAAAATAGAAATTACACCATCAATCTTAACCCAGATTAGTCAGCTAAATCAAATAACCACGCTTCAAACCAAAATTAATACCACCCTCCCAATCAGATGTTAAATAATCTCGAACATAAACAAATAAATGCTCTACCACATCTGCATATATAGGGTTCTTAATATACCCTATATTTTGATAGTCCTATGCAGTAGTATATTAAGTAGTTATTTTGCCTCATTTACCCTGATACAGAGAAACTGACAGCAACTAATCTCACCACCTCTACAGGACTACCAAATATATTTCAACTCGTGCCTAAATATTAATTACCTAAAATACCTAAAATTTGTCTTCCCAAATATTTTTATCCTCAAAACTTCCTTGATCAGATTTTGGTAATTGATGCCAACCTTCAGCAGAATTAATCTGCTGCTGTGATTTATTTTTAGCAGCTTCCGAAAAATTATGTACCACTCCCGCTACATCAATACCAGCCGTTTGCTTCAACTCCTCAAAGAAACTCGCCATTTTAGTAGCATTGCTTCCAGTTTCAGAATTAATCACAGTCACATTATCCACATCAACTTCTGGCACAGTAGACACCATAATCTTCAGCAACTCTTCCAACTTCTGATATAGGAAAATTTCCCGTGCATTCCCACCGGCGGCTTTCCAAGATTCGGCTAACTTCTTAATCCCCTCTGCTTGAGCCTTTCCAGGTTCGACAATGGCTGCAGCATCACCCTTAGCACGAGCGATCGAACGCTTACAGTCTGCTTCTGCTGGTGCTACCACGTCCGCCTGTAACTGTTGTTTTACTTGTTTAATACGTTCCTTTTGCACTGCTACCTCAGCCTGAGTTCGAGCCACTTCTGACCCAATCTCTGCCTCGGCTTCAGCTATCACTGCTTGCCGTTTCGTCATCGCATCTTGAATACGTCGCTCCGCTTCCACACGAGCGATTTCGATTTCAGTTTCTATCTGTTTTACAGAAGTATTCTTCCGGTTTTCCGCCTCACGAATTATTGACTCTGCCTGAGTTTGCGCCTCAGCAATGCGAGAATCTCGTATGAGTTCAGCTTGTTGCTGACGACCAATAGAATCAAGATATGCCACCTCATCAGAAATATTCTGAATTTGTAAAGTATCTAAAACCAAACCTAATTTTTCAAGATCGTCTTCAGCTTCCTCCAGCAAACTTTTAGCAAACGCAATTTTATCTTCATTCACTTGTTCTGGTGTCAGAGAAGCCAAAACACCGCGCAAGTTTCCTTCTAGAGTTTCTTGGGCTAACTTTTCAATTTCCTTGCGGGTTTTTCCGAGTAGTCGCTCGATCGCATTATGAATAGTAGGCTCCTCGCCAGCTATTTTGATATTAGCCACACTCTCAACTGTCAGAGGAATACCACCTTTAGAATAAGCATTATTGACCTTGAGTTCAATAATCATATTACTCAAGTCCATACGGAAAGCTTGTTCCAAAAGAGGTACACGAACGCTACTACCTCCCTTCACCAGACGATATCCCACTTTTTTGTCAGTGTCTCCAACCTGGTGACGACTTCCGGCAAAGATTAACACTTCACTGGGTTGACAAATGTAATACAGGTTGCGAATGACAAAGGCTCCTGCTCCTGTACCCAGACCGAAAACTGCTAATAATGCTAATACTATTTCCATGATTTGTTTGCTCCGTAATTTTTTTTTAGGGTGTGGGGTTTGGGGTGTTGGGTATTGGGGAAGTGTGGGAAGATGAATACACTTAGAAATAAAAATCTGTTCACTCTTTAAGATTGGTCAGTTAACTACGACCTACCAGCTAAAACCTAAAACCTACCACCTACCACCTAACACCTAGTTCACCGGGACTCAACTTTTTTGCCATTCTGAGTGCTGAAATCACCTGTCACATCCACCCCAAGGGTTTGATTAACATTCTTGAGGAATTGGCGGAAGATTTCAGGATAAGCATTCACCAAGCTAGCAATAGACTTGCCATCCCCACTGTCAATAACTTTAATATTTTGCAGCTTAACTTGCCCCGGAATTTTGGCAGACTCACGCAAAATCATACTAATCTGCTGCAAGTAGAATAATTCAGCAGCATCTTTGCCTGTCTCCTGCCAAACCAATGACAGCATATCGTTAACTAAAGCTTCAGCTTGAGCATTTTCTGAGAGCGAAGCAGCATTTCCCCTAGCTAAAAGTTCTCGTGCTTGCCTTTCGGCTTCTGCTGGCAATACTTGATCGGCTTCTAAACGCAACCGCTCTAATTCTGCCCGCACTGTTTGCAATAATTGTTCTGCCCTGGCTCTAGCTTCCTTGCCTGCTGCTGTGGTTCGCTCTTCTTCTGAACGCGCTTGCTGTTCAAGTTCAGCTTTGATTTTGCGAAGTTCGTTTTCTTTTTGGACGATAAATGTGGTTGACTGAGTTTTAGCAATTTCTGACTGTCGTTTGCAGTCTGCTTCTATTTGTTCGGCTTCGGCTTTGGCGTTAGATTCAGCTATTTCAGCATCTCGACGAATCATAGCTATTTGTTTGCGACCGATGGAATTTAGATAATCTACGTCATCGGAAACGCTTTGAATTTTCAAGGTGTCGAGTTGTAGTCCTAGTTTTACTAAGTCGCGACTTACGTCATCGGCAATGCGTTCGGCAAACCGCAAACGGTCTTCGTTGAGTTGTTCTGGGGTAAGAGTGGCAACAACACCGCGCAGGTTTCCTTCTAGAGTTTCTCTAGCTACCCTGGTAATTTCTGAACGATCGCGGTCGAGAAATCTTTCTATGGCATTGCCGACTATTTGGGGGTCGTTAGAAACTTTGACATTAGCGATCGCTTGAATATGCAGGGGTGTGCCTCCTTTGGAGTAGGCATTGCGCACTTCTACTGGTACTGGCATGGTGCGCAAATCCATTGTTTTTGCTGTTTCTAAAATTGGAATCAGAATTGTTCTACCACCAAAAATTACCCGATAACCAACTTCTTGCCCTTCTTTTGTTCGACGTTTTCTACCGGATAAAATTAGGATTTCATTGGGTTTACAAATTTGCAGGAAGGTGTTAAGAAACCAGATTAATGCAACTACTCCAAATATAGATAGAGCGATGGGTAAACCTGTAGATAATTTTCCTCCCAAGGTGTTACCTTGACCAGTTTCAGAAACTCTTGGAGCTTGAGCTATTTCTACTGTAGTTATTTCGGTTTTTTCTGACTCAAAAATTTTACTTTTCATTAGTTAAATTTCCTCATTAATGCTTGTAAAATCAATCAACCTAATTGCTCAAATAAAATGGAAATTAATTACCATATGGACAAGACATGAATTATTAGTTGATACTATTATTTGAGAACAAAATAAAAAAGATATAAACTCCTGGATTGATGAATATGGCAATAATTTTTAATTTTGACTTTTTGCTCTATTTTGGGTAATGAAAAGATGATTGGGAAACCACCCATACCTGATTATTTTCCGTGCCCACAATAAATACTTTTTCTCCCTTAGTAAATTCTTTAGATTCTCCAGTACGAGCAACTAATTCTAGGTTAGATTCCTTAACATTTAGACTGACTTTCCCCTTACTATGAGCATCAAATGGAATTTCGACAGTGCAGGCTAGACCCAAAAAATCTTCAGGAGTTACTAGACTATTTACAACTTGTCGTCGGCGAAAAATAGACAACAACAAAACTATTAACATCCCGCCAAATATTCCCACTGCTACTGAGATATAGGCTAGCATTAAAATTTGATTTTTCATCCTGATTTATTTTTAGGTAAAAAATCCTAAGATTTATCTTCAGACAACTTAGCTAGACAATCTTCTGATATGACCCATGCTCTATTATTTTCTACTCCCACAATAAAAGCAATTTCTCCTTGATGAAATTCTCTAGACTCTTCAGTAAAAGCAATGAATTCTACTATAGACTCCTTAACATTTACTCTAATTTTGCCTCTACTATCTTTATCAAAAGGAATTTCAACTGTTCCCGAAAGACCAACTAAATCAGCACTCCGCACCAAGCTATCTACTTGGTTATGTTTTAAGGTATGCAATACCCATGCCATTATTGTCCCACAGAGAATACCAACTATGATCGAAATAATCGCAACTATTGTTGGTGAAAGAGTTGGAGAACTATAGGATAATAAAATTCCAGTTAAGCCAAAGAAGCAACTGCCAAAAGTCCAAAATTTAAAGCTAAATAATGGTAGCCACAACCTCCGGCGAGGCCGAGAGTTAAATAATGTGTTAGTCTTTTTATTTGGTCGGTCTACCACTTCAAAGTCGGGATCGAAGTCTTGGTCAAAATCAACCCCATCCAGACCCGCAAATACAGAAAGTGCCACAAATGCTCCACCAATGATTAAACAGAAAATATAAGCAGATTCCATAATTTGTCCTTCATAATTTTTAATAGTCTCTTATATCTTTTTATTCTGGCAAACCAGCCTCTGTTTCCGCCTATTTGTAAAGAAAATTTGTGTTTCTTGTGTTTCTAGGCTGAACGAACTTTAAAGTGAAACCCATCTAGTTGACTTTTGAGAATAGGTGGGGTCATTTCAGTTATCAGTTAACAGTTATCAGTTATCAGCCATGCGTGAAAAAAGAATTTTATGCTTGAGAACACTTCAAATATTAATTAATTAACAAGGTTGTTCAAATTTATTCCTTTCATCAGCAGCTTTTTTTCTAGTTTTTCCGATTATTTAACTACACCCAAAAACCCACACCCAAAACCCAAGATTGATAATATTTGTAGCAAACAGTTATCAATTTGTTATTAGATCAAAAAGAGAGACAGGTTTAGCAACCCATCCCTCCTTAATCAAGCAAGATTTTTTTTCCCACTTAAAATAGTTTTTAGTTAGCAGATTCTTCAGAAGTCAACTGAGGAAATTTTTCGGCAAAATATTTGCTGAGGAATGTATTAACAAAAGACAAGATTACCGGACCTATAATAAAAGAAAGTAAACCACTTACTTGAAATCCTGGTACTAATGCAGCAGCTAACCAAAAGCAAAAACCATTTACTACTAAAGAAAATGCCCCTAGAGTAACTAAAGTTATTGGTAAAGAAACTACTTTAATAACTGGTCTAATGACAGCATTAACAATGCCAATAGCAGCAGCAGCGATTAATGCCACTGGAAATGTTGCTATATTTACTCCGGGAAAGATAATGTCTACAACTAATAGACTCAAAGCAGTAGCTAATAATGTTAAAAGTGTGCGAACCATAAATTCTCCTTTAGCTGATTTTTTTTTATTCCTATTTTTATCATAGACAAAAAATTTGCTTTTTACCACTGTAATCAGATAGATTGAAAATTTCAAATTATGCTTCTTTAAGTATAGATATCAAAACCTAAATACTTATCTTGAGATAGATGTAATATACTGATTTGTTCCCAATATAAATATATGTATAATTATCAAATCAAAATAACTATATGAGATGACTTCAAATTATTCTTGGTATCCTGATTCTTCCTTTATCAGTTTTTCTGACAAAAGGAATTAGTTCGGCGCTGTTTTTTAATATTTTATTGACATTATTAGGATGGGTTCCTGGTTCTATCCATGCTCTCTGGGTAATGTCTAAACAGTCAGAGCAAGCTAGTGAAGAAGCTTACTAATTTTCACTTTTTGAGTAGAAAATGGTGCGTTACGACGGATTGCTGAATTATTTTCATTGTCTGAGTTTAAGCCGTAAGTACGCACCCTACTGGACTGTTTCAGCTAAGTAGTGCATTAAAAAAGTGTGAGTGGGAGGTGTGGGAGGTGTGGGAAGAGGGGAAAGAGGGGGAGATTAATCAACCCAGAATTTAAAATAAGAGTGCAACATTTAAGATGAAAAAGTCCACTACAATTTTGCTGCTACAATTTTGCTACTTTTATTAGGAATTTTCTTTGTGAAACATATCATTTAAAGATTTCCACAGCTCTCTCAAAAACTGTTTGACTTTTCGTTCTTTTTTCGCTACAGCTGTGCCTGTTTCTCCTAATTTTTTTTCAAATTCTCTCCGTTTTTCCTCTACTTGAGATGTAAATTTTTCTGGGTCTTTTTTGGCCTGTTGATACCAATTATTAGCTTCATCCAGATACTGCTTGACATTTTCATAAGATTCACCATAACGCTCTGCTAAATTAGCTTTAACAATTGCTAGTTGAGCTTGTAGTTGAGCATAACGTTTTTTCATCAAGGTAACTTCTTCACTATCTTTGATAGTATAAATGGCAGAATTTAGTGCCGATTTAATGTCTTCAGATTGGTCTTTTCCAACTTCAATAACATCATCAATTGCACGATCAATATCATTCTGTAGCTGTTCTTCTTCAGAGTGAATTTTTCCTTGAAGTTCCCTAATTTCTGCTTGATTTTTACCAATAGTCTGCTGTTGAGCATGAGTGATACCTTCAATTGCACCCTGAATAGCAGCAGTAATTTCTTCTTGAATTTCTCCGCCTTTTTCTTTGAAAACGTTCATTGTTGCTGAGACAGCTTCTTTGACGAGGGAACGGATTTCTACAGAGCCTTGTTTAAATTCAGAAGCAGCATCAGATACCGCAGAACTAACTATTTCTCGAATTTTTTCCGACCGAATTTGACCTTCAATTTTAGCTTTTTGTAGGTCAGCAATTATTTTTTCTTTACTTGTATTTGTCATTGTTAATTTCTCTTCCATATACTAATTTTTACTGTGGGAATAAATCAATATTTAGAATAAATAAACAGCAATAATTGAGAGCATGGCAAAAGATTTATTTGCCAAGCAGAGATTATTACTATATCTAAATTAAACTTCAGGTCAATTTAAAGCTTGATGGCTTGATGTTTCGTCAAAACTCATAGCAAACTTTAAGACAGAAAAACAGAAAAATTTTATTTCCACTCATTTTCACTCTTCTAATTATAGCTATTTTTTAAGATGGTTTTGTTGTGAAGACCGAACATAAATCCGAAAATTAGACCTATTTAACTATTTAAAATGTCAATTTTTCTTAGGAAGTATGGGCCAAATGGTTTAAGATTGTATTATACCTATCGAAATATACTTGTAGTCATAACCTTTTGCTCAAGAGGCCAAGGACTCCGAGGTAAATTTGTTAATTAAGGTCGAAAAAAAGGAGATTTTAAGATGGAGAATTTGCTTCAAGTTCCTGGCTACAGAGTTACTGAACTGCTGTACTGTAGCGATCGCTCCCTGGTATATAGAGCGCTGAGAGAGTCCGATGTCATAGCTGTTGTGATTAAACTGCTAAATAATGAATATCCTTCGTTCAACGAACTGGTGATGTTCCAAAGTCAATTTATCATTGCTAAAAACTTGGACAGTCCTGGTATTATCAAACCCTACAGTCTAGAAGTTTACGGCAACAGTTACGCTTTAGTAATGGAAGACTTGGGCGGAGTATCCCTAAAACAATTTGCACAAGGAAAACCTATAGGTATAGATCTATTTTTGGCGATCAGTAATTCTGACATTGAGAAATATTGTCTGTTTGCAGATGAACCGAATACATGGGCTATCTGCTACGCCACAGTAGGAGTTACTGCCCAAAAATCAGAAAATTGATGTCAAAATTATGCGTTAATATCAACCTACTAACTATTTTTCTCTAAATTGCTGATGATTTCTAAATCCTATTTTCCTCTCCTGACTATACTACTATGGCTAATAAGTCCACTGTTAGCAATGCAAACAAATGCTCAATCCCGACCGACTCGCATCCCCACTCCTGAAATTTCAGAACCGGCAAAAGAAATCTGCCCTGAACCTGCTCTATCTCGTATCCAACGTCACACCATTGCCCCCGGCGAAACAATTGAATCTATTGCCGAACAGTACAATCTTATCCCCTCGACGCTGTTAGCATTTAATCGGGTGCTACAGCAAGAGCAACCAGCAGTAGGTACTGAAATCGTGATTCCTCCTTACAATGGCATTGCAGTCAAAATACCTTCTGGCAAAACTTGGAAAGAAGTCGCAGAAAATTATAATATCCGTGCTGACGCTTTATATGAAGCGAATGGTTGCCCGGAAACATTAGACCAAAAAGCACCGGAAATAGTTTTTTTACCAGGGGTAAATTGGTCTCCAGGCAAAAAATTATCTCCACAAATGTCACCTCTAAAAGGTTATCCTTTACCTTTTGAAGCTAGAGTTGTTTTAGGTTATGGTTGGTTGCTACATCCTATTAAAAATCAAGTAGTTTTTCATAGTGGTTTAGATTTAATTGCTGATAGTGGTACGCCAGTTTTTTCGGTGGGAAAAGGTGTGGTGGCTTTTGCAGGTCAACAAGGTAATTATGGTAATTTAGTTGTGATTAATCATGCTGGTGGCAAACAAACTCGTTATGCTCATTTAGATACTATTAATGTAAAAACTGGTCAAAAGGTTAAACAGGCAGATTTTTTAGGCACAGTTGGTAAGACTGGAGAACCTGATTTTGAGGAAGCTCATCTTCACTTTGAAATTAGATATAATTCTCCTTTTGGTTGGGTAGCAGAAAATCCTAATTCTTATATTGAAGTTGTTTTTCAGTAAAGATTTTTTGGCGATGAGTAGGTGGGAAAAATTACAGCCTTTGTTAATTTTATCTTCGGTTGCAGTTGGTTTGGGTTTGGGGAAATTTTCTGCTGTAAATGATATTTGGGTAGTTGCTATCCCTTTTTTATTAGCAGTAATGTTATTTTTAAATTTCTTACTCATACCTCTTCAACCATTTCGACAAACAGGAGAAAAGCTGAAGGCAACATTTATAAGTTTGGCAATAAATTTTGTCTGGACTCCAGTTTTTGCCTGGGGATTAGCTGGTTTATTTTTAAATAATTTTCCTGACCTTTGGGTAGGTTTAATTATGTTAATGGTTATGCGTTGTACTGACTGGTATTTGATATTTACCGGAGTTGCGGGTGGAGATGTGGCTTTGGCAACTACTCTTTTACCAATTAATTTATTGTTGCAAATTCTTTTGTTACTTCTATATTTACTAATTTTTACTGGCACAATTATCAAGTTAGAATTTAATACACTTTTGGGGAGTATTTTGTGGGTAGTAATTGTGCCTTTAGTAATGGCGATAGCCAGGGCTATTTCATTCTAGAATAAAGTGACAATTTTACTAGCTTTTAGATATTGGTTGCTCTAAACTTCAATCCTTGAAAAGGCATATTTTCGTGGTTTGCACAAAAAGT
>JAAUYJ010024010.1_pt1 | contig 10327 bp, 11 predicted proteins | sample 7278031 | NCBI WGS metagenome assembly JAAUYJ01 (sample SAMN14350222, study PRJNA611818) | marine sediment metagenome | isolation source: surface marine sediment (1.8m) | place: French Polynesia: Moorea | collected 2018-08 | reverse complement strand
TATTTAATTTTTTTGGTACTTGCTTATTTGCGACAGAGTTCATCCTTTCTTTTATTGGATATATATTTTTTGGAGACAAGATTAAATTCGTCTCGTTCTCTTACCTAGATGTGTACCAATTCCAAAGCAGTCAATAGAATGCCCCTGGTCGTTTAGTGATAAAATTGTGTCTTCGTTAATGTCGTTTGATGCCACAATAGTTAAAGTTGCAAACCATGGTACATTAAATCGCTTGCTAATATTGATGAAAGTGTCTCGGGCAACCTGTGACAAGTATGCCAGATCTCCCGAATCAATTCGCACACCTATCGCTTTGTATCCAAGATCATGAAGAGCCATTGAAACTGCCGAAAAATTTAATAGCCCACTCCTAAATGTCATGTTTTGAAAATTAGTTTTACTATATATTAGCAACATATTACCTTGTCACATCATACGTGTCCACTAGTGCCAGAAAACCATCTGGAAAAGCAACTGCATACGAGGTGAAAGCTGCAAGCTCCCCATCATGAGCTTCATCTTTCAAAATTTTTAGATAACTTGCCAAACAATTTCTCCAAATTAGGCATTTTGAATAAAAATCGCATTCTATCACGTTTTTGTCTAACTTGCTAGAAAGTTTGCAATCTGTCAAATCTTCAGCTCCAGTAAATGAGGTTACAAAAGCATGAGCATGCGTTCCTTTGACAGGGATTCCAAATAATTTTCCGGCCAAGACATTGCTAGTTCCGTCAAAGCCTCCTTTAAAACAAATTTTAGCTATACGAGTTAAAAAAAAGATAATGTACTTTTTTACCAATATAGGAGTATCTGGATGCTGAGAGGCCACCATCTGGACCTTGAGCTCTCCGAAGCCCAAACTCAAGAAGTTGGATATTTGCTTTTCCAGCAGCAATGCGATGCCGAGCTGCGTTAGTTGCTACTAAACTAAAATAAGCTTTAACTAAAATATAGAAAGCTATAATAGCATACAAATCAATGTACCTTGCAAAGTTAACAAGTGTCAAAAATGTTGTTTCCAGTAGTTGGGTAATTATTAATGGCCCTTCGATGCGAATAAGAGGAATCCTTTATAAATAATGCATATGTTATAAAAACTATGATAAATACGGTTTTTTGTACTTTACCTTGGAAACGCAATTGTCCCTTCTTTTAGAGCAAAAACCGTAATATGCTTTGTTGTCAAATGTTGTAAATAATCAAAGAAGTCGTTTTCGACTGATACAGGCAATGCTTTTTTTAAATATTCAATGTCTAAAAAAATATATAGCTTTTCAATCTAACAGCAAACTGTTCTGAATAACCAAATTTACCACTGTCCGTATATTTGAAATTTTCAAGAAATTTTAAACATTCGGATAGTCCTGCAAAGATGGTGAATTCTCCTCCAAAAGGATTTTTTCGGAAAAAAAGATCAAACACTGCTGTCTCCTCAACTCTGTTTGCTTTCCAATATGCATATGCCATAGTAATTTGATACAAGTCTATAAATAATGTTTAATTAACGTTGGTAAAATAAATAATTGTTATGTTTTACCAGTCAAAAGCGGTTGAACAACTTCGTTTTGAGTTGAGTGTTTTTCCGCCATTTTGCTTGTTCTCGTCACCTTGTATTGATCAAACTTGTTTTCGACAGCTTAGCATTATCAAACAATCTTTTGTTGAAAAAAGCAAAAAAAAATTAAAAAATGAACAATCAAACAATCAATTCTAAACATTTTTATAAAACGCACAAAAAAACATTTTTTGAAAAAAAGTTTTTAAATTTTTGAAGTGGCCTTTTCCAAAAAGTTAGCAAAACGTATGTGAAAAAAAGGTTTTCTTTTTTTAAGTTGATTTTCTTTTTTGGCTTACTTCCAAAAATTTGTGCAGCTGAATTTCAACATGGCTTCATTACTTTCCGTCGGCAAAGGCAAAAGAACTATGGAATCTTTGACAGCCAAAGACCAATATTCTTGTGAATTTGGTAGTTCCAAATATTTTGCATTGTGTGGCTTTGGAGGGATATTGTCATGCGGCATTACTCATACAATGGTGACACCACTAGATTTGGTGAAATGTCGTCTCCAGGTAAACAGTCCCTTTTGATTAATTTTTTTAATATAAAAAGCTTGTATTTTATTTAGGTTGATAAAGAAAAATACAAAAACCTTGGAAACGGGTTTAAAATTACCTTCAAAGAAGGCGGAACTCCCGGATTATTTTTGGGATGGGCACCAACATGCATTGGCTATTCAATGCAAGGCCTTTGTAAATTTGGTTTCTACGAAGTCTTCAAAAATATGTACAGCAATATGTTGGGAGAAGAAAAAACCTACTTATATCGAACTTCATTATACTTGGCCGCTTCTGCATCTGCTGAATTTTTTGCCGACATAGCGTTGTCACCAATGGAGTCTGTAAAAGTCCGTATACAAACAAGTCCTGTAGGAACATTCCCTCGGACATTACGGGAAGGTTTTCCTCGTATCATGAAAGATGAAGGCCTAAATGGTTTTTACAAATCGCTTGGACCATTGTGGGGTCGTCAAATTCCGTATACTATGATGAAGTTTGCCTGTTTTGAGAGAACAATTGAGTTGCTATACGCATACGTGGTTCCCAAACCAAGAGACGAGTGTACTAAATCCGAACAACTAGTCGTAACTTTTGCGGCAGGCTACATTGCAGGAGTCTTTTGTGCAATCGTATCACATCCAGCAGACACTATTGTATCTTATATGAACAAAGCAAAAGGCAGTACTGTTGGTGACGCAGCTAAAACTCTTGGATTTAAGGGTTTGTGGGCTGGACTGGGACCAAGAATTATAATGATAGGAACATTAACGGCTGCTCAATGGTTCATTTACGACGCTGTAAAAGTGGCATTGAGACTTCCAAGACCGCCTCCGCCTGAAATGCCTGAATCTTTGAAGAAAAAAATGGGAATTGAATAAATTACATAAAAATAGTAAGAAAAAAATTAAGAAATCATTGTTATGTAAGAGTATGTACACGTTAAACAAAGTTTGAGTAAAATAAATGCACGAGACTTTTAGCGAGTTATCAGTCAAAACTTTTTTCGTCACACCTCAGATTCTGGAATTTTTCGACAGTAGAAACATATAATACTGGCAAAAAAGAAACATTTCTGTCTTGTACCTTTGATAAAAAATAGTAGACCATAATCACACGAAACTAGTGGTATTTTTTTCAATTTATTCATGTTTAAAATATATACTGCACACTATTTCCATAAATTGGTATAAAGTTGTCGCAAATCTAAAATCGAGTTAAATTCGTGTCAGAAACGTTTAAAAGATCTGGCTGTAACAGTATCTGAAAAAAAAATCATTAGAAAATAGAGTATATTTTATTGCTTACTTACTCCTTGATCTGTTTTGCAAAATTGTTTTTCTGAAAAAAAGGCAAAATTGTTTAAAGACAATTAATAGAAGAAATCTTTTGCTATATTAACAATAATACCTCTTTTTTGACCACAGCAAAGTTGAGCTCCTTTGAATGCTACACATATAGCTCCCAACATAACAACAGCACTAAAAATTGACAAGCTTACAATGTTTTCATGAAACAGTTTTAATTTCCAGTTTGAGCCAATGTCTATATTTTTCATTTTAAGAGTTATATTTCTTAAAAAGATTTCATCTTTTTTTACCTGTAATGCTCAAGGTTTAATTTTAAAAAGACAAAAAAACATCATAAAACTTACATTATTCAGTGTCGAATACACTAAAAGTTCAAGATTTGATTTGTGTATAGGCACAGTAAAATATGGATAATGACGGTTTGTCTTGGAAAGAAGTAAAACTTTTGATGTTTTGTCGTACACTTCCAACACAAATATTAGCCCTACTGAATTATCAAAAGGTTGTTTAGGAAAACATTCAACGATTAGGGTCAAATTAAGGCTCAAAATACCGGAGCACCTTTTCAAAATTAAAGAAGAGCCTAGAACAGAAATAAGTTACTCAATATGATCAATTGTAAAAACAAAATTCTTACGTACGTTTTGAATGGAATTGAAAAAAACATGGTTTTGTTTGCATTCCTATTTCATTTTTGGATTGACAGCTTAGAATTGAATTAGGAGTAATTAATTTTGCGTTTAGGGTTCCAATGCTAACATGACTTTCACTAGTAAAATTCTTTGCTGGTAGCAGTGAAGAAGATTCAGTTGAATTAAGCCACCACCTGAAAATGGTTTTCAGCACATACTATTTTTTTTTTTGAAATGTGTTTATACCAAAAACTTTCTGGGCGCGGATTTGAATCAACTTGACACATAGCGCGAACAATTTTCTTGGAATTTCCCAATGTTAAATTTTGCTTGCTACTAATGCAAGAAGGAGGATCTGAAAAAACCTCTGTTTAATTACTTTACAATAAGTAATCCTTTTTCACTTACATTTTACATTAAGAAAAATAACATTGCTTAAACCTTCTCCAATTTTATTGTATGCTTGACATTTGTAGTTTCCTGAGTGTGATCTATTTACTTTTTGAATAACCAAACTGTTGTCAATAAAAGACACCTTCTCATTGGATATTAGTCTTTCATTCTGAAAAATGTACACTCAGAAAAAATAATGTAGTGTATGATTACTTACATTAAATAACCATGATATTTTTGTAAGTTTTGGATTGCTTGTAACGACACAATCAAAGTAAATATCGTCATTTTCAACAATGTTTTCAGAAGAAAGAGATTTTCCAAATTGAATTGAAGTTACTGGTGCATCTGAAAAAAGTTTAAATGACAATGATTAGGTTGTATGTATTACTGAGGGTGAAAACTTACGTTCTATTTTTAAAGTAATATTTGACCATATTACTTTAGAAAAATCTATTGAGTATGTTCCACACGATAGTAAAGACTTGTGATGTTTTGGTTTTAACACCAAGGACAAAACACTTTTTGATTTTTGCTTCTAAAAGAAACCAAATTAATGGACATAAAATCTCAAACAAATTTATTTGTTTACCTTAATAAACTGATTGATTAGATTATTGTTCAAGTACCACTTTATATTAGGATTTGGATAAGCCCCTACTGAAGAGCATACAAATTCTTTTTTTGCCCCAGCAGTTAAGTTAGAAACATGTTGTATTCGTACGTCACGTGCAAGAGCTGTTGGCACAAATGTTAAAATTTCAATTTAACAAATGTTTTTTACGTTGTTACTTACTATGCACGACTATTGTAACAGATTTTCTTAAATTATCTGTTTTGTTATTGTTGTTTCCTATGCAAGTAAATGTAGTACCATTTACTTCAGGACGCAAGTTCTTTATTGCAAGTATATTTTGGGAAAATTCTTTTTTAGTCTCGTAGGTTTCATCAAAAACAACATTATTTCTTTTCCAAAACAGTGAAGGATTTGGATTTCCTAAAACAAAAAACTGATAAACGTGTAACATAGTTTATAAAATATTTTGATACCTTTATAGATTTTGCAAACGATTTCCAATGATGTATTTTCAAGTCCATGAACAACATTGCTTTGTAAGGACAAGTTTCCAGCAAAAATTTGAAGTGATGTAGGTGGTTCTAAAAAATCTGTCCGTAACAACATTCTGATGATTTTATCCGATGTTAACATACCTATTACTGTTAAGTTCACACGCCAGTATCGAGTTTGCGATTTTTTAAAATCAACACGACAGCTGTATAAACCTTGATCCGACAATTTTACTCCAAACAATGATAAAACAGATGTTGGTTTAGAATTAGGTTGAAATATGGCCCTTGAAGTCTCGCCAATAGTTCCGTTCTTTTTAAGTCGCAAATCAAAACTGCAAAAAACACTTAAATGCGATGCAGCTTTTTGACAGCGTTGTCTTACCTATATAGTGGTTTTCCGTACCCGTCCTTGTACCATAACACTAGGTTGACAGAGTCATCAAAATCGGGAGGAGTTATATTACAAGGAAGATTTGTCAGCATGCCTGATATTGCCAAAACATCATGTACTGCGAAAAAGTTGTTTTTGATTAATGAACACCAATTAATTTAAGCTGTTTTTACCGTTGTTTCGAAAGAACACGTCTGATTTTGCAATGAGCGCAAAATCAAACAAGCTAAGGAACAACAAGACGTACGTGTCAAGAAACATTTTCATGTTTTGATCAACTGTTATTCTTTTTTCCTTTCTTTTTTGCAACTTTGCAACTTTGTAATTTGTAAGTGGCAAAACAGGACTTTAGAAAGTTGTTTTCAAATTTGTTATTGCTAAAATTTTTAAAATATTAAAAAAACCGTATGGCCTTATGTGCAGGTTTAAAAAACCAAATCAAATATATTTCTTGTCCACTTCACATAGTTTATTCCATTTACACAAAACGCAATAAAAAGAAAGGCATTATTGATCTGGCTTCTCTCTCAGGTACAACTAAGATCTTTTCAAAGAAAGGCGCAGAAGGAAAGTCATTTTAGAGCATACAATTTTGCGTTCAACATTAGCTTTTCAAATTTCATTAATGGATTGCTCTGCTGGAGACGATGATGGGGGAGGTGCCTGTAGCGGGGAGGCCAAGCCCCCGTTATCACACACGCACTCACTACCGACTCCAAAACACAAGCCAAGTCAGCGTTCTTCGTCAGAGGAGGGAAGATCTGCCACAACAGGAGAAACATCTGAAAATGACGAAAAAGCATCGACCTCGTCACAGTCGTCAAACGTGCGAGGGTCTAGAGCGGGCAGTGAAAGACATCATAGCAAATTAGGACATCCCAAACACAGCGTTAGCAGTGGGATAAGTAGGAGTCAAAGTGTCAGGACAAAAGGATCTTCCAATAAAGTAAGTTTTAGTAATCTACCTTTTAAATGTTTATATAAAATAGGCCTGCCTGCTTGCCTGTCTGTCTTGTCTGTCTGTTTGGATTTGGCGTCCAAACCACTGGATGGACCCTCTACCTTGAATGACTTTTTTGGGTTGACCCCCCCTCCCAAAAAAGCCCTCAAAAATCAAACTTACCCTGAATGGAGGGCAGAATTCTTTGCGGCACCTTTTGCGGCACCTTTTTCGCATTTTTGTTTAAAAATTTAGATATGATTTTTTAAACCGAGCTGGCCAGCTAAAGAACTTAGCAAAGCGGTCGGCAGCACCCAGCTCATACTCATATAAGACAAAAAGGGCATCGTTGTTTTTAGGTATGGAACCTGGGCAATATGGCCAAAGCGGTTGGATGTGGAATGACAGCATTTGGATCAAATGTTGTGAGCGGTTCCAAGGCTGTTGGTACCGAAATGTACCACGGAACAGTAGTTGTTGGAGCTAACGTAATGGAAGGAACTAAAGCAGCTGGACGGTAAGAAATACCTGGTTTTTTTGAAAAAGTCTAAAATATGGAAAAAAACACTGCTTAACAAGAACTACAACTTGTGTTTGCCATGTTATTTGGGTCGACCCCAATACCATCAATACATTATCTATTTTAAAAATTACATTTCTACATTTTCTTTTTGAAGGGTTACAAAAGATGTAACTTTAGCTGCTGGTAAAGGCGTAGTTCATGCTGGAGAGCGAATGGCAGACTCAACAGTTCAAGCAGGAAAGATTGTGGCTTCAGCATCTGTGAATGCTGTCCAAGACACTGTAGACAAAACAACTTTACTCATTGGTAAGTGCAGGGCTAATTTTTCAAGCATAAGCAACAATGAATGTAGCTTCTTGTTCACAGAAGAGGGCATTGACATGGTCGACCCAACTCTGGACACTGACGGGGAAGGACATCTCGTACTGCCAGGAGAAAATCTGGAGAGTCTCAGTTCTCTGTACAGTACCACTCCAGAAGCTATAATTTTACGCAACAGGTAGAGACAAGACCGAGTGTTCTACAGAGACAACAGACTCTACCCTAATCGAACTCCATTTAACAGGTTGACATCACGCCATCTTCGACCAGGGACCAAAGTTAGCATTCCTCAGCCAGAAGAAAAATCTCACCACATCGGTCATCACCCTATGGAGTCGCTGCACCTCAAAGATATAACATTGTTAGAGACAGGAAAGGAAAATGAAGTGGTAGCGGCGGCTGCGTGTGCAAGTCAATTCGCCACCCTAACCCTCACCCGCCAGGCAGTCTACGTGGGTTCGGCGTCTTATCCAGTATCCAGCATAAGAAGTCTTGACATCGAGCACATTCAAGACCAAATGCCCGAACTTTTACCGCCCGAGAGGATTAAGGATCATCATCACGGAGACCAGGAGGACGCTTCGGAAAGTAGCGAAGTGGATAAAATTGGCGTCGGCATCGCTTCTCCGGAGGGCGGCGCTCAGTCAATCCCAGCAGGACGGAGCAGCAAGAAAAACAGAAGTAGCGAGGAGGAGACCTGCACCAACACCTTACTACGCTTAGTTTTGAACACGTTCGCAGAGGGAGATGCTGAGGAGGAGCCTACAGCCGCAGGCCTGACCAATGAAGTCAAAGTGATTTTCCCCACCGCGTACGGAGAGGCCGTTCTGAATCACATTCGCCTGTGGTTTCCCGACCCAGTCGACGCAGATTTGGCGGCCAAATATGAGCATGAGTCTTCTCTCTTGCTAGACGAGCTCGGAGAGGACGATGGCACTGGAACCAGACTGTACGCTTCAAACTCTTGCATCATAACACGGGCTCACCTATTGTCAAAGCTTCAACAGGCATTGCCTCAACCTACCAGGTCTTGATTGAATTCTAATATTGTGTGGCTCTTCGACAAAAACAGTCTTATCTCCGCAGATCTCAACGTTGGAACCGAGTCTACCTTTCAATCTTGGACGGATACAGTCTTCAAAATTTTTATAGGAAATTGTCAAATTACCAGGAACCCTTCCTTTTGATCATTCAAGATACCGAAGATGAAGTTTTCGGAGCCTACGTCACAAATATTCCTTGTTTGACGGACGAATTTATAGGTAAGTTTGCCAACTTGGTGTGCCATTTCCGTAAGGACGGAGCTGTGCAATGTCGCTTTTCGTGGTTTAGCAACACTAGGAGCTGGGACGCCTTGAAACTAACGGTTTATTTTTTAACAACTTTCGACTACAGGAACAGGAGAGAGCTTCCTTTTTAAGGTTGTGACTGAGAAGGCCAGCGGCGACGGCGGCATTGGCGCGGCGGGGGCCTCAGTTAGCTCCTCTGACCGCGGCGGCGGGAACAAGGCGGACGTAAAAGTATCTGTTTGGAACCGCGGCAGCACTGGCAACCAGCACTTCTTCCAAGGGAAGTCCAACTGCATGGTGTTTGGCGCCTCGGGCGGACAGTTCGGTATCTGGGTGGATGGAAACCTGGATCGCGGCCGGATCGACCCTTGCTCTACCTTCGAGCAGTGGCCTCCCACCAATCACCAGCCAAAGGACTTCAAGGTCAAATGCTTAGAGTGCTACAACTTTGTGTGAAGAAGAGAAGAAAACACTATATAAAATATTGTATAACGTAGGACTGCGTATTTGTAGGTCAATTACGGTACTAATTATTTTATGCCCGGTAGAAAGAGGAAAGAAAGGAGGAGGAAGGAACAAAGAAGCCAGAACGGCAAAATAAAAAAGTGCAGGCAAGAGCACAAATATGACTGAGAAAACCAAAAATAGATAGATGTGATACGAGAAATATGTATTTTAGCCTGAAAATAGTTTAAGCCGTTAAAGAGAAATACAAGCAAAGTACAATTTAGACACAGTACATACTAGTACTACAGTAACCGGTATCGGCTGTTACTAGGTGGAGTGGCCTGGAGAATCCGGCAGGTTAGAGTTAGAGTAGAGAAAGCGGACATTAGATCTGGCCCGTGATTCACGGGCCGTAAATTTCCCTCTGTGAGTCGGTGTCTTGCCTGATGCCCTTGCCAGTTGCCACCCTAATTAAGCGCCTGCCGCCTGGGCCGCCTGGCGCTGGCAAGTAGTGGCAAAGGCAAACTGGCAACACTCTTTGTGGGCCGTGACCAGGAGTCCGCCCGCGAAGCTGCAAATAGAGAGGAATTTGGGATATTTGGGAAAGGGATTTGGGCGCTTTCGACATTGACAGAAAAAGGTCACAATTCACCAAAACAGCTGACGGAAGCAGATAACAAAGAGTCAAAGACCACTTAGAGTCTTAGACCAGACATTTTTTTAGACAGATAAATAAAGCAAGTTAACAAGTCAAACAGTGGTCCAAAGTGTTCCAGAGGTCCTCCTCCCCGTCCTTGGCCAACCAGATCCTTCTCCTGGACTTGGTCCTCGTCGTCCTCGTCGTCCCCCCGATCCACAGACCTATAACAGGTGAGACGAGAGAGAGAAAAATCGAGAATCGTCCCGCGTCCCGCGCCCGCGTCCAGGTCGTCCTCATGTCGTGTGAGGCGGGGTG
>JAAUYJ010130427.1_pt1 | contig 10328 bp, 6 predicted proteins | sample 7278031 | NCBI WGS metagenome assembly JAAUYJ01 (sample SAMN14350222, study PRJNA611818) | marine sediment metagenome | isolation source: surface marine sediment (1.8m) | place: French Polynesia: Moorea | collected 2018-08 | reverse complement strand
TTATCCAGTTGTACTCGGATGTCGATTAATCTATCATCTCGTTGTAGCTGAGTGGGAACAGAACCAGCGATCGCAGTTTGTACGGTATTACCCACTTCTTCTAAGGTTAAACCCAAATCCGCTAATCTTTCTCTATTAGTTTTAATTTGGATTTCGGGCTGTCTTGGGTCTGTATCAGGGCGAAAACGAGCTAACGTTGCTTGCTCATCCAATTTTTTGAGGATTTTTCTCCCTGTTTGCTCCAAAAGCTCCGTATCTTGTCCTTGTAAAATCAGATCCACATCTCCTCTAACAGGAGAGTTATTTAAGTTTAACCCCCTAACACTCTGGGGAAATAATCGCAGACGAATATTTACCAAATTTAGCTTTCTAAACTCTGCGTTAACTCTTTCGATAAAAGCTTCTAGGTTAGTATTAGGTTTAAGAGTAATAGTGCTAGAACTTCTTAAGAGATTTTCGATAGTAGAGTTTCCAAACAAAAAACCCCCTGTACTAGAAAAGACATATTCTGTTTCTGGTTGGCGCAATAGTATCTCATCTACTGCTTTCATTACCTTTCGATTCGTCTCTAGATTTGTTCCTGGGGGGAAACTTGCAAACATTACTGCTTGACCTGTATTAATACTTGGTAAGATTTCCTGTGGAAGATTCTGGGCTAAACTGATGCTACTACCACCCAGAAGCAGAAAAACTAGAACAATAGTTAATAAGCGATAGCGCAAGATTCCTTTTAAGAGATATCCGTAACTGTTAGTTATTCCTGCAAAACTTCTATTAAACCAAACCAACAAAGGAAAGTGATTAATTTGACTAGAGTAGGGAATATTCAGAAGACGAGAAGCCAACATAGGAACAACAGTTACAGCCAATAGTAAAGAGGCTGCGATCGCAAAACTAATAGTTAAAATCAGTTCTCGAAACAGTAGGGAAAATAAACCACCTACTAGCAAAAAGGGTAAAACTGCCACTAAATTGGTTGCTGTCGAGGCAATTAAAGCAGATTCTACTTCCTGGCTTGCTATTTCTGCTGTTTTTATAAAATTTTGGCTGTTATTAAACTTTGAGGTGCTTTCAGAATCAGAAAATGTCTTATTAACAAGTGAATCGGGATTTTGCTGGATCTTTAAAGCAATATTTTCCAGCATCACAATAGAATTATCCACCACAATCCCCACTCCCAAAGCCAAACCTCCAAGACTGAAGATATTGATAGATAAACCAAACAACTTAATTAAAATGATAGCGGTGAGAGTAGCTAGGGGTATAGCTAAAACGATAATAAAAGTTTGACGAACAGAACCCAAAAACACAAAGACTGCTATTGCTGCTAACATAGTTCCTGTAATACCTGCGATCGCAACATTAGAGATAGAATTAGTAATAAAGCTAGACTCATCCCTAGTAGTAATTAGCTGCATATCTTCAGGAATAACCCCCGACTCCCTTAACCAAGCCAGTTTTTCCTTAACAGATTCAATAACAGTTATGGTATTAGCATCTGGTTGTTTTTGGATCGTGATTTTTACAGCAGGTTCACCATTAAGAGAAACAAAAACCCTCTGTTCAGCTTGACCATCAGTAATAGTAGCAATATCTCGTAAATAAACCCGATTACGTCCTAAATCACCTTCCCCCAAATCCAAACTTAAATTACGAATCTCCTCAACAGAGTCAAACTTCCCAACAGTACGAATTAAAGGCTCTCCTCCTTCTCCTCTCAGTCTTCCTCCTGCAATATCCTGATTCCTTACTGTTAAAGCATTTAATACCTGATTTACCCCAATTCCCAAAGCTTGTAACCGCTTCAAGTCAATCTCAACTCTAACTTCTTCTCCAATTCCTCCTGAGACATCTACCGCAGCTATCCCAGGAATCACACTTAATTCCCGACTCAACTCTTCATCAGCAAAAAGCCTCAACCCCAAATCATCTAGAGAGTTTGATTCTAGAGCAAACTCATATATAGGTAATTGAGAAGGATCGAACTTAAACAACCGCGCTTCTGTTACTAAATCAGGAAGACGATTACGGTTGCGGTTAAAAGTAGCTGTCGCATCATTCAACGCCCGATCTATATTTCCTCCTGGTTCAAAATACAAATCGATCCTGACTCTTCCCTCTCTAGTATTAGAAACAACTTGTACCACTCCTTCCGTCGCCGTTAAAGCTTCCTCCAGAGGTTTCGTAATTTCCTCCACTGCTACTTCAGGAGAAACCCCAGGAACATTAACCCTCAAACCAATACGAGGATAAGTAATAGCAGGTAACAAATCAACCTGAAGCCGAAAGATAAAAAAAATGCCGACAACAATTACAGCAAGAGTCAGCATCAGTGTACCAATATGACGACGTATCGCAATTCCACTTATATTCATTTATCAATATTCAGTATTTAGTATTCAGTATTCAGTATTTAGTATTCAGTATTTAGTATTTAGTATTTAGTATTCACCTAATGGCGAACTGATACGCTTTTTGGTACGCAATACTATTATTTAACCCCATTAACTCAAAATTTGATAACTAATAACTGCTTACTGTTAAATGCTTACTGTTAAATTCTTGCTCCTATGAAGTCCCTCGATTTATCGACAGGATGATATGGCAACGCAGGGTTTATCGGTTCACAAGGTTTACAATTTTGATACCAAATCTTTATATGCTAAAAGGTTTAGCCGTTGTACAATACTTTTGTACGTAAAATCTAGCTATAAATTGCTGCAACTTCGTACAAAGCAGGACCTTGACAACTTGGAATACGGGGTTCGACCAAGAAGTTTGGTCGGTAAAATTCCAAACGTATAAAGGAACATAAAGTATCTTTGATACGTTAGTACCCAGGGACTCTGGGGGAAAGAAATTGCCTGTAAAGTCGTACTGTCGGGGGATTGTGATAGCTGTCATGATTCTAGATAAGTGGCGCGGTGTAGGAATGCCTATTCGCGAGTGTAGGAAGCCTGCGATAAATCGCAGGAGGATGTCACATGCTTCTTAATGCCACAATAGGGTCGAGTTTGGCAGCCCTTTTTGCTGGGAAAACCCCAAAGAATAATCCAATACCCCCTGATACTCCAACTGCAACCAAAATTGCTACAGGAGATACCCCAGGAGCTAGAGGCGAGACTAAACCCACTCCTAAAATTGTGCTAATACCAATACCTGTACCGATTATCCCACCCATTGCTGAAAGGATAGTAGCTTCAATGAGAAACTGCAAAAGAATATCTGTTTCTTTTGCTCCCACTGCTTTGCGTAAGCCAATTTCTTGGGTGCGCTCTGTTACGGAGACTAGCATAATATTCATCACACCGATACCCCCTACGAAAAGAGAAATACCAGCGATCGCAGCTAATAAAACCGTTAAACCGCTACTAACTATACTAACAATATCAAGAACATCTTTTTGTGTCCGTACAGTAAAGTCATCTTCTCCCACAATTTTATGACGCAGTCGTAAGAGATTTTCAATTTGAAATTTAGCTGCTCTAATATCAGCTTCACTACGGGCTGTCACTGAAATAAAATTTACCATAGTCCCATAGGGAGAGGTATTGCCCACTATCTGATTTGCCATAGTGGTAATTGGAATATAGACATTAGTATCTTGGTTTGTCCCCAAGAAACTGCCTTTCTCCTCCATAACTCCCACTACTTCAAAGCTAATATTTTTAATCCTAACTTGGTTTCCTAGAGGGTTTTGTTGAGGAAATAATTTGTCGGCAATTTCCGGTCCTAAAATAATTACTCGATTATTGCGCTTAAGATCGACATCATTAATAAACCTTCCCTGAGCTAGAGCAAAACTCCTCACTCTTAGAAACTCAGGACTTGTTCCAATTACTAGGTCATTAGTATTGCGTGAGCGATAAGTAATCAGTTCGTTAGAGTTAATCTGGGGGGCGACTTCCTTAATAGTCGGAACTTGTCTAGCGATAGCTTCAGCATCTTCTAGAACTAGGGTTTTTGGTGTATTAAAAGCGGTTCTTCTAGATTCTTCCGAACCAGGAATAATAAAGAGTAGATTAGGACCTAAAGCTTCAAATTGCTCTTTGGCTAACTTTTGCGCCCCTTGTCCAATACCCACCAGAGCAATGACAGAAGCATTCCCAATGACAATACCCAACATGGTCAAGGTACTACGAGTTTTATTAGCAGTCAAGGTTGAAACTGCCATTTTCAAACTTTCAAATATATTCATTTATTATTCTGGTAACTAGCTTTTAATTAATTGGTGAACTCAGCTAAAATCTACGCCAAGGGTAGAGCTATCTTATTAGTTAACTCTCATAAGTTCATCTTTTTTCCACAATTCATCAATTGCGGATACTTAAAATATCTTCCCTTACCCTGGTTAAAGATCTAAGATTGAGATTATTATTTCTTTTTGTCTCTGTCTGCTCTGTAAAGTTCCGTTCATTTTTTACTAACATTTGCTAACAAAGTAGATAACAAAAAGTGCTGTTAGAACCTGGATTTGCCTAGCCAGGGCAAAAGTTAATAGATATTAATAATAGTTAGTGTTTGAGCCACTGTTGATTAACCCCCGCTCTCACCCACTGCTGTAGCGTCTGAACAGGAAACAGGAAAGTTCTTCCTCATCATTCATCCTTTATCCTTGATTCCTTACTCCCTAAAGCTTAGTCAACCAGGAGGCCAGCGCATTTGGCGATCGCCTAAAACGTGTAAGTGCAAATGATCCACAGTTTGACCACCATCTGCACCATTATTAATTACCACACGATAGCCATTAGATAATCCTACTTTCTCTGCTACCAGCTTAACTGTCCAGAGTAAATGACCTAGCAAAGCCTTATCTTCTGAGGCTGCTTCAGAAACCCGGGGAAGGGGTTTTTTGGGAATTACTAAAATATGAGTTGGAGCTTGAGGATTAATATCTTTAAAAGCTAGAGCCAAATCATCTTCATAAACTATATCAGCAGGTATTTCACGACGAATGATTTTACCAAAAATAGTATCGCTCATTCTTTCAAATCTTTAGAGACAATAATTATATGATGAACTATTTTTTATTTTTGGGGGGTGGGGGGTTCTATTCAATATTCAATATGACTAATTCTTATATATATCCCCTTTTCTCACAATTCAGCCCTCCTATCCCTCATCCCTCATACCTCAGCCGTGATCTTTAAAACCTTCCCAGTCAGGACAAGTACTATCTTCACTACCGTAAGGGTGCATAGCGCACACTAGCAAATTACCATTGTAGGCTTTCCCATGATAGTGACGACAGCCAACACAAGCAGGATGATTGTCAGGACTAGGTTTAGAGGTTGTAACATCCATAAAATCAGACTCGACAAAATTATCAAAATCTTCCCAAAAAACAGTATCTTGCTCCAAATCTGATTCATTAATCACATCAATCAGATCATCAATACAGCGATCTATTTCAGCTACAAATATTTCTTCCACTTCCTGGGTAAAAGTTTGTATCGTCTTACCCACTTCCTCCGTCAACTCTTCCATCGCAGAAGATATTTCTTGAAAAAACCCTTCTATTTCTTCTGCTGTTTTTTCTAACTGTTTCCACCAATCTTCCATATTAGTAACTTGCTAAAAAGCTAGAAATCATTTATCTTTTATCATTTAGCATTTATCAGCTTCCTCTTTCTTAAAGTCAGATAGGGTAAAATCTATCCCCATCTCTGCTAGCAATATTCAAAAACTGACCTATTTTAAATGGTACATTTCAATGAAAGAGCTTGCTACTTGCAACCAAGATTTATCCGACTCAGACAAGAAATCTATTCTTTTCTCAGTTGGCGTAATTCTTCTTGTAAAGATTGCACTTGTTTCTTTAAATCATCAATATTTCCAGATGCAGACTCTTTTGACTCTTGTGATGGCTCATCATCAGCAATAATCTCAATGCGACGGGGTGTTTTAGCTTCTGATTCCTTCTGGTCTTGACCAGGTTGTACAATATCTTGTTGAGCTTGTCTGACCATATCATCGACAAACTTACGAGCTTCTTCTGTGGTCATTTCCCCCCTTGCAATCATTTCATCAGCCAACTTTTGTGTCTGAGTCCGAAAATCTTTAAGAGTATCTCCAGCTTTTTCTTGAGCATAAGAAGCAAAACCTACTCCCAAGTAAAACGCTTTTTTAACTACATCTTCAAATCCAGCCATCTTAATTTTTCTCTTTGCTCACCTTATTCCATATTACTGTAAACTCAGCTAGGTTCTTGAAGGTCTTACTGTCAGGGATACATGGTAACTGAGGAAACGTTTTTTGTCGCCCCGCCTTTCATCCCGACACTGATGCGATAGCATACAGTGCGGGGGTTCTCGGCACGAAGCTAGTTAACCTAAGTATGGAAGTCACCTTCCATACTCGGCTTCAGAACCATGCGTGTGCCTTTCGACTCACACGGCTCCTCAATTATTTGATGTTTTTCATACATACCTCTTTTTCCCATGAACTCTGTCATGACAGTGTCCATGAATTAATTGAAGATTCTTTCTCTGGTTGTTCTTGTGGTTTTTGTCCACATGATGAATCTCCAGAATATCTCCTGGCATAAAATAGTGAGAACATTGAGCGCATTTTCCATCTTGAGACTTGATAAGCATAGCTACCTTGTCTCTTATTAATGGGTGTTTGCCCATTCTTTTTGACCAGTAAACGTAGTCTCCATCGTATGGGCTTTTACATCCCTTGACTTTTATGTGTCTTTTTATTTTGAAGTCGTTATGTCGGCAAAGAAAATAACCTTCAGAATCCATGAATCTCCAGTTATCGTTTCCATGCCCTTTAAAATACTTCCTTTTTACCCATAAAAGCCCTTTATGTGGATGCTTAAATTTTGCCCATTGCCATAACTTTTGATGGGTTTGGTGAGAGGCTTTTTCAAAGGTTTTTCTAGCAACTACACTGCAATAATATTGACTCCATCCCCTGATGATAGGATTTAGTCTTGAGATGAGTGCTGATTGATTCGTTCCGCGATATTTACGGATAGTATCTTTAACCTTTTTGATGTGTGATTTTACGGACTCTGTACTTGGTTTGATGATAGTTTTAAAACCGCTTTTACTTCTTCCACAGTTATGTACACTGACTTTGTATTGTCGAATGTTAAAACCAAGGAAGTTGAATCCAGCTTGTTTACCTCCTAATGTATGACTTATCTTAGTTTTGGATTCCTTGAGTTCTAAACCTATTTCTTTTAGCCAGTACTCTATATATTCTTTGCTTCTATTGATAATTTCAGGGTCTTCATGTAGTACCACAAAATCATCCGCATACCTTATGATGCTCAGTGTTTGTTTTAACTCTTTTGGGTTACGTCTGTATCCTTTGTTTTTATTCCACCAAGTTCTAAGGTAAGGTAGCATCGCATCTTTGGTATCTGTTTCCAGTCCTGTTAAAGCAATATTTGCTAATAAAGGTGATATGCTGCCCCCCTGCGGTGTTCCTGATTCAGTGGACTGAAAGACTTTTCTATCAATTACTCCAGCCTTTAGCCATTTTCGTATTAACTTACGAAATTTCGGGAATGTTTGGAGTTTTTCTAGGAGTGTATTGTGATTAATATTATCAAAGCATCCTGCGATATCGGCATCCAAAACGTAAACGTTTTTCATCCGAATTGCGGAAAATATTGCTTCGATAGCATCGTGACAATTTCTTCCTGGTCGAAAGCCGTAAGAGTTTTCTTCAAATTTTGCCTCCCATTCGGGTTCTAATGCCATCTTTCCTAATGTTTGTAAGGCTCTGTCTGCAATTGTTGGTATTCCCAGGGGTCTTTTTTCCTCCTTTCCAGGTTTGGGAATCCAAACCCTTCTTGTTGGTTGTGGTTTCCTTGAGATGTCTAGTCTTGAGACTAGTTTGATTCTCTCTTCAGGTGTCAGGGCTGTTTTGCCATCTATACCTGCTGTTTTTCTACCACGATTATCCTGGGTAACTTTCCTGATTGCTAAGAGTTTGGCACTATGGGATTTCAGTATTAGCCTTTGTAACTTGTGTACAAGCTTGTTCTCACCTTTTAAAGAGGCTTGATAGATTCGTTTTTGTAGCTTAAATACATTTTTCTCTAACTTGCGCCAGGGAATTGTATTCCATTCATACCTAAGCATTGCTTGGTTCATAACTTGTTCACTACTAATGGCAACTCTATCTTTCAAATAACCGTGCCTCTGTCTGCATATCCTTGGCATTACCCAAGGCGTTGGCTTCTGAGGCAATCCTTCTTCCCTAATTGCTTGCGGATGACTACCTACTCTTTAATTAGAGAGCAAATTGGGAAGTTACTCCGTTCCAGATTATCGTTGTGGCGTTAGACTTAGATTCCTACTTTCCACCGAGGTTACTTATGGGATACCAGTATTAACCCATTCAAATTAATACTCCATATTTCACCCATTACCATTTTGGTTGCAGTGTATCATCCCAGTTTCACTACTTCGACATAACGGTGGGTCTGACATAGGTTTCTTGCGTAATCATATCTAACTATGCTTGGCGGGATTTTAGTTAGGGCTACCAATTACCGCCTTTTATCCCATGCTGTACATTTGTTTGATAGTCATTCTCGAAATGTGGGATATGCTGTTGCTCTGGTATCTAGAGAGGTAGAATTTCACTACCACGATAATCTAGTTAAACAGTTTTACTCCATAGAGTTTTACTGTTTTATCCCATCCCAATAGGAATTTGCTGATAACTCCCAGGAGTCACATAGCATCTTACCGATATTGGTTCTGGAATAAACGGGTCGCACAAAGGGAATGTCGTCTAGTTGTTCATCAGAATAATTGCCTGGTTCGGGAGTTTCAGAAATAGTAGGAGTGGGAGCTACTGGTGCTGCTGGCTCTGGTGTGTAGGTGGGGGTGGAAGGTTGGAAATTAACTACATTAGAAGGTGCTGATGGTGTAGAAGGTGCTGATGGTGTTGGGGAATAACTATTAGTGCTACTACTGCTTCCTACAGGAAAAATCCGAGAGATAACTAATTCCGCTCTTTTTTCTTTATAGCCTTCTTTCATTTCGATAACATTCATTGCCAAACGCCCTTCGATAATAACGCGATCGCCAGCATGATATTTTTCACTGATTTCTGAAGCTAAAGAACCCCACCCTACGGCTCTAATTCTGGCTGCTGGTTCTTCTGAGCGCAATCCAGGGAACTCTACCATCATATTTGCTACTTCTAAATTATCAGTAGTCTGGCGTAGTTCAGGCTGACTAATAACTTCTACCATCAATACACAGCTATTCATTATTTACCAACTCCTGTTGAACAAAGTTCAATTGTACCAAAAAGCCTCTAGGATTTTTCCCCTTCGTCTGAAATACACTATTTGTAATAAGTAGTAGGGGTTTGGCGATGCCAAACCCCAATTACCCCAATAACTATAAACTGCCTCGGACTAAACCTTGTTCGCGATCAATAAATTTTTGGACTCGCTGACGATATTCACTTAAGGTTTCATCCACCCAGTCTCGGTCTTCACTATTAGCAAAGAGGTGAACTTGTGGTTCTCCTGCATCGGGTAAGATCAAAATCCAATTATCATTTTGGGGATTAACAATTTTTACCCCGTCAATTAATTCTAGATTTTCTGTGGGGTGGGTTTCTACTAGGTGACGCATCAAGGCTCCCTTAACTTTCCAAGGACAGCGCAGTGTATAACTTTTGTGACAAACTGTTGGTAATTCACTACGGATTTGTACCAGCGATCGCTCTTGAATAGTCAGCATTTCAATTAATTTGGCAATACCAAACATAGCATCAAAGCCTGGATGGAGTTGAGGGAAAATAAACCCAATATCACCACTACCCCCTAAGACAACACTAGGATTATCCTGGGAAGCTTCCATTAAAGCTGTGGGATTAACTTTTGTGCGAATTACCTTACCATCATGACGACGTGCAATCTGTTCTACTGCACTAGAAGCATGAACAGGTACAACTACAGTACTGCGGGGATTAGCAGTAAAAATGGTATTGACCATCAGAGCCGTCAAGACTTCACCACGAATGGGTAAACCCGACTCATCAACTAAAATAAATTGTTCTCCGTTAGCAGATACCTGTACTCCCAGATTGGCTTTGAGAGCTTCTACCACTTGACCCAATTGATTGAGTAAAACCTCTTTTTCCACAGCAGAAATAGCATTTTGTCTCAAGCTGGCATTTAGTACCACCGCATCACAGTCAAACTTAGCTAGAAGTAAGGGTAAAATCGCTCCAGACACAGAATAGACATAGTCAATTACAATTTTTGCCCCACTGTGACGAATTGCGGAGATATTGATGTGTTTTTCAAAGGTACGACTGTAGGTATTAATCACCCCATCTGG
>JAAUYJ010189829.1_pt1 | contig 10329 bp, 12 predicted proteins | sample 7278031 | NCBI WGS metagenome assembly JAAUYJ01 (sample SAMN14350222, study PRJNA611818) | marine sediment metagenome | isolation source: surface marine sediment (1.8m) | place: French Polynesia: Moorea | collected 2018-08 | reverse complement strand
TTTTAACTTTATTATCCGGCTTGCTGATAAGGATATTTGCTCCCCATAGGGTAAAGTATCACATCTTTTGCTGTTAGGTTGCTCGGTAAATATTATCATTCCCTCACCTTGAGTTCTCCAATAAGGGAAGGGTGGGTGAACTAGCTCTAAGTCATCTATATGGATGAGTTGTTTAGGTGGCCCAGGGAAGTAGGCAACGTGTAGGTGTTGGTGGTAGTGGTTGAGTTGGAAGATTTTTCCACTAAATTCTCCAGTAGTGATTTTGGCGTATTGTTGATGTAGGATTTTCATGGCATTAAAAGACCGACTGCATTGCTACAGTCGGCACTCTGATTTTACTCTTCTTCTGTTGGTATTTCTTCTGGAAGTTTTTCGACCTGTTCCAATAAGCGAGCGATTTCTTTCTCTAAAGCTGCTGACTTTTCCAAAAAACTAGCTTTTCTATTTTTGTGGTCTACTAACCTCTTTTCGAGTCTTTCGCCATGAGCATCTATATAATCGTAACCTTCGCGCATTACTTCCCGGAACAGGCCAAGGATTCCCCCAAGAGACCAATAGATTGTAGTTCGTCCCATGCCCGCGTCCACTTCTCTACTAACTCGCTCCTGCTGATATTGAGTGCATCCGCTATCTCGTCCATTCTCTCCAATGTTTCTGGCGTTAGTGATAGATTCGCTCTTTTCTTTGGGCTTTTGTATTTTGGTTTCCCTGCCATCTGTTTTTTTATCAATCATTGTTTGTGTACAAAATAATTTTACTTACTCCCCTTGACATCATTGCATACACAATATATGATTATTATAAAGTCATACACAACAGATAACCAGGAGGTGAGGCCAAAGCCAATCATTAAAATTGCGAAGCGTTTTTCATAGAAACAATAACTACTCTTGAGTGACATAGAACAGGTATTCCAATTCGGAAGTTGGGTAGCATTCTCCTTTTATTTCCAACTTCCCCTACTCCCCAATCAACCTCAGAGACTGACTTAACCTGACTTAACCTGACTTAACCTGACTTAACCTGACTTAACCTGACTTAATCCGATGGATCAACAGCCACCACCAGAATCAGAGATTGAAAAACTCAAGCGTCGGATAGAACAGCTTGAGAGGGAAAATTCTGATTTAAAGAAAAGGCTTAATCAAGCCCGTGACCCTAACCCGGTCAAGCGTCCTAGTCGTAGAAGGGTTCATCTACTGTTAATGGACGCTGGGATGGATTTATACAGAAAAGGGAATAAATGGTTAGTCAAGTTTGGCGAACTCAGGCAACATTACAGGAAGCTGACTGAGATATGGAAAGTTCTGACTAAAGAATCCTGGGCTTTAGATGAACTATTTCCTTACCCTTCTAAATCTGACACCCCGCCACCAAAACCCCAAAAACGTAAACCCGCAAACCCTCCTAGAAAACCTAAGAACAATCTTTCTTTATTTCAACTAGACCTTAAGCAAAGGTTGGAGACTGCTGGCAGGGAGATGGTTAGAGCTAGGGGTGAGCCTGAACCTCATTTTATGGAGTCAATGTTATGACTAAAGAACCTCAGACTATTCAAGAATATAAAGAAGCTTTAAAAAAGTTGGCCGTAGATATGGAGATAATCCGTGGGTATGGCGACCTGAGAAAAAAGAAAACTTGGGTAGATGCTTATAACTCTCTTGTCAAGAACCCAAGTTCTAGTCAAATACAAGCAACAGAAAATCCTGGGAAACTTAGACTCTCAGAACAACAACGCGACTTACTTTTTGGACCAATCGTTCACAAGACTGACTCGACGGGACAATTTTTGTTGCTTGAGCTAGAAGAGTCACTAGAGCCACCAGACCCTGATGATTATCCAAATGACTATGAGTGGCATTATCAACTTTGGGCTGAAAAATACCCTGAAGTTGCTCAAGCGTTAAATGTTTGGTCGGCATCTAACGGTCTTGAACTAGCTAGTGACGCTCCTGTTACAGCATTATATAGTAACGGAACATTTAAGCCAATAGTTAACAAATGGGAAGTAGCGGACTCTTTTCCCAACAAAAAACTAAACCCTAAAATTCAAAAGTATTTTGAGGATACTGACTATTACTATCCTCTCGAATTTTTGATAGTGGCTTTTTATATCCACTGGAAGACTAAAAAACTAACCAATGCGACTTCAGGAAACTTTTATCAGGTAGGAGTAGCAGGTAATCCTAAGTTAGTCCCTATTCCCCAACACTCACCCCCTCCGAAGGTAAAAACTCCCTCTAACAAAATTCTAACACTACAAAAGTTGGGTAAATCTACCCTGGGTTATTGGGTAAGCTTACCTACCGAAACATCTTTTCAGCAACATTTGCTTCGTTGCGGGGCGCGATCGCCTCCTAGCTTCAAATTACTTTCGGCATAACTACTTACAACCTTTATATATCAATACTTCTGCTTTATGAACAAATCTGCCATGCAACGTAAAATCTTTCAAATAATGGTAAAAGCGCCCCCTATTTGTCTTGAGTTGTCCCCAATAGATATTTACTATATCTGTAAAGGTTTAATTTTTTGGCTAAATCGGTTTCCTAATACTAATTCAGTCAAAAAATTACTGAAAAAAATGCGGGCGAGTTTAACCATCAAATTTCCAAAATTGACCAAAGAAATAATTTGTTTACTACCTGATTAATAAGATTGAATAAAATATGAAAGTAACAGAAATTGAAGTTGGTGTAACTTATCAGCCCCGTAGTTACGAGAGCGTCAAAGCTTCTGTTCGTGTTGAACTACAAGAGGGTGATACTGTTGAAGATTTCGCTCAATGGGTTGCCGAACAAGCTGCTGAAATTGCTAGCAATAATGAACCTGATAATTATAAAGGTTACATGGAATTATTAGGGAGGGACATAAGTTATAAAAGACTAGAATACCTAAAAACTGAATGGGATGAGATGTGGAATAAAATCCATGAATTAAGAGTTAAAATTCGAGAGGGAACACCTATTTTAGACAAGTTGAAATTTGCCAGTGATGAACAGGAAAGATTGCATCAAATAATGGAAGCTGCTAACTGTTGGTCTACCTTTCAATGTTTGATAAGTGAGTTAGCGGAAAAACCGACTTTCAAGGAAGAATCACCAAATTTATAATTATCTTCCACAGCATCTCAAAAAGTTAAATCATCAGTTGATGAGATTGAAGATGGCTCCCAACTATTTTAAATGAATAGCTGCTAGGTTATCCTAGTTTATCATTTAGTTATCGTAAATATTATTGCTTTCTAGTGGGGTGTCTAGTGAGCAGTAGATACTCTACTAAAAACCTAATAATACTTTATGAATGAACTTAGGAAAATAATAGAAGAAACAGATTTTTGCAGTAGTTACTGCTTAAGCATCAATAACTATGAACTAAAGATTGACTTTAACTTTTGGCTGCCAAGTTTACCTGATTTTGTTGAAAGAAAAAATTGTGATAGGCAAAATATTTTTGAGTTTTACATTAGTTTTGATAGGGTTGTTAAGAGTGAGTAATTTTGTGAATACTTGTTTAAATTAAAAAAAAATACTTATTTATGGAAGAAGAACTCTGGGAGGATGTAAAGGAATTTGGCACTTTTTCTTTTAAAATGCTGAAATTCACAAGCTCTAGTTACGGGAAAAATTTTTGTTGTTTAGTGAATGTAAATAGCATTAAAAGTATCTCATTAGGAATCACTAGAGATGAAGAAGAATATATAGAATTTGTTCTTGACGAAGATGTGTATTGGCAGTTGTCAGTTCTTGAAAGTTGTAGAGATGATTTAATGTGTGGTAGTCCAATTATTAGGTTTGAACTCAATACTAAAGTAGGACAAAAATTATTTAATTATTTTGTTCAAGATAAATTAAACCACCTGATGACTGACTAATTGTTAGGGCACTTTGCTAGGAACGGGCAAAGTTGTCGTGGTGAAATTCTCAAGAAACTTCCACGCCTGGAGGTTGCGGTCGAGGGTAGCTCCCAAAACCGTCGGTTGCGAGTCACATCGCAATTGTTAAGTCAAAAGTGAGGCGCAAACCTTACTAATGAAGTGAGTTGAATCAACCTTTTCAATTTCATGGGTTTACCTTGCTTTTGGCTTAAGCTGGTAGAAGCCTTAAGAGTGAATTGAACTATCACGTTTTCGGGTGATTCGTGGGCTATTGACACCAGTTTGAAACAGCTAAAACCCAAGTTACACAGGACTTTGATAATTAAATATGAGAATAATTGGTGGGGATGTCTGTAAATCTTCTCTGGTTTGTTGGGAGGTAACCGAGCAACCAGGAAAACTTAGGCAGATATTTAGTCATGAAAAACGCAAATTTTCAAAATCTAATCCAGACCCCTTGACTTTTCATGCCAATAAATCAGGATTAGCAGAATTTAAGAATTACTTACGCGGTAATCATTATCTTGCTAAGGGAAAAGTTAGAGCTGATTGTTTAGCGTTGGAGCCTACAGGTATTCACTATGCAAAGGTTTGGGCAATTGTTGCTGAATATTTTGGAGTTGAAATTAAATGGATTGGGCATCAAGAGTCTGTATTTACTCGACGGTCTGAACGCTTGCCAAACAAAAATGACCAAGCGGATGCCTTAGCTTTAGCTGCTTACACCTGGAATCATTGGGGTCAGAATGATTATTTTTTAGACTTCCAACCAGGGTTGATTGCTGAGATTAGAAGTTTGTACTATCAAATAAATTCTTTACTCAGAATTCAGAACCCATTAATTAACAGATTAAGGCAACAATTGGCTGAGGAATTTCCAGAAGCAGCAACTGCTAGTATGGAAACCTCCAAAAGAGACGGATTGCAACCTTTGTTCGCTTGGCTAGCAAAGTACCGGAGAAAAACCCTGAAAAAAAATAGTTTATGGAAAAACAATTACAGAGATAGCTGTTTACGAAAATATGGCGTTAAAATTTCTCAGTTCACCAAGGATTTTAGTTATTTAACTTGCCGGGTTAACGAATTAGAATTTCAATATCGCTCAAGGCTAACTCAATTAATTAATAGTGAAGTTTTCAAAAAGTATAATTTAGTCTTTGATGAATTTAACTTTAATTATAGACTCCGAGCTATTATCTTGATTCAAATTTACCCATTAACCAGGTTCTCAAACATTAAAGCTTTTAAGCGTCGGTTAGGTATGGGAAAAGAACAGCACCAGTCTGGAGATATGCAGTTTTTCAGGAACTTTGGCAGTTCTCAAGCCAGGAGCCAACTTTTATTATGGTGTCGGCAACGGATAGTTAATAAAAAATTCCGACCAACTACTCCAGTCGGAAAAGAATTAGGAAATAAATATGATGAGCTTTTGGCTAGATATTCTAACGATAGAAACTTGGGAAAAGTTCAGGCTGTAGAAAAGTATTTTGATAAGCAGATTGAGGCGATCGCTAAAATAGAAGTTTCAATGGCTGAAAACCCTGACAGTCCGGTACTTTTACAAATCAGAGCTATTAAATTAGCGACAATTCAGAGCAAAGATGCCTTAATTTCTGCTGCTAATTCTGGAGTTGATGTTGAACTTCCAAGTGATGGAACTCCTGAAAGAGCTAGAGGATTTAGAACTTTAGTTGCCTTTAAAGTTATTTCTCTGACTCTTAGAAGATTATGGCCTATGCTTAAAAAGGCCACTTGTCCTTAAGAGTTGATTAGTATAATCTACCCAAAAAGATTAGGAGATAAGGAAGATTTTATCTCCTTTTTTACTCAGAGTGAAATTGAAGCAAGTCAACTGGTTGGATTTACAGTAAATAATCAAGAAACTGCTACTCAAGCAGCTATTAAATTATGTCAACGTGGTGTAAAAAATGCTGTGGTGAAAATAGGCGCTAAAGGTGTTGTTTGTGCAACTGAAAAAGAAACTTTTTTTCAACCTGCTTTTGTCGTAGAAGCGATCGATACTGTGGCTGCGGGTGATGCTTTTAATGGTGGTTTGGCAGCAGCATTGGATACAGGTTTGTCATTAAAAGATGCTGTGAAATGGGGTGCTGCTGCTGGTGCTTTATGTGTGACAAAATCAGGCGCTCAACCTGCTATGACAGATAGAAAAACATTTGACAATTTTCTTTTAAGAAGGTAGTAATGGCATGGCGCTAAAATTGGACTGACAGAGCTAATGAGTGTGGGTTAGATATTTGGGGTAATAATAACTTAAATAATTATTTTTTCAGCCTCCTAGTAATGACATTATTGTATATAATTAGGATACAATTATCCCCAAAATATACAACCCTATATCTTCAATTATTTCCTCTATAGCTAGCTACTCCCACAAGACTGTGCTATCATAAACTAGAGCGTTTCGTTTCTCCTTCAGTTTCTGTTCTTCAATAATTACTGCCTCAATTTCTTCTACAATCTGCTCAGAAACTCCCATTATACCAGCCATCTTCCGAACTGCGGCTTTTTCTTGATTATTATATTCTGCATCAGCACAACAGGCTTTTATTGCCCAATATATCATGCCTTTTTTCGCTTTTTGTACTATTAGACTACGAGACATAATATCTGCAATATCTTCATTCGCATCATACGATCTCGCTGCCTCAATCACAGACAAAGGCAATTCTCGACAAGCAGCAAAACCGATTACATACTCTCGCTCTGCTTCGCTAATGATGTCGTCACCTTTGGTACAAACTAACAATGCCTTTAAATAGTCTAATGCATCTTCATCGCTGATGTAAGAATCATAAGACCATCCCCATTGTTCTTTTACATACCAACGGGAAGCTATTAAAGAATTTTCGTTACTCATGTTTTTTTTCCTGGAGAAATAATCGCCGTTATTATAGCAGCTATAAATAGACCAGTCAAGAAGGAATTCTTCAAATTTGTATTATACCAATTCTCATGCATTATTGCTATACTTGGGCGATACTTCAGTTATTAACTAATCAGCATAAAGCAGAATCATTTGTTTACTAATTTTAGCACTTTTTAATGTTAATTATTCTGATTTTTACTTCTCCCGTACGGACGCCCTTATGCAACGTCCCTACACTCCCCTACTCCCCTACTCTGAAATAGATAAAGTTTTTGAGAAATGGTATTATTCTAGTCTACTACTCGGTTACAAGCCCCAACTCATTACTTAGGCAAACTCGTAGATAATACGCTATCTGTAGAGGGCAAATGCCATTTTCCCCTACTAGATATGGCGGTTCTGTGTAAGTCCTGCAAAAGATAAATCCCATCTTTTACCTCCTCTTTGTCTAAAACTATAATTCATCCAGTTACAACACCCCCGACACTAATTTCAATGCGCAAATATGCAACGCCATAATTGTCCTGAAGCAGCTATACTTGGTATCAACGCAGTGCCATCCAAAACTTCTATTTTAGTGGTCTATATTTGATCTTTGACTGCTTCAATTATGCTAACTTCTGATTCTGTTGGAACTATTTTAGTGAGTTTGAAGCCTGCCTTTTTCAATAATTTTTTATATTCAGTCTCAGTTCGCTCCCGCCCACCAGGGCACATTGCTAACATATTTATATCCATAAATTTACCTGTGGAAGGCTCATTTCCTAGAGGTATTACTATCTCGATAACTAATAGTATGCCTTGATTTTTCATTGCTTGATAACAGTTCTGGAGAATAGCGATCGCCTTTTCATCACTCCAGTTATGAATGATATGTTTGAGCATATAAGCATCTCCCCCTACTGGGACTTTCTTAAAGAAATCACCTTTTTCTAGTTGAACACGATTTCTCACTCCTATTGTTTCCAGTAAATCAGAGGCTCTGTCAATCACATCGGGTTGATCGAACAACACCCCAGTCATAGTAGGGTAAGCTTCCAGAATAGAAGATAGCAGTCTGCCATTACCTCCACCAATATCAACCAACTGAGCAATGGATGAAAAATTGTAAGCAGCTAAGATATTAATATTTACAACTCCTGAAAGATTTGTCATCGCCCAATCAAAAGTTTTTGCTGAGGCAGAGTTTTGCTGAAAGAATTCGTAAAAATTAATCCCATACAAGTTCTCAAAAGCATTCTCTCCTGTCTGCATACTATGCATTATATTTCCCCAGGTTTGATAATGTTCCTCTGCTAACATGATTGCATAGGCTTTTAAGGAGTTAGGGTCATCACTTTGCAAATATGCTGCTAGTGGAGTTAGCTGAAAATAGCCAGGCTGAGTTTCTGCAAAAATGCCGACACTGGCTAGAGCGCGTAACAGTCGATAAATTGCATCTTTGTTGGTATTAGTGGCATTAGCCAAAACATCACAGTGTTGTTCTCCATCTTTCAGCAGATCGGCAATCCCAAGTTTTGCAGCAACATAAATACACTGTGAAATACGGTACCCTCGAATTGCCTCTAGTAGAGTTGTTGGAGATGACATTGGAAATATATAGTAACAAATACAGGCTTAATATCAACTATTTTACAAGATTATACTAACCTGTTTAGTTGCCACAGCAACGCATCTTTATGAAAGAGTAAAAAAATAAGTCGTTTTCAAGAGAATGTTATACCAATTGGTTAAAGATATTAAAGAGTTCGCTCTTCCTATACTCCCTGCAAAAGGTTTGCTCCTAGATTATAATTTCTACCATAACTTTATTATTAGATATTATATTTGTAGCCCTAGCTTTCAAACTCAAGATTTTCAGTTTGGTTAGCCCTCAAAAAGGATACTTTTTAGTACATTCCTTGAATTCTCAGGAGATAAGCTATAAAAATTATTATTTGTTGACCACTACCGCAATTTTAAGGTTGAATGGAGCTATTAGTTTACCGGGTAATTAATAATTATTAATTATTAATTGAGGTTAAAAGCCTCCCCTTTCAAGGGAAAAAAAGCGGTCGATTAGATATGGCGAGGAAACCTCGCCATATCTAATCGACCCTTGAGAAATAAATTTTTTCCTTAGCTTGTCAATCCTCTCCCTAAAAGGGAGAGGTAATTATCAATTATCAATTAATGAATATTACGAATATTCTATGTCTTCAAATTTAAAGATTTCCTAGCCGTACATATTCTTGATAAAGTTTTAGTTAAGATATCTTAAAGTTAGACACTAGAGGAAATTTTATGAAACGTATACTTTCTGCTTTGATGGTAAGTAGTTGCTTATTAACAGGCTTCTCAATGGCAAGTTTGGCTCAAGGAATGCCAGGATTTACATTATTTGGTGGGCCAGAACAGAAAAATCAGTTAAACTTCCGTTTAGATTCTGGCAGATCGGGAACTTGGGATCGTTATCGACTAAGAATACCAGCAAACAAATTAAATTTAGCCGTTGCCCAGTTATCAATTTTTTATCCTAACTACTATAGAGGTACATTTGATACTGACAAGATAGAAATTCGTGTGGGAGGAGGAAACTCTAAAAAAGGAGAATCAATACCCATAGATGAAGTAGTTTGGGACAAAGAAAACAATTTTATCGAAATTTACCCTGTTGAACCTATTCCTGCTGGTAATAAAATTGAGGTAGTTCTCAACAATGTAAAAAATCCCAGATTTGGTGGAATGTTCCACTTTAATGCCAATATCAGGACTCCTGGTGATGTACCTTTACTACGTTATATTGGCACATGGCTTTTGAGCATAGAATAGAATATTTGAGTTGAGAATAGAGGATAGATTGATAGATACTAGCTTGATTAAGATATCTATGCTACAATAATAGATTGTGACTTTAAATTATTATTAGATTAGTGGTGAAGGAGTAGATAAAAATGACTCAGCGAACTTTACATGGTACCAGTCGTAAGAGAAGAAGAGTATCTGGTTTTAGAGTAAGAATGCGTACTAGAAATGGCCGAGCAGTAATTAAAGCACGTCGGCAAAAAGGTCGTGAGCGCCTGGCAGTTTATTAGATATCCTGGAAATTAGGGAATAGGTATGGAGGGGAAAATAATTGATGATTTGTGTAAGATAATTAAAATTCTGATTTTGTAGATTTAGAGGGAACATATCAAAAAATCTGACCATGTTGCCTAGAGAAAACACGCTCCGTCATACTAAAGACTTTAGTGCTGTATATCAGAAAGGAATTCGCAAAAATACTTCTTATTTGGCTTTAAGGGCTATGCGTCATCAGCAAAGCCCCAAGTTATCTGTATCCAGAGATAACTTGGAACCTCATAAACCTACTCGTATAGGCATTTCTATTAGCAAAAAGGTGAGCAAAGGAGCAGTAGTCCGAAATAGAATCAAACGTCAAATAAGAGCAGCTTTGCGTCAAATGTTGCCATATATATCAAGAGGATGGGATATAGTAATTGTGGTCAAACCAACAGCCCAACAGTGCAATTATGATGAATTTCTGCAACAATTAGAGAAGTTATTGGCACAAGCGGAGGTGTTG
>JAAUYJ010177108.1_pt1 | contig 10329 bp, 6 predicted proteins | sample 7278031 | NCBI WGS metagenome assembly JAAUYJ01 (sample SAMN14350222, study PRJNA611818) | marine sediment metagenome | isolation source: surface marine sediment (1.8m) | place: French Polynesia: Moorea | collected 2018-08 | reverse complement strand
GAAGTGTGGGAAGTGTGGGGAGGGTCGGGAGATGTCCGAACATTTGGAGGAATAATTGTAGGGTCTATCTTGATTGGGAAGTGTCTTGATGCTGTCCTAACTTTTTGGTCCAAGAAGCTTAACAACTCGCACTTTTTTCGCGACAAAAATGCGCTAAACCTTTATATATAAGTGCTTTTAGATTACATTTGCCTGCCCTACTTGACGAATCCCACACTTTGCTGATGCACAACCGGGAAAAGCTTGGGTAAAACATCCCCTTCTTTTAAGTAGGGACGATTCCCGAATCGCCCCTACCGCTGACTCCTGAATGTAATAGTGCTTCTTTGACATACTCCCGACGTTGCCTTTCTATTCCCCCCTTTCAAAGGGGGGTTAGGGGGGATGGAGAGCGCGGGACTTCCCACCAGGGAAGTTAAACTAAAATTTCAGATAGCTAGAACTTAGAAGGTATCTGTAAAATAAATCTTCGGTGAGTTAAGGTGGCCAAGCATCTTTTGTTTTATTTTGTGAGATTATTCCCGCCATTCCCCACCCTACATCAAAGCTTAATTTTTTATTTTATAGATACCCTCTTAATCTGAATCTGATTAAATATAATTGAAAAGAGCAAGAATGGATGTCATAGAATTTGTTGAGCGTTCAATAGGAACTTGGCGATCGCAACGTAGTGGTCATAATTTAGCATTTAGTCACTTTGAAGAAGTGCGCTCCACTATTGATATTGTATCTTTACCAACTACAGCTCCTGAAGTAATAGAATTATGTAAATCTTGTGGTACAGAAATTGCTAATGCTGTTTCTCCTTTTCAAATGAGTTGGAAAGGAGAATCGGATTGGGATGAAAATGAAATTCTAGAAGGTAGTTGTATTTTAATACCTATTCCCGATCAGTCCGAGCCAAATAAAGGAAAATTATTGCGTTCCCAGGGATACGCAGAAACTATTGCTGCTGTTAGTGAATATCGAATTACAGAAGACAATACTTTCATTTTACACACAACTTATGACCGTGCTGCTGCTGAGGAAAAAATTTGGTTTGCTACTCCTAATCTCAGGTTTCGTGTATCCTTGATTAAAACGAGTGATGGTAATGGAGTCTTAACTGCTTCTTTCTCATCAGAAATTCGTTCTTTATCAATGGCAGAAAAATCATTAGTAGAATCCCAAAAACAGGAAACTTCATCATAAATAATGAATGAATTTCTCCCCGAAAATTTCATCAAAAATGCCAAAAAATTGTAGTAAATAAAATTCGGGAAAAAATGAATATTTCCCCTACAGAAAATCAGACAAAATTGAATAACTTAATGACTCTAGCTAGTTGGATGGCCGGAGATTTTAGCAACCAAAAACAAGCTTTTGCTAATTCAAATCTTTATGCTCATATCCATATATATTTCAGACCTTTACCTAATGAATTTTTTTCTGGTATAGGTTTTTATTCAGAGCAAGTTTATGATTATGACCTCTGGAGTCCTTATCGTCAAGGCGTACATAGATTTGTCGATTTAGGAGACCAAATATATATAGAAAACTATAGTCTTAAAGATCCTATTTTGTATGCAGGTGCGGCGCGAGAGTTAGATATTCTTCATACTATTACTCCAGCTAGTATTGAACGTCGGTATCACTGCTCAATGATTTTTAAAAGAGACGGAGAGAAATTTTTAGGGACTGTTGAACCTGGAAATAAATGTTTAATTAACCGCAATGGATGTCAAACTTATTTAGTAAGCGAAGTCGAGTTAACTGAAAAAACATGGACTAGCTTAGATAAAGGTATGGATATTAATACTCATCAACAGATATGGGGTTCAGCAGCAGGACCTTTACAGTTTGAAAAACAAACAAGTTTTGCTCAAGAGTTACCGATAAAAAACTAACGCAACACCACAGAAAGTGTCTTGAGAGAGGACAACGAAAAAATGTTGCCACCAATAGCGGAAAAAAAATTGCAAAGCTGGATTAGAAGTCGCCATTTGATTTGTTCAGGAAACTTTTTTTTGTTTGAGACAGTGGAATATTCTGCTGTTGATAGATTCACAAATTGTGTTCAAACATTGGGCGGGACTTTAATTTCTGTTAAACCCAATAAGAAAATTTGGATTGGTAATCACAGAAAAGTAGTTCTTTATCAAGCAAGAGCAAGTCTTTATACACCCCACCATGATTTAAAACAATACTGGATTAAGTACGGTGGTTTTTATACTAGGTTTGATGAACGGGGTTAAGACTACCAGATTTTACAGTGGTTTTCCTGGACGGTAGACCAAAGTAGGGATGTTGGATGCAACGTCCCTAGAAGGTTTGGTTGATGGCGACGTGATTGATCAAGAGCGAAAAGCGCTGTAAAAACAACGTCAGCATTTAGCAGTCAGCTCTGAGCTTTTAGCCTTCCTAGTGCAGGATGGCGGAAATATGTTACCAGTGACAAAATGCTCACAGTCTTACCAATCAAAAAATCTGACTTCTGACTTCTGAGTTATGACTTCCGCGTAGCGGTACTAGTTTGTTGCATTTGAAGGAGGAATTAGGATTTAGGTAGTGCGATAATTAAAAGCCTGGGTAAAAGTGGACATCATCAGCTAACTTTAACTATTTAGGTTAATTTTTATTCCTGTTTGCATAGCATCCCCCAGGGAAGCGCTGACTGCGAGCGAGCTAGCTAGCTGTTGGCTCCGCATTCCACAGGAAATGCTGACAAAAAAATCAATAAGTATAAGTATTCAGTTATTCCTAAAATGATTCCTAAAAAAGTCCATTTAGTATAACTTCTACCTGAAAAATAGCAAGGTTGTTTATCTAAGGAATACCATAAGGAGTATACTGGAAAAAGTAAGGTGGCCAAGGAGATTGCCCATGTCAAAAAAACGTAGTGGTGCCACCTCATATTCAGAAAGCAAGGTTAAAGTAGGCGTGTCTTTGACTCCCACTAGCGCTGAAAGGCTAAAGGAGATAGCAAAGGAACTTGGATTATCAAGGTCTGAGCTAGTCGAGCGCATCGCCAGAGGAGACTTTGCTGTTTTGAGAGAGGCGGCACAGGTAACAGTAACTTTGGATAATCAGTCGGAAGCAGTAAACAATGCTTTGAGCAATGGTAAACTACCCGACGGTAATGTAGATGTTGTAACAGTTCCTGAACCATTAAATGGCTCTGACCAAAAGTCGAACCAGTTAGTAGAGAGTTATCAGGTTTTACAACAAGAGTTGGAATCTCAGATGACACAGGTCAAGCACCTAGAAGAACAAATCAGTTCTATGGTGTCAAGAGAAAGTTATGAAAATTTACAAAAAGAATTAGAGGCACAAAAAAAAGCGATCGCAGATTCTCAGGAAAAACTGGATCTGTTAAAGCAATTAGAAGAGCAAATTGCCTCAATGGTTTCTAGGGAAAATTACGAAATTCTGGAAAATAAATCCGAAGAGCAAAAAATTCAACTGGAGCTATTAGAAGAGCAAGTTGCTTCGATGGTGTCAAGGGATATTCATAATTCTTTGCAAACTCAATCCCAAGAGCAACAGACTCAACTGGAAAAATTACAAGAGCAAATTGCCTCAATGGTTTCTAGGGAAAATTACGAAACTCTGGAAAATCAATCCGAAGAGCAAAAAATTCAACTGGAGCTATTAGAAGAGCAAGTTGCTTTAATGGTGTCAAAAGAAACTTATGATTCTTTGGAACATCAATCACAACAGCAACAAAATAAGTTAAAACAACTAGAATCTCAGATTGCTTCGATGGTATTGCGAGAAAGTTATGATTCTTTGCAAAAGCAGTCTGAAACACAACAAGAAAAGTTGCGACAGCTTGAAGCACAAGTTGCTTCAACGGTATCAAAAGAAACTTATGATTCTTTGGAGCGCCAGTCACAAGAACAACAAGATAAGTTGCAGCATTTTCAAGAACAAGTTGCCTCAATGGTGTCTAAAGACAATTATGATTCTTTGCAGCACCAGTTACAAGAGCAACAAACCAAGTTGCAGAATCTTGAATCACTAGTAGCTTCAATGGTGTCAAAAGAAAATTATGAAGCCTTACAAAGACAGTCAGAATTTCAAAAAGAAATCATTGCAGACTACCAAGAAAAACTGACCCAATTGCAACAACAATATCATAATCAAACTGAGACAATAGAGGCTTCACAAAAACGAATTTCCGAATTGCAAACGACAGCTTTAATTGCAGAAAATCACCTTCTTAAAAGGTGGCAAAAACGCACCTTTTCTAGATAGTGCTAGGAATTTTAATTTATGTTTAGTAAATCCAGAGACGTTATCTTTAAATGTCTCTGAGCTTACTTGTTACAGTCAAGATTTTTAACAGGAAAGCTGAATTTATTCCAGGGGCGACAAAGCTCTCTCCGCTAATCAATTAATTGATGGATGTAAATATAAGTTGATCTATTCATACTCTGGGCGGAGAGAACCTAAGTCGCAAATTAAGTTTATACTAATTTTTTACTTAATAATTTTTCCTGGGATTATCTGTTGCTTAATTGATGCTTAATTGGTTGATAGTAGGAAAAAAACTTTATCAAAATATCCGTTTTCAACTATAGTTGAAAACGGATATTTGAGGTAAAAAGTATTAGTTTTAATAATGCCAATCATATCAGTTTAATTCAGAATAAATAAGAATAAATAATTTCAATCTGTTTCATAGTTGATCAAAGAATTAAACAAAGCTTCCAGAACTACACACCTAGCGGGCAAGATTCCGGCACTACAAGACATTAAATTAACATCTTGTACATCATAAGTCTGAAATCTTCTCTATCTAAATCAATCAAAATTTCTCAGACAATAATTATTAACTAATAACTAGACTTTCTTGCTTTTGGAAATTTTATAAGTACGCTCAGTTGTTGTAAATTATCTTCAATTATCTATTTTTTTTACCGAAAATTACTGGTCTAAAGCCTTCCCTTTTAAAGGGAAATAAGAAAAAATTTCCTTGAGCATCAATCCTATCCCTTTTAAGGAGAGATAATTGTTAATTATTACTTATTAATTATTAATTTTTGAATATAGGTCATACCCTAATTTCCATAAGGAATATTGATAAATAGTCATGCAAATTTAATTACCTAGTTAAGACAGAAAACAACAAATTCTGTAATAGTCTGGATTCAAAGAATACAGCGATTTATTATTACCTTAAAATATGTGTAATTAATTTTGCCTATGTACTTAATATATCTAGACAAAACCAAAGTTGCGTTAGCCTTAGCATTGCGAAAAAATAGAGTAACGTGACATTCAACATTTGTCATACTTACACTACTTTTTATGCTTTGCAGCTACAGCTTAAATTTTATCCCTACTCCGGTGTATCTAAAAAGCCTATAACTATGTACTTTATCTACTTTAAATTGTTCTAATATTTATTGAATTATCAGCTAGAAGGTAAATAAATGCAAAAAAAAATAATTATACAAAATCTGATTAAAATTTACGGCAAAAAACCCCTTACTGCTCTCAGGTTATTTCGGGAGGGTAAAAAAAGAGATGAAATATTAAAGGATACAGGTAATATTTTGGCATTAAATGATATATCTCTTGAGATTAATCAAGGGGAAATATTTGTGCTAATGGGTTTGTCAGGTTCAGGAAAATCTACCCTAGCTCGCTGCATTAATCGTTTAATTCGTCCCACTAGCGGACATATTTTTATTGATGGTGAAAATGTGGCTCATACTGATGAAAAACGAATGCGAGAAATACGACTTAATAAAGTTTCAATGGTATTTCAGCACTTTGGGTTATTTCCTCATAAAACAGTGGTAGAAAATGTCGAATATGGACTAAAAGTCCGGGGGGTAGAACGAATTAATCGTCGCCAAAAAGCATTAGAAACATTAGAAGTGGTGGGTTTAGCTAAATGGGCAAATTATCAACCAACCTCTTTGAGTGGAGGAATGCAGCAAAGGGTCGGTTTAGCTCGTGCTTTGGCCACTGATGCCGAAATTTTATTAATGGATGAAGCTTTTAGCGCCCTCGATCCATTGACTAGGGGAGAGATGCAAGATGAATTGTTACGACTACAGAAAGAATTGCATAAGACCATTATTTTTATTAGCCATGATATGCAAGAAGGTTTAAAATTGGGCGATCGCATTGCCGTAATGAAAGCAGGTGAAATTGTCCAAATGGGGACATCAGAAGAATTACTTACCCAACCAAAAAATGATTATATAAGTGCTTTTACCCAAGAAGTAAATCCTGCCCAATTTATCAAAGTAGGGTCTATTATCAATAAAAAAGTTTATCTGAAAATTGGTCAAGATTCTGTTAGTTCTGTGCTGAAACAAATGTTACAGCATGACCTCGGATATATATATGTAGTTGATAAGCAGAATAGACCTATTGGTTTGGTAAAAAAAGAGCATCTCGAAATTCTTCTCCAACAGGGAAATGAGGATATTATGCAGATTATAGAAACAGACTTTCGAGCGATCGATGCTTCAACTTCTCTAGAGAAGATTTTTCACTTTTATCAACAAGGATTTCCCCTCGCAGTGGTTAACACAGAAAAAGAATTTCAAGGGATGGTAGCAGCATCTGATATACTTACTAGTTTAGGGAAACTAGGTAGAAATTTGGATTAAACCAAATTTGGATTAAACCAAATATTAAAATATTATTCTTGTTGTTGATTTGACTCTGGATAGTGATTACGAATTTGTTCAGCTTCTGGACAATCTTCAGAGACTAAAGGATCAAAATCACCTCTTGGCACAGATGCTAACTTTTGAGTGACTGCCCCAATACTTTCTAAACGAACCATTTCTTCCCACGAACATATCTCATCATCTTCATCTGTTTCGTATCTTATAGTTACCAAGTCTCCCTCTATATCTAATATCTTTGCTTTCTCAATCCAACGCTGCTGGTCTCGCAAGAAAATACAGACCTCACGACCATCACAACAAAGTTGATATATCTTGCGTTGTAGCATTGGTTTTCTTTACTCCCAATAATAAATTTGTTCAACAATTTTATTTACAAAAAACTATAAACTGAGACTATTGACAAAGATAGGTTTTTTTCCTAAAGTCTTTAAACTTGATAATTCAGTTTCAAGTTCTCATAGACTGATACCTATCTAATGGCAGCTACCCTTGTAAAAATAGTAAAGTAGTATTGAATGAAATAAATTTTTCTAAGTTTATGGTTTGACAATGTGAAGTTACTCATAATTATTAAGTTTCTTCACTAGATAGTATATATTTTAACTATATTCTAGTAGATTTATATTACCGTTATTAGGTTAAACAAGAATTGAATTATTGTAGCATTAGGATTTTACCTTAAATCTACTACAATTTCACAATTTTGTAGTAGAGTCTAATACCTAAAGCTTAAATTGCCATTATTTTAGTTACCTTAATTATACTCTACCACATTACATAAAATCAGTTCTGTCAGTCTGTTGATTTTTTCTTAAGTTGGGCCAATCAAGTAAACTTATCCTCTCTTGGATATTTTCACCATATTACCAATTGTTATGGACTTCTGTGCTAAAAACTTTCATCGTGGACTTTTCCTGACTATTCTAGTAAAGGCCATCTCAAACAAATAATTTATTCATTTATCTTGATATTCAATTTGAATTTAGTCAGACTCAAAAGATTCATCAAATCAGGTTAATGGTTATAATTAATTATGTTTTTTCAGGAATTAAGCATAAATTATATAGTAACTACCATATTAGTTAGGTCTGATGATTCTTTTCTTGTTTGAGGGACCAGGGAATAAAAAGACAAAAAGATAACTTTACCTCATGAGCTTGAGAAAGGCTATATAATTTTATTTGAATTTTCTGCATATTTTTACTTATATTTAATTTTAAAATATCAACCAAATGGCTAAAAAAATCTAAAAAAATGGCGTTGCTGAAATGTAATGGTAAGTAGCTGAAGGTAAAATTGAAAAACTTATGTTTGACGTTGATACTTAATCTAAAAATCATTACCATTCAGCAACGCCAAAAAAATTATCTTAAGTTAAGTCTAGTGTTAAAAGTTGAATAAAAAATTAACTCCTCTTGTAAACTTCAAGAAATAGCTACAAAATCAATAGATATATTATCTTAACTATTCTATGCTAAGGCAAAATCAATTTTTTAATACTTAATCTTACCTAACTTTTTTGTCGAGGAACTCTCAAGCAAGAAAAAATATGGTTTACACACAAAGTTTTGCTCAACCATCTCTTTTTGAGTTAGCACGTGCTGGTAATTTTCAAGCTATAAGTTACTGGATTAATAAAGAACTAAAACCTCAAGGAATTTCTGCTAGTGTGGCCAAGGAACCGACCGGACGTTTACAAGTTCTAGTAGAGTTTCAAAATGAACCTCCAGCAGATAGATTAATCAAGTTTATCTGTCATCAACTTTGGCAGCTTAACTCTCCTATGCTAGAAGGGGTAAGTATCATTGGGCGTTTTAGTGGTTCACCCAAAATAGAGTGGAAAAAATGTGTAAAAATTGTTTCTCCTGCGAAACGAAATTTGCAGAAGCAATCTAGTTTTTCTAGGAATAATGAAAGTATACAATTTCAAACCTTTCGCTCGCTGATGTTAATAGGTTCAGCAGTAGCAGCTTTTATACTAGGTTGTTGGGTAAGTTATCATCAAGTTTTACTAAGAGGTTCAAATTCAGGGGAATGGGTCCAAGGAGCTCTCGAAAAAGTACAAGTAGTTAATCACAGAAAAGTAGCCTACCCAAACGACCCTATAGTTACTTTAATGTTCGGTGGAGATGTTAATCTATCTAATTCTGTTTCTAATGTAATTAAGAATAACTATGATTGGGTTTTTGCCAAAATGGAAGAGTATCGAAAAGCAGATTTGGCAATGGTTAATTTGGAAAATCCTTTAACCAGATCCACTCTCAACATTACAAATAATCAACAACAAAGTATTAACATTGACCCTCGTTATGTCAAAGTATTGAAGTCAGGAGGAATCGATTTAGTTAATCTAGCCAATGACCATTTCATGGATTATAAACAACCAATCTTGGCAGAAACAATAGAAACTCTAGACCGGGCAGGTATTCACTCTGTAGGTGCTGGTATAACTGATGCAGAAAAAGAAGTCAGAAAACCAGATATTATAGAAGTTAAAGGCCAAAAAATTGCCTACCTTAGCTATTACGATACAGACCTTCAAACAACTGATAATACAAAAGAAATACAAGTAATTAATGCTCCCAATAATGATCAAATAGCCGGAGATATTCAAGCTTTAAGAAATCAAGTAGACTGGATTATTGTTAACTACCACTGGGGAGTAGAACTATCAGAATATCCTGGAGATTGGCAGATGGATGTAGCTCGGTTCACAATTGACCAAGGTGCTGATTTAGTGGTTGGACATCACCCTAAAGTATTACAGGGAGCAGAAATTTATCAAGGGCGACCTATAATTTATTCTTTAGGTAATTTTATTTTTGGAGATAACTCCACAAACGATAGTGATTATGATACAGCAGTATTGAAAGTTTCCTTGAAACAAGGCAAGATGAAAATTGAATTTTTGCCTGTAGTGGTAAAGAAATATCAACCCCAGGTTGTCGAAGGTGAAAAGGGAAAAGAAATTCTGAAACACATTGCTCAAATTTCAAGTGCTTTTAACCAGCCAATGAAATCTTCTGTGGAAATAGATGTGAGAAATTCCTCTTTTAGGTTCTTAAATATAGATTCCCAAATAGGGAAACCAAATTCTACTCCATCAATTCCAAGTTTACCTGATTTACATCAAAAATCTCCAGAAAATGATGTGGATATGCCGAAAATATCTAAGAATAATTCTGATAGTGAAGTATTACCTCAAACCAATAGTAGCGATCGCCGTCCTTTCCCACCTAGATTAAATCCTACTACCCCATACCCAAAGGAAGCAAAAGATCCTTTCATTCAGGAGCCATTTATCAAAGAACCTTTTATTGAATTACCCCGTTTACCAATTTAATCAAAATTATGTATGGAGAAATAGATAATTATTGCTGGTTACTTTACCCTCTCTTTTGAGCTTTTGTTGAGATACTTAAAAATACCGCCAAAAAAGTTTAATAAAAATCTCCATCAGCCAATTATTTTTAGCAAGCGATAAGTAGAGCAAGGTAAAAAAATATGTTAGATATTTCGTTATAAAAGCCTTAAAATCAAGTGATATAACTTAGTTCTAAACCAGTTGACAATTTGAAAAATAGGCGTTGCTGATGCGTGGGTATGATTTATATTTATTAGCGATCGCTAAACTATTAAATAGTAACTATTCTAGATTGTTGAGTTTTTATTTTCATACCTTGATTCAGCAATG
>JAAUYJ010040248.1_pt1 | contig 10329 bp, 1 predicted proteins | sample 7278031 | NCBI WGS metagenome assembly JAAUYJ01 (sample SAMN14350222, study PRJNA611818) | marine sediment metagenome | isolation source: surface marine sediment (1.8m) | place: French Polynesia: Moorea | collected 2018-08 | reverse complement strand
CATTCACAGAGATTGCCAAACATGCTGAGAAGCTCAACAACCTGGTAGGTCCAGTTTTCAATGTTGAGCACAAGAGCCACTTCAAAGAGATTGTAAAGAATGCTGAGCAGATAAGGAACCTGACTGGTCCAGTTTATGATATTGACCACAGCTCTCAATTCAAAGAGCTAACACAGCATGTTGAGGCTGTGAAAGCGCTGAGTGGACCTGTGTACGGTGTAGACTTCAAACATGGATACAGTGGAGCTGATGTCAAAGGAGAGTCACTCAAACATCTTGCTGGTCCAGTCTACTCAATTGACAGGCAGCACAACTTTGATGAAGTTATGGACAAGAAACCATCTGTCCAGGATCTGAAAGGACCGGTCTATCAGACAGGAGACTCTTCTCACAACTACGGGATAGCAGGTGACCGCACTGAGGCACCCAAGACGCTGGCAGGTCCTATTTACCAGCTGGAAGAAGTCAAACATTCCTTCAGTGTAATTTCAGGCCATGTTGAAGGTTTGAAAAACCTGTCCGGTCCAGTCTATGCCTGTGACCACTCAAACACCTTCATGGAGATTGCAAAGCATGCTGAAAAGCTACACAACCTTACCGGACCAGTTTTCAATGTGGAGCATAAAAGCCATTTCCAAGAGATTGTGAAAAACGCTCAGGAAATCAAAGGACTTACTGGGCCAGTCTATGACATTGATCACAGTTCTCACTTCAAGGAACTCATTCAACATGTGGATGCTGTGAGGAATCTCAGCGGACCTGTCTACAACGTAGAGTACAAGCACGGCTATGAGGGAGCCGATGTAAAGGCCGAGGCAATGAAAAATCTCTCAGGCCCTGTATATGCAATTGACAGGCAACATAATTTCGATGAAGTCATGGGTAAAACACCGTCAGTTCAAGATCTCAAGGGGCCGGTCTATCAAACTGGCGACTCTTCACACCACTTTGGCATTGCAGGAGACAGAAAAGATGCTCCAAAAACATTGGCTGGACCAGTATATCAGTTGGAAGAAGTCAACCACTCATTCAATGTCATTGCATCTCATGTGGAGGGGCTCAAAACTCTTTCTGGACCTGTGTATGCTTGCGAACATGCAAATGCCTTTACAGAGATTGCAAAACATGCAGAGAAACTGAACAACCTCACAGGCCCTGTATTTAATGTGGAGCATAAAAGCCACTTCCAAGAGATTGTCAAAAATGCACAGGAAATCAAAGGTCTGACTGGACCTGTCTATGACATAGATCACAGTTCACATTTCAAGGAGCTGGTCCAGCATGTGGATGCAGTCAAGAATCTCAGTGGTCCTGTCTACAATGTTGAGTACAAACATGGGTATGGCGGAGCTGATGTGAAATCAGAAGCACTGAAAAACCTTGCAGGTCCGGTTTACTCAATTGATAGAGCCCACAATTTTGATGAGGTTATGGACAAGATGCCCTCCGTGCAGGATCTGAAAGGTCCAGTCTACCAAGTGGGTGATGCCTCTCATAGCTACGGCATTGCAGCAGACAAGGTAAATGCCCCAAAGACGCTTGCAGGACCTATTTATCAGCTTGAAGATGTTTCACATCACTTCAACACCATCATCGCACAAGTTGAGTCCATCAAGAAGCTGGAGGGTCCTGTGTATGCTTGTGACCATGCAAACAAGTTCATGGAGATTGCCAAGAGTGCTGAAAAATTGCAGAATTTGGCAGGACCTGTGTATTCTGTGGAACACTCAAACAAGTTCCAGGAAATTGTAAAGAATGCACAAGAAGTTAAGAACCTCACTGGTCCTGTGTATGATATTGACCACAGCTCCCATTTCCAAGAGTTGATTAAGCATATTGACAACGTCAAAACTCTAGCAGGCCCTGTGTATGATGTTTCTACCAAGCACTCATTTGGTGAAACAGTGAAAACAGTTCAAGGTTCAAAGAAGCTCTTTGGCCCAGTCTTTGCAGTTGATCGGGCACACAACTTTGATGAGTACCTTGAAAGGAAACCAGGTATGCAAGACCTGAAGGGACCTGTCTACCAGTCTGATGGCTCACATCAGTACAACATTGTTGGGAAGAAGTCAGATGTCCCCAAGAATCTGGAGGGTCCAATCTACCAGATTTCTCAGGCCAGCCATCACTACCAGCAACTATCCAGTGAGGTTCAGGCACTTAAAAACCTGAATGGACCAGTCTATGCCTGTGAACATGAGAACCAGTTCAATCAGATCATCAAGCATGCAGAGAAACTAAAGAATCTCATGGGTCCAGTTTACGATGTCAAGCACTCCAGCTCTTTCAATGATGTGATAAAGAATGCAGAAGTTATCAAGAGCTTGACTGGACCAGTCTATGATGTTGACCATCAGTCAAACTTCAAGGTGAGATGTTGTAAGGACTAGCATGGTATAGCACTGTACAGCTCAATTTTTTCAAGGGTAGAAAATGGACATATGGCTTACTATGACATAATTACTTTGCATAGGATCTCCCTTGAAACCTCATGTGTGTGTCATTTTTCTGGCTTGAGTATCATAGTGAAAACTTTTATTTGCAGAAATATTGTTTGATTTTTAAAGCTGTGTCTACCATTCAAATGTCAAAAAATAATGTTTTTTCATATATTTTTTTCCTTTCAGGAACTGGTGAAGGGAGTGGAGGGAATCAAGGGACTCATTGGCCCAGTATATGATGTTGAGACCAAACATGGCTACAGTGAGACAAAATCACAGACTGATGCCCCTAAAGTCCTCACAGGACCAGTTTTCAAGATTGACAGACAGCATGGATTTGATGTTGTCATGGAGGCAAACCCCTCCATCAAAGATCTCACTGGGCCTGTCTACCAAGTTGGTGAGAGCGGGCACAACTACAGGGAGATGCGCCGCGACATCCCCAAGGTCAAGGACCTCACAGGCCCCGTCTTTGACCTGGAAGCCTCACAACACAGCTATTCAGAGCTGAACAAGAATGTTGAGAGTGTCAAAACTCTGAGTGGGCCAGTCTATGCAGTTGAACATGCAAACAAGTTTGAGAACATCATTGCACATGCAGAGAAATTGAAGAACCTGATGGGACCTGTGTACGATGTGGAGCACAAAAGTGCCTTTGAGGCTGTAATTCAAGCGGCACAAAAGGTTAAGAGTCTAACTGGGCCCGTCTACGACATTGAGCACGGCTCTCACTACAATGACATTGTAAAGGGAATGGAACAGATAAAAAAACTGGTGGGCCCTGTTTACAACATTGACAATAAACATTCATACAATGAAAGTGAGAAACAAGTTGACAGCATCAAAAACCTCACAGGGCCTGTCTTCAAGATTGATAGAGCACACGGTTTTGAAGAGGTGATGGAGCAAAAGCCAGCTGTAAAGGATCTAGTTGGACCGGTTTATGATTGCTCTCATGAGAATCAGTTCAGAGAAATCATACAACATGCCCAGAAGCTGAGAAACCTTGCAGGACCCGTTTATGATCTCGAAGAGTCAAGGAACTGCTACCAGGAGATTATCAAGGGAATGGAGGCAGTCAAGGAGCTGCAAGGACCAGTGTACAATGTGGATCACGCCAATCAATATGTTGCCATAATCAAAAATACCGAGAAGTTGGAAAAGCTTGTTGGACCAGTCTACGACTGTGAGCACAAAAGTGGATTTAAAGAAATCATAATGAATGCTGAGAAACTCAAAGAACTCAAGGGACCTGTATATGATGTGGAGCACAGCAGCAACTACAAGGAAATGGTGAAAGGAGTTGAGAGGGTGAAGACTCTTGTTGGTCCTGTCTATGACACCGAGGCCAAGAACTGCTACAGTGAAATCATCAAGCATGTCAGTGCCATCCAAAACCTTTCAGGACCTGTGTACAAGATAGACAGACTTCACCAGTACGGAGAGTATGAGGAGCCAAAAGATTCAATCAAGGATCTGACTGGCCCAGTCTATAATGTTGGTGAGAGCAGCCATCACTACAACATGGCACAGCAGAGGGTGGATGCACCAAAGACCTTGGCAGGACCTGTTTATGACCTAGAGGAAATGAACCATCACTACCAGATGCTCTCTGATACCATTGACAGTGTCAAGAGCTTGACTGGCCCTGTCTACGCATGTGACCATGCAAACAAGTTTGAGCAAATCCTCAAGAGTGCTGAGAAACTTACAAACCTTGCTGGGCCTGTTTATGATGTTGAGCACTCAAACCACTTTGAAGAACTTATAAAGACTGCTGAAAAAGTAAAGAGCCTTGCTGGGCCTGTGTATGATGTCAACCATGAGTCACATTTCCAAGAACTCACCAAGCATGTGGAGGGCATCAAGAAACTTGTTGGCCCCATTTATGATGTTAGTAGCAAGCATGGGTACCAGGAGAAACCAACTACAACTACCAAGGCAAAAGACTTGGTAGGTCCAGTCTTGCCAATTGACAGACAGCATCACTTTGGAGAGGTGGAAGAGAAAAAGACAATTGTTCCTGACTTGGTTGGTCCAATATACAAGATGGAAGACAACAAGCACAACTACAACACTGCTGGACTCAGAATTGATGCTCCAAAAACATTGGCAGGACCTGTCTATGCACTGGAAGAGGTTGGGCACCACTACCAAGCAATTTTGGCGGCAATGAGCAGTGTGAAAGAGCTTACAGGTCCTGTTTATGCTTGTGAGCATAGCAATAAATTTGAACAAATGATCAAAAGTGCCGAGGCACTTCAGAATCTTGTTGGGCCAGTGTACCAGTGTGAACACAGCAACCATTATGTAGCGGTGCAGCAGAGTATTGAAAAGGTTAAGAGCTTGGCTGGCCCTGTATATGATGTGGCCCATGACAGTCATTATCAAGACTTGATCAAGAGGGTTGAAGGCATCAAAGCCCTCACTGGGCCTGTTTATGATATCATGGAACATGGGCACCAATACAGAGAGATTGTCAAGGGTGTCGACAAAATCAAGAACCTCAGTGGACCTGTGTATGACATCAACAGAGACCACAGATACTCTGAGATCATTGAAAACTTGAATAAAATCAAAAACTTGCAAGGACCGGTCTATGATATTACTAGAAATCATAACTTCAATGTTGTGGAAAAACAGGTGAAGGCTCTGAAGGACTTGGCTGGCCCTGTTTATGACATTCAGAGAGAGCACACCTTTGGAGAGATTGAGAAGCACATCAGTGAACTGAAGTCCCTGAATGGACCAGTCTATGATATCGATCGCAATCACAATTTCCAGGAGCTAGAAAAAAGGGTCAGTGGCTTAAATGACCTGAGAGGACCAGTTTATCAGTGCCTCCATGATCATGGGTGCACTGTCATGTTTGCACCCAAGTCTGGTCTCAAGCCACTGAATGGTCCAGTTTATGATGTGCTTCACTCACATGCCTTCCAAGATGTCCTCAAGCAAGTGCATGAAGTCAAAAATCTGAAGGGACCTGTGTATGACATAGAAAACAACCATGGATATCAAGAGCTAAGCAAGAAGATTGACACCTTGAAAGCACTCTCAGGACCTGTTTATGACATGAGTGACAGGAAGCACAATTACAATGAAATAGAAGACAAGCCTGACACTGTCAGCAATCTTGTTGGACCTGTTTTCAATATTGAGAGAGAGCATCACTTTGCAGAGATTGATAAAGCCCTTGTCAAGATTAAGGATCTTGCTGGTCCTGTCTACAACATTGATAGGGAGCACCAGTTCTCTGAAATTGAGAAGCATGTAAGTGGTCTTAGACAGCTGGCAGGTCCTGTCTATGACATCTCAAACAAACACAACTTTGCTCAGGTGCCAGAAAAAGTTTCTGGACAGCTGGATCTTCAAGGTCCTGTTTATGATGTTGAGCACCCTCACTGCTACAGGGAAGTCAAACAGTTTGATCCTCAGATCAAGTACTTGGCAGGTCCGATCTATGACATTGCACATGAGCACAACTTCAGGGAGATGCTCAAGAATGTCAGTGAATTGAAGGAGCTCAAAGGTCCTGTGTATGACATTGAAGGGCATCACAGCTACCGTGAACTGACCACAAAGGTTGACAAAATGAAGACATTGACAGGGCCAGTGTATAACTTTGGCGACAGAGTCCACAATTACAATGAGATGGAAATGAAACCAGACATTGTCAGGGATCTGGTTGCCCCTGTCTTTGACATTGAAAGAAACCATCACTTCTCTGCAATTGATAAGGCACTCACTCATGTCAAGGATTTGAGTGGGCCCGTCTATGAGATTGAAAGGGATCACAAGTTCTCTGAAATTGAGAAGCACATTCATGGACTCAAGAACCTGTGTGGGCCAGTTTATGACATCTACCGAAAGCACAATTTCAACAGCACACCTGAGAAGCCATCTGGTCCCATGGAGCTACGAGGACCTGTGTATGATGTAGAACATCCCCACGCCTATCAGCAGCCAAAAATGCAGGATCCAGACACCAAGACCCTCTCTGGACCAGTGTATGATGTTCTGCATGATCATGGCTTCAGGGAATTGATGAAGCATGTCTCTGAGCTGAAGAATCTTACCGGCCCTGTTTACGACATAGAGAACTCACACCACTACCAGGAGGCTCAAAAGAAAATTGATTCAATGAAAGACCTCACTGGTCCGGTGTACCATATGGAAAGGAAGCACAACTTCAGTGAGGTCTATGAAAAGCCTGATGGAGTAAAGCCAATGTTTGGCCCAGTTCTGGACATGGAGCAGCGTGATCATCACTTCTCAGAGATCAACAAGCTGATGGTTAAGGTCAAGGACCTTGCTGGACCTGTCTATGACATTGACCGCAAGCACAACTTTAGTCAGATTGAGAAGCACATCAGTGACTTGCAGGACTTGTATGGCCCAGTTTATGACATCTACAACAAACACAATTACATGCCAGACAAGGACAAAGTTTCTGGTCCTCAAGACCTAACTGGCCCAGTCTATGATGTTGAGCATCCTCACCACTATCAGCAGCCCAAAGCACAAGTACCTGGAGTCAAGGGATTGGCTGGGCCTGTCTATGATGTGTTGCACGACCATGCCTACAAGGACATTCTAAAGCATGTTGAGGACCTGAGGAATCTTAATGGGCCTGTATACAACATTGAAAACACTCATCAATATCAAGAGATCAGGAAGCATATTGACAGCTTGAGAAGTCTTAATGGACCAGTCTACCAAATGGAAAGAGCTCACAACTACCAGGAAGTTCAAGAGGCACCTACTTCTGTCAAGCCACTCTTTGGTCCCATACTGGACATTGAGCAGAGGGATCACCACTTCTCTGAGATTGACAAGATCATGACCAAGGTTAAAGAGCTTTCAGGGCCTGTTTATGACATTGAAAGAGAACACAAGTTCAGTGAGATTGAAAAGCACATTACTGACATTGCCAACCTCTACGGACCTGTCTATGACATTCATAGGAAGCATGGCTATATGCCCTCGGGGGATAAGGTCTCTGGTCCCCAAGAGTTGGCAGGTCCAGTTTATGATGTTGAGCATCCGCATCACTACACCCAGCCCAATGCCCATGTTCCTGACGTGAAGAGCCTATCCGGACCAGTGTATGATGTGCTTCATGACCATGCATTTAAGGATGTCCTGAAGCATGTGTCTGATCTAAAAACACTCTCCGGTCCTGTGTATGACATTGAGAACAGTCATCAGTACAAGGAGATCGTGAAGCACATTGAGGGACTTAGAGGACTCAGTGGCCCTGTTTATCACATGGACAGGGCACACAACTACAGCCATGTCGATGAGGCACCAGAGCTAGTCAAGCCACTCTTTGGACCTGTCTTGAACATCGAGCAGAGAGATCATCACTTCCATGAAATTGACAGGCACTTGGAGAAGGTGAAGGAACTGAATGGGCCTGTCTATGATATTGATAGGAAGCACCAGTTTGCCAAGATTGAGGATCACCTGACTGAGATCCAGAACCTGTATGGACCTGTCTATGACATCTACAGACAGCACAATTTTGCACCATCAGGAGACAAAGTATCTGGACCACAGGAGCTCGCTGGTCCAGTCTATGACGTAGAGCACCCCCATCACTACACGCAACCAAATGCCCATGTTCCCGATGTGAAAAGCCTGGCCGGTCCTGTCTATGATGTTCATCATGATCATGCATTTAAGGATGTTCTCAAAAATGTTGCTGATCTCAAGACCCTGTCGGGGCCTGTCTACGACATTGAGAACTCACACCAATTTATAGAGATGAAGCAGCAGCTGCAGGACCTAAAGGGGCTGACCACCCCTGTTTACAAGATGGATAGGGGACACAACTACAGCCATGTTGATGAGGCACCAGAGCTGGTCAAGCCACTCTTTGGACCTGTCTTGAACATTGAGCAGAGAGATCATCACTTCCATGAAATTGACAGGCACTTGGAAAAGGTGAAGGAACTGAATGGGCCTGTCTATGATATTGATAGGAAGCACCAGTTTGCCAAGATTGAGGATCACCTGACTGAGATTCAGAACCTGTATGGACCTGTCTATGACATCTATAGACACCACAGCTATGCCCAGGCTCCAGATAGGGTTTCTGGACCCCAGGACCTCCAAGGTCCAGTGTACAATGTGGACCATCCTCACAACTACACAGAGGGCAAGGCTTATGATCCACAGCTGACCCACATGAATGGCCCTGTCTACAATGTTGAGCATGACCACAGCTACCGTGAGATACAAAAGAACCTGGAAGATCTGAAAGGGCTCAACGGCCCTGTCTACAAGGCCGACAGGGACCACCAGTACAGGGAGGTTGAGGTCAAGCTAGAGACGGCAAAGCCTCTCTTTGGACCTGTTCTCAACTTGCAGGAGAGACGGCACCAGTATGCCGAGCAGGACATGAAGCCCATTGACCGCAGGGAGCTGGCCGGCCCCGTGTACAACATTGAGGGGAACAAGCACCAGTTTGCAGAGATAGAGAAGCACATCTCGGACCTCAAGAACCTCCACGGCCCCGTCTACCAGGTGGACAACAGGCACAACTACTCTGAGGCCATCAGCCGCGTCTCCGGCCCCCAGGAGCTCCAGGGCCCCGTCTACAACTGCCAGCACCCGCACAACTACACCGAGTCGCGCCGCATGGACCCCGACCTCAAGGACCTCAAGGGACCCGTCTACAACGTGGACCACGGGCACCACTTCAAGGACGTGCTCAAGTCCGTCTCCGACCTGCGCAGCCTGACGGGCCCCGTCTACAACGTGGAGAACCAGCACGGCTTCAAGGAGCTCGAGCGCCAGCTGGTGGACCTCAAGGCGCTGGTGGGCCCCGTCTACAACATTGAGAGCAGCCACCAGTACCAGGAGATCATGAGGAACATGAGCGACCTGCGCTCGCTCAGCGGGCCCGTCTACGAGACTCAGTCGCAGCACCACTTCAGCCAGGTGAAAGAAAGAATCCATGAAACCATAATGAAAAAATATATTTTTCTTCGTTCTTGACAGATTGAAAGGAACGTTGTTGAACTGAAGCAGCTCGCCGCGCCCGTGTATGACGTGGCAAACAAGTAAAACATTTTTTTGAAAAATTTTTGACCATTTTTACATTTTTGCCTTGGTTCCCGCAGACACTCCTTTGACCGAGAAAGGACTCAGGCCTCGGATACCAGGTAAATATTTTCAGAACCCGAATTTGAAATTTGTTTATACACTTGTTTTTTTCGCCATTTCTAGACAACTGTCCGGCCCCGTCTACAACATTGACAACAGGAGCAGCTACAGCGGGCAGGTAAACTTTTTTTTGTCAAGAAATGTTCGGGTCAACTAGGGACGTATTATGAATTCAAATCACCCGCAGGACCTGGTCAGGAACGTCGAGAGGTCCCAGCTTGTTGGCCCTGTCTACAACGTGGAGACGAGGTTTACAAAATATTATTTACTAGCTGCCAATTGACACAAAATGTGATGAGAAACTACTTTGTGCGTGAAACACAGTGATGGTTCAAAAGCTAGCATTTTCTGACTTCATGTTCGGCGTGCATAGCAACAATGAAAACCCTCATTATTTAGGAAAAAATATTTAAACCAAAAAAACGAATCTCTTTTAGGCACCAATACTCCAAGGACTTCTCTGCCAGCTTCAAGCAGGTTCGTGTCTTTTATGCCGAATCGCGTAAGAGTCGATTTTGATTTTTCGTTTTCATCTTTTTAAGGTCGAGACCTCAGGACCGGTCGTGCCCACGGAACACACCCACCACTTCAAGCACCAGGTGAGGAGAGAGGCTAAAAAAATAAAAAAAAATGGGGTGGTTATCGGTTGTGCGAAAGAGGAAGAAATAATATTGAGATTGTTTGTGACTTTATCTTTGCTGCTCCTGTTTGATTCTGT
>JAAUYJ010002888.1_pt1 | contig 10330 bp, 10 predicted proteins | sample 7278031 | NCBI WGS metagenome assembly JAAUYJ01 (sample SAMN14350222, study PRJNA611818) | marine sediment metagenome | isolation source: surface marine sediment (1.8m) | place: French Polynesia: Moorea | collected 2018-08 | reverse complement strand
TTCTTCTTTCCTCGCTTCGCCTTCGTTCACTTTGGGTGCTCCCGTCGTCCCAGACGCAGCACGCTTGGTCAACCCTCTCAGGCTCTCACTCCCACTCCCACTCGGGCCATCCCCACGTCCACTCGTTCGCCATCCACGTCCCAGTCATGAGCGTCAACGGCGGATCCAACGGCGGCGGCGCCGGCGACCCTTGTGTCCGCGGCCGCGTGTCGGTGGTGCTGGGCGCGCAGTGGGGAGACGAGGGCAAGGGCAAGCTGGTAGACCTGCTGGCGGAGAGGGCGGACCTCGTCGCCAGGTGCCAGGTGAGGACGGGCGGGACCACTGCAGCAGGACGAGGGGTTTTTACTGCTTCTCTCAAAATTCAAAATGCATTTATTTTATGCCCCCCCTTCTGTCGTGCTAATATCGAGTCTTTCTTGGAGGTGTCAGGTGTCCTTGTGGAGGCGCAGGTGTTGGGTTGGCACTTGGGACGTAGTACGTGTGCACCCCTCCTATTTCGCGAGGTCACGACGTTGACACTTGTGGTCGACCCAGATTAGCACTTGCCTGGAATACGTAGGCCAGTTTGTCAGGCATGAAATGTGTTCTGCAAAAAATCTTCGTTATGCCTTATTGCCTTAAGAAAAGGAGAAATACAAAAAGCTGACCAGTTTAGGGTCAATCGATTCAGGTTTGAATGAATTTCCGGCTGCGTGTTCTTTCTTTATGACGCAACAAAAACACCGTATCTATTTCGATTACGATTGTGGGGGAAATGTTTTTTATACATTTTTTATACTTCCTTAGGGCGGAAACAACGCGGGACACACGGTGGTGGTTGGCGACAAGGAGTACGACTTCCACCTTCTCCCCTCCGGAATCATCTGGCCAGACAGCATCTCCCTCATAGGGAACGGCGTGGTCATCCACGTGCCCAACCTGCTGGAGGAGCTGGCCAAGAACGAGGCCAAGGGTCTGGTCGGATGGAAGGAGCGCCTCAAGATCTCCGACCGCGCCCACCTGGTCTTCGACTTCCACCAGTCTGCGGACGGGCTGCAGGAGACGGAGAGGCAGCAGGCCAACGTAAAGCTCGGCACCACCAAGAAGGGCATCGGGCCGGCTTACTCCTCCAAGGCCAACAGGAACGGGCTCAGGGTTTCAGATCTCATCGGAGACTATGACATGTTCAGCAAGAAGTAAGGCACCACTATTTTGCAACTGTAGTTTTTGTGACCGTCATTTTTTTGAACCTCAGGTTTTGCGAGCTTGCGGATTGCTTCCTGGCGCGCTACAAGTCCCTCTCCATCGACAAGGAGTCCGAGCTCAAGAGGTACCAGCAGCTCGCCGAAACGGTAAAAGAAATTATATTTTTAGGAGCTTCAATTCATTCTGAAGATGGACATTTTTCATCAGATCCGTCCGCTAGTGGTGGAGAGCGTTTCCTTCCTCCACGACCAAATCGGCCAGGGGAAGAACGTCCTGGTGGAAGGGGCGAACGCAGCCATGCTCGACATCGACTTTGGTAAGCGACCAGTCTTCTTATTTTTTTCCTCGAAGGGATGCCTCAATTTTCCTCCTTTCCTAATAGGGACTTACCCGTACGTGACCTCGAGCAACTGCAGCATCGGCGGCGTGTGCACCGGTCTGGGCATCCCGCCCAGGTTCGTTGGGGACATCCACGGAGTCGTCAAGGCTTACACCACCAGGGTCGGCGTAGGGCCGTTCCCCACTGAGCTCGAAAATGTACGTCTGGACTTACAGAAGGAAGACAATGCAACTTACTCAGAGGTCTTTTCAGGAACTTGGTGCTTACCTGCAGCGAGTTGGTCACGAGTTCGGTGTGACCACCGGCAGGCCAAGGAGGTGCGGGTGGCTCGACATTCCAATGCTAAGGTTCACTTCCACTGTGAATGGATACACCTCTGTAGCGCTGACCAAGCTTGACATTCTGGACGACCTGGATGAGATCAAGATCGGCGTTGAGTACCGCAAGGGCGGGGAGGCCATGCGACACTTCCCCAGCTCGGAGCAGGACTTCTCCGGGGTGGAGGTAGAGTACGTGATCATGCCGGGCTGGAAGACGAGCATCGCCGGGTGCAGGTCCTTCCAGGAGCTGCCGGAGAACGCTAGGGCGTACGTGCTCAAGATTGAGGAGCTGCTGGGAATTAGAGGTGAGAGCAAGGGGGCGAATATTTAGGAAAGTGACGGTACTTTCCCCCGGGCTCAGGAGTTTATCTACAATCTCGATGAATTTAGTGTATTACAGTGGGAGTTAATAGATCGAACTTCTCTTGCCCTGTTCCATTTACGTCCAATTTAAATTAGGGAGTAGGAGTAAAATTACTCTTTCGTCTGTAGAATACGAGACATATCAGGAGGCGAGAAGAAAACAATATCTAAAAATGCCTCACATCTTCTATTCTTCATTTCCAGTTCGGTGGATCGGCGTCGGACAGGCTAGAGACGCGATGATCGAGAGGAGTTAAAAGTGGCCTCCATTTGCGTAAGATCTGATGGCAGCAGGATGGAAAGAACTTTCGCAGCACGCGCAAGACAAGGAGAGACATATCAAATTGCCGGAAAACTCGTCCAGGGCAAAACTAGACTTCTTCCAGTTTGTCCCCCCCCTCCTCCCTCCTCGTATTCGACCGAAGCGAAACCGAAGCTGCCCATCTTGCCCCCAACTTCTCAATCTCCCATCCCAGGATCTGCGTCAAATACCCTCCTCCATCTATCTATCCATATGTACCGTACTACACAGAAGAGTACCACATACCGTGACATACGTACACATAAGGTACCATATGATATACTTCGACTTCTAAACCATCTCCCGTCCCCGCTCGGCTCTTCCAGTGGACCCCCGTCCCGGGTCACCCTGCCCCTCTTGCTCATGCGTGGGCCAGGGGCCCCGACCCCTCAGTTTGAAACACGCACACTTTGATTTCGCACAAGGAATGCAGAGAGAATAAAGAGATCTGACAATCTTTCGTGGGGGCCTCCAAAAGGAGGTTGAGGGAATGGCTTTTGCTGGAAAGCAGACAACTGCCGCCGGCGCCCACAACGCCCACAACCAGGACTGACAACAGCATCCAATCAAAGGAAAAAGCCAAAAAGGCGAAGTGCCAGGAAAAAAATTCGACAAGTGTCTCTCCATCCTGATCTCCCTCGTTTTCCTCTAGTCCCGGGCCTGGTGGGCCTCCATCCTCCAACTGGGAGTGTCTCGGCCCTCTTAGTTTCTCCTCTGTTCTACAATAATTGTCTATCCCCCGCCATGTCTTCCTCTTCTTCGCCCAAGCCAGCCCCGGCCAACTTGGAGGCCGCCAAGGCCGCCTCCGTGTCCAAGTCCTCCTGCGCCGAGTCCGCCTTCGTGGATTGGAGCAGCCGCATGGCGGACATGGTCGACATGGACGGAGGAAAACACGTGAGGAGAAGCACAATTTATATCGCGAGGAACGCCTTTTTCAAAGACTCCTTTTCTCCATGCTAGTTCCCTGTTTTGGACGACCTCCTGGACGACCTTCACCTCCGCCTGGAGGAGCTTGAGCACCTGTCCGAGCTGAGCGGGAGGGACTCCTCCTCCTGCCTCTTCGGGAGGATGCCCGAGATGGCAGAAAGGTATAAGAAGATGGAAGAGGTCTTCGCCGCCGTCGACAGGTGAGGGATCAAACCATGGTTATTTGAAAAAGTTGCCGATTGCCATTTGAAAAAAAAAACGCCAGAGGCATGGCATGGCCTTCCGACGTTGGTAGGACTCTCGAAATCCATGAGAAAAAAAACCAGTTGATTTACATCAATCTTGTCCTCCAGGCTATAGGCTTTTGAGCCCCAGTCAATAGTGTTTCCAGAACTGATCTTACGGCCAAGACTTTTTTAAGGTTAGTTAGGATGTTTGAAAAAGAATGGCTTTCTTCTTACCATAAATTTGCATTTTTACCAGAAAATCTATAGTTATTTTTTCCGATTTTTTTCAGGATCGAGTTAATGGCAGCGAAGGCCAAGGCAGACATGGACGACATGGAGCGCCGCCTGTCGGAGGCGGAGGCCACACTGTCGTCATCCACCTCCTCCGGATCCGCCTCCGCAGCTATCCTCTCCGCAGCAGGAGAGGGAGCAAGCTCCCTGCGGTCGTTCGTCAAACCCCTGCTATTCGTAAGGGACAGTATTCATGATGTAGAAAAAGTTCTGCTAAGTCCTGCAAATAGCATCCAAATGCAAAATGCATTTTTCCTAATTTTTCGTTTTGTTACCAATCGCTGCCACTTGTTGGCTCTAGCACTGCAATCTACATATGTTCTCTTCTGTCTGCTTTCCTCCCCCTCCTAGAGTGAAAAAAACATCCTACATGCAAAAACAACACCAAGGTGGACTTTCAATTGCCTCTTTTTATCTTTCTGCAGGGCTCCCGCGCCTCCTCTGGCGCCGACGGCGGGCCCTCTTCCCCGCCCGGAAAGCCTCCTGTCAAGACATTCTCCGCCGACGACTTCTTCCCTCCCTCCCAGGGCAAGGACGGAAATTGAAGATGCGACGAAAAGGGGGCCGAAAATTGATGCCCCGCGAAAAAAGGGATCATTATTTCCCTCCCCTTCCACCGGCCGACGAGAGTTCTACTATCGCGGGCCGTTGCAACAGGCTGGACGAGAAAGAGAGATCGGGTGATTGACGACGGCTCAAGAGTGTCTTCTTCCCTCCCTTCTCCCTCCTTTTCCCGGAACCCCAATGTGTGATGTCTTCGTGATGTCCCACCTTCCGTCGAACACTCACCTCCTCCTCTCCTATGTACGGCGGCAGTTTCGTGTGTGCTTTCTAAAAGAAATTCACGCCACCCAGCTCTTAGTGGGGAAGGAGAAGAGCAAAGACGTCTTTGGAGAAGAGGAAGACGGAGTAGCAGCATTTCTTGGCAAGACGAAAAAGGAGGAGAAAGAGAAAACGAAAACACCACTTGAGGGAAAGCAATTGCCCAAGAAAAAAACCCTCCTCCTCTTACCTTCAATACCGCCCGCGCGTATCCTCGTCGTCCTGAGCGGGGCGAGGCGACGACGGACAGACTCCCAGTATGTTTTTTCAGCGGACTTGAAGGGTCGGTCGGTCGGTCTGCCTGAGGGACGGACCGAGGCATCGGCGTCGGTCCAGCCGAGACCTCAAGCCCGAGACACCATGGATCTCAGTTCAAGCGAGGCGCGAGAAGAAGGCGGCGACGAAGATGGGGCTGGGTGCAAGAGAACGGGTGGGGTGGGGGGAAGAGGAGAGGAAAAATTTCCCCCTGTTCTTCCTGTCCTCCCCTCCCCCTCTTTCTCCCTCCCCAAGGTGTGTTCGGCGGCCGCCCGAAGGAGGAAAGTGGAAAGGACAAGAAAGAAGAGACTTTCTTCCCATGCTTGTCTGCATCATCAGCTTTGATGGCGTTGGAAGAGGCGAAGAAGAGGAGGGCGTTGTCACCACCGTTCGTCCTCGATTGAGTTCCGTGCGTGGGAGAAAAAAAAATCTATTAGTGACACCACGTCAAAAGCGTCAACATTCCACCTTTCCTTGATCCCTCCCTTCCTCCCATCCGTACGTGGATGCGAATACCCAATGCACCTCAAGTGTGACTCGCGTGAGAAGGCGGAGGATACCGAGTTCAAAGTCAGTCTCATCGGAAGATTCAGTGGAGCCACCACCCCTTCGGTGCCAGAAGCAACATTAACATGTCCAGGACCAACCGCTACCTCGAGGCCGAGTTCGAGGACTCCCGGAAGCGGCTGGACTTCAAGCGTCAGCGGCAGATGCAGGAGCAGCTGCAGCGGCGCCTCGGCAAGTCTGACTGCGAGGTGTGCATGGAAGAGTTCTGCTGCGGCGCGGCGTCCCCCTCCTCAAGATCGCCGGCGTCGCCATGCTGGAAGAGGACCATGCTCTTCTGCTGCTGCTTCTGCAGGTGCTGCGGATGCGACGGGTGCTACAAGAGGTGCATAGGAGAGGGGAACAACCAGGAGTTTCTGCAAGAACAGGAAGTTGGGTACGCAGAGTTGCTTCTCCATGTTTAAAAAAAAATCCAACGAAGCTTTTAATTTTTTTTCTTAGGCAAGATCCTGAAATGTTGGAGGCCAACCTGGATGCCAACGGAGGAGGAGGAGGTCCCACCATTTCGATGCTCCTCTACTCTATCTTCCCCGCCTTCGCCGTGATCGACCTCCTGCTGGGCCAGCTGGCAAAAGAGCTGGGATGGTACTCAGAGTGCATAGCCGAGCGCGTCTGCGGGTGGAGCATGACGGCATGCGCGTTCTGGATCGCGCTGACGCTAAGCGGAGTGGGGGTGGCGGCGTGCACGGCCTTCAGCCGCATCGCGGCGGCCGCGCGGCGAAAGGGGTGGCCGTGCTGCGGTGACGCGGGCGACGAGGCGGGCCGCTCGGCGGCGTCGATCGGGGGGCGGAGCAGGGGGGCATCGCCGCAGAAGGCGGGGACAGGGAACAGACCTTATTGGGAAGCAGCCAGACGCGAGGGGAAGATGGCCACGGCGTCTGTGGGAGGGAGCACCTACCACCTCGCCCGAAGCGGCGGCGGCGGCGGCAACAGCAACGGGGGCTCCTCCTCCGGCGCGCTGCTGTCCGGCAACCGCGCCGACAGCAGGCGCAGCGCCAGCGCCCCTCCGGCGGAAATGCGCCGGTCAGCCGCCAGAGCCGCCGGCGCCGGCGGCCGCCACCACGCTCGCGCCAATGTTCCTAGTATTGAAATTGTGATAGCGTAGCTGAAGAAAGATGCGACCGAGCCGGTGGTGTTGTGATACAAATAGCTGTCAGATGCTTCCTCATTTTTGAAGATCCAAAATATAGCACACATTCAAAGGTACTGGTTTTCCTTATGCAGCGTACTTATTTCATATCTTTCTTTAATAGACCGTGGAATCCCCCCAGCAACAGATTTGGCCTTCGGAAAAGCCCCCCCCCCGGTAGGTTTAGTAAGTTTTTCGCGACAAGGTCTGGAAACACCTGTATGCTGAGTGCTGACAATGAGACGGGGAGGAAGGCCATTTCACTCTTTTACGTACGTTTTCTACGTCCTAGCAACAGCGCTCTTGGGGTCCTTTTCGTTTCTTGGTGATTTCAAACAATGCATCCAATGGAGGGCAAAATTTGGAGAAGGACAAAGTCAATAACCCCCGCAACGTTCTTTTCCAGGATAAAATATTTACCTGAAGAATTTTATCCCGTTCACCCGCCAGTACAATCATGCAAACGTATGAGCGAAGGAGGATCTGTTCAATTTACTTCCTTGGGCCGAAAAATCGGATCTTCTTCCCCTCTCTGTTTCTGGTGTACTGTAGGTACGAAAGGCATCATTCACACCAACCAACGTGCATCATCCGCATGTGAGCAAACGTGAGCAATATCAAATGTCACGTTTCCACATGCGTGGGAGAGATCGAGGATCAGGGAGAATAAAAAGCAGATCACTGCTTTCCTGCGTGATCGAAATTTCCCACCTCCCCTCCCTCCCTCGGGAGGTGTGGGTGGGTGGGCCTGGCTCTACGTATGTAGCTCACGTTACACTTTTTTGAGGGGGGCGAAGAGTGCTGATGCTTGCAACATCTGTTCATCGCCCCCGGTCCCCCCCTCTACCTCAAAAGCCGCGACAAAGGCGCCGATCCCCCGCAGTTGGCAACCGAATTTCCCCGTGCATTGACATCGAGGAATATATACCCACCACAAAATCTCATAAAGTTAGGAGACTTTTATAATTAAGCCCTCCATGATGGGATCGAGATTCCTCCGTGCCGCCGGCGTGGCAGGCAAACTGCTGAAGAATTCTCCCGCCGCACCCTCCAATAGTGAGTTGTTGAAACCTTTTTGTTGCGGGGGAAATAGAAGACGTATTTTTTCCTCGAGGTCTGAAGCCCCTGGTGGCCGCCCAGCGCTGCACCAACATCCCCGACAATGTTCAGGGCTGGTACGTCCAGGAGATGGAGGACTCGCAAAAGTCACAGAGCAGCGTCGACAGGTAAAATGGCCAAAAGGGAACAAAAAGTTCACGAGTCTCAAGCGTGCTAGCTGCAACACAAAGGAGTTGAACAAGTGCGCGTTAATGTGAAATACCCTACTTCTTTTTTCCTGTATTTATGATTTATCTAGGAGCCGCGAAGTTTCCGGGCAGCAGATGAGCAAGATGTTCGGCAGCAACTTCATGTCCAACCAGGGGGAGATAGGGGAGGAGAGCGGCAGCGGCGGAGACGGTGCCAATGTTAGCAGGCCGCCATACGACGCGGACGGGAATGCTCATCTGGAGTCCGTTCTCTTGGTGATTGTTTCTTTCTTTCTTCTTCTTCTTCTATTTTTTTAAAAAAAACTTCTCCAATGTTGATTACCCGTCCGTAGACCAACTTGCCAGAGCCGTTCTCTCCCGAGAATGAGTCTGACCTGAAGGAAGGCCTCCCGGAGGGGCTCTCAGACTGCGTGAGGAGCAGAGGACAGAGGTGGGCTATGGAGGACAGGTAAGGGCGAACGGTTCCGGTTTTCTTTTTACTTCTTGTAAAAAACTTGTTTTGAAGTTAGGAAGCAAGTCAATAATCCTTATGTTGATTTGATAACAAAAATCATACCCGCAAAAGTCAAAATATGCTTTACATATTGCAGCAGCAGCAGCAGCAGCAGCAACAACAACAACAACAACAACAGCAGCAGCAGCAGCAACAACAACAACAAAAGTAGTAGTACTGTAGCAACAGCAGCAGCAACGACGATATAGTGACGGATAATTTTTTACCAACTGAGAGAGGAGTAGCTAGTAACAAGAACATCAACAACATATTCTAAGAAAATACTGTGATTGTGACGGAGCAGTAATAACAGCAACAAATGCGACATTGTATAAGGTATTTATTATGCTACCTTTCCTGCAGCAGCAGCAGGAACAGCAGGTTTGGAATGATAATAGTTGTAGCACGATTCTGAAATGGCATTTGATCAACAACACATAAAGGGAAATACAATCGGTACGATTCCAGACAATACAGCAGCAAATTCCAAAGGTAAAAAAACAGTTTACTTGTAACTGTTGAGGGAAAAGTATGGCAGAACTCGCAGAAACATTGCGACGGTAGCAGCAACCGTAATAATAGCAACACCAGCTAAAGCACTATGAGCAACCAGAAACAAAGGGGAAAAATAACCCTTTTCTCTTGATTTCAGGCTTGATTTGGCCGATGGAGTTGGCAAGAACTGACGCTGGCAAAGGAAGGAAAGGAAGAAAGGTTGTTTCAACAATGACAGATCATAAGAACATTAAAATAATACGAATGACTTCGTGAACATGAAATTTACCTGAACTGGTCGAGAATAAATTATTGTTTGCATTCAAAGGAAGTCGTTGTTTCTTGCAACACGTTGATTTAAGCAGCCCAATGTTCCCTTGTTCTCATTAGCTAGGAATATTTCCATTGGAAAGGTAGGAAAAAGTCAAGTTGTTCTAGACCTCTCCAAAACTTTCACAACAGCTACAACTCACTCCAACCCTCCAAAACCTGAAACCTGATACAAAGTCTTAAAGTTTTTACTCAGTACCTGATTGGCTACACACTAGTTCAAAATGCAAAATACAACTACAGCAATTCAAATGGTAAAAAAATGCTGCTACTCTGGCAAAATATGTTTTCCGACATTCTCAACCTAAGTTTTCCCCGTCCCAAAGCTTCTACCTTTATTTGGAACAAGTTCAGGTTCCTGCGTAACGTTGTTCTCTAGTTGTGTGCATTCGATTTCACCGACGTTCAAGTCGAAGGAGGAGGGGGAGCTCCTTTCTCTCGCAGCGAAACGAGGTGAGACCGGAGGAGGGGGAGCAGCACAAAGAGACCTTGGACGGGAACCCGGAGGAGGGGGCGCATTCCGCAGCCGCCGCAGCCGCCGCCCGCCCGCGCCGCCGCCATATCCGAGGGGGACGGTGGAGAGGAGGGGGAGGTTGTCCGGGCGAGTCCTGGTCACGTGACTTGCGAGTTGCGACGGCGACGGCCCCCCGGGCGCGGCGGGCGGATGAGGGCGGCCGCCCGAGCTGGGGGGAGTGACGACGCCGACGACGCCAGCAACCGAAGAAGAGAGGAGGAGGGGGAAGGGGGAGTTGCGGCGGCGGCGACTGCAAAGGCGGCGGCGGCGGCGGCGGCGGCGGAGGGGGCGAGTGGCTGGCCTCCGCCTCGCTCGTCTCTTTGTGTGCTCCTCCCCGTCCGCCTACGTGTCCGGGTTTCCCTCCGGGTGTGGAAAGATCCTTTCCCCCATTTGAATGTAACCTTTTCCCGCCTTTGCCCCATGCTTGGACACCTGCCCTCCCCATTTCCCCTTGGAGACGGAGGAGCCCCTCCACAAATGGCTCCATCCTAGGATTTCCCGCATGG
>JAAUYJ010178377.1_pt1 | contig 10331 bp, 8 predicted proteins | sample 7278031 | NCBI WGS metagenome assembly JAAUYJ01 (sample SAMN14350222, study PRJNA611818) | marine sediment metagenome | isolation source: surface marine sediment (1.8m) | place: French Polynesia: Moorea | collected 2018-08 | reverse complement strand
GATTCATTCGTAACAGCATAATTAGAGCTTGGATTGATGGTGAAATTAAAGGGAGAAACGACGCATATAAATATAGCAAAATACTATCTGATAATAAAGAGCAATTTCCCTGGGTTAACAAGCTGAACTCGATGGCTAGACAAGCTCACGCGGAACGCGCTTGGTTTGCAATTTCTCGCTTCTACGATAATTGTAAGAAGCAGCTTTTAGGTAAAAAAGGCTTCCCGCGTTTTCTTAAGTATCAAGTTAGAGCTAGTGTTGAATACAAAACTAGCGGATGGAAATTGTCGGAATGTAGGAAGTATTTGACTTTCACCGATAAATTCAAAGCTGGTACTTTTAGACTGTGGGGCAGTCGAGATTTACATTATTATCAAATCTCGCAAATCAACAGGGTGAGAGTAGTGCGTCGTCACGATGGCTATTATGCTCAGTTTTTGATTAATCACACCAGGGAAGAAAAAAAACAATTAAGTAACAAGCAATCTGGCTTGGATGTCGGTTTAAATCATTTCTACACTGACAATCATGGGGAAAAGGTTGACAATCCCAGATTCTTAAGACGAGACATGAAGCGAATTAAAAAGCTACAGCGTCGCTTATCTCGTTGTGAGAAAGGCTCTCTCAACCGTAAAAAAGCCAGGAATAGATTAGGTAGAGCGCACCAGAAGGTTTCTCGCAGACGTAACGACTGGGCTTGCAAGTTAGCTCGGCGCGTCATACAGACCAACGATCTCGTAGCGATAGAAAACCTACGGGTGCGTAACATGATTAAAAACCACAAATTAGCGTTATCGATTGCTGATGCTGCTTGGAGCAAGTTTAGGGAATGGCTGGAATATTTTGGCAGAGTTTATGGTGTTCCAGTTGTTGCTGTTGAACCTGCCTACACTTCAATTAATTGTTCTGGATGCGGTAGCAAAGTCGAGAAAACTTTAAGTACCAGAACCCATATTTGTAGTTGCGGTTTGGTTTTAGACCGCGATGAGAATGCAGCAATTAATATACTCCAAGCAGGACTTAAAAAGCTATCAAATACCGTCGGGCAGACGTAAATCAACGACTCTGGAGAGTCCGACCTCTGCTGTCGCCAGGAAACTGGGGGCTGTAAGTCGTCTCGCGGAAAGAGTAAACCCAGTTAGTGATGATTGGAATCCCCCGCACTTGCTGCGTAGCGGTTAGCGGTGGGAGGATGTCAAGATACCGTTAGAGTTAAATGATAGTAGGTACTACAGAAGCAGCTAAAATTTTAAACATATCTACCGCAAGGTTAAGAGTACTTTTGATTCAAGGAAGAGTAGAAGGGGCTTACAAGATAGGAAAGATGTGGTTGATTCCTTTATTCAAAGACAAACCCATAATTCAGAAAGGTAAGAGAGGTCCTGCTCCCCGTTGGTGCAATCCTAGAAAGCCAGCCAAAACAATTATCCACGTTAACACTCATAAAATTAAACAGAATCAAAAACACCATCAGAAACAAGCAGTCATTACGGTAAAAAAAGGAAAGACTAACCAGTATGGGCATGAAGTAGAAATACCAGGAGGATGTCGTGTTGTTTATAGCCCTGATAAGCCGATGTATGGTGCAAGGGTGTGGATCGAGACTTTATTTGATGTTGAGGTAATTTCTTTTTCTTGATTGACACTTGAACAATAACTTGGGTAATTCGCTAAGATCGACCTAGTTGAAATAGTCAACCCTTCTAGTAATGCAACAGATACCCACAATTCAAGCTGCTTCTGGTTTGCGCTTAACTATGCGCCGAATAAATGCTATTTTGCGCCCTCTTGATTTTATGGAGAGACGGAACAGAGAATATGGAGATTTTTATCAAATTAAATTTAAAAATGCTCCGCCAACAGTTATGACTAGCAATCCTCGGGCGATCGAGGATATTTTTACGGCTTCTCCAGATAAATTTGAAGTCGGTAGGGGTAATAAAGGTTTAGCTTTCTTAGTAGGAGATAATTCTTTACTGTTATTAGATGGGAAAGCACACAAAAATCGCCGACGTTTATTAATGCCTTCTTTTCATGGCGAATCTTTACAAGAATGCAGCGAAAAAATAGTATCTATCACTAACAAATTATGCGATCGCTTGCAGGTAAATCAATCTTTTAAAGTTCGTCGTGTAATGCAAGAAATTACTTTGCGAGTGATTTTGAGTGTCGTATTTGGGATTGATTCTGGAGCAAGATACGATCGCTTGCGAGAATTATTAACAAGACTTTTAGAAACATTTAATACTCCTTTAAGTTCGAGCTTGATATTTTTCCGATTTCTACAAAAAGATTGGGGAAAATATAGTCCTTGGGGTCGTTTTTTACTGTTAAAAGCAGAAATTAGACAATTAATTTATGCAGAAATCAAAGAACGACGAGAATTATTAGCTTCTGGAAAATCAGAGCCTAGAGATATTTTCAGTTTATTGTTATCAGCAAAAGACGAAAATGGCGAGGGAATGACAGATGAAGAATTGCACGATGAATTAATAACTTTACTGTTTGCGGGACACGAAACCACTGCTTCTGCTTTAGCTTGGCTTTTTTATTGGGTTCATTATCTTCCAGAAGTTCAAGAAAAGTTACGCTTTGAATTAGATTCTCTAGGAGAAAATCCCGACTACAAAGAAATAAATAATTTGACCTATTTAGATGCAGTAATTTCAGAAACCCTACGCATTTACCCCATAGTCGCTGGTACTTTTGGGCGCATTTTGAAACAACCAATGTCAGTTATGGACTACGAGTTTGATCCTAAAACCTGGTTGATGATTTCTATTTATTCCCTTCATCATAGAGAAGATTTATACGCCAATTCAAAGCAATTTAACCCAGAAAGATTTGTCCAAAAAAATTATACTCCTTATGAATATATGCCATTTGGTGGAGGAAATCGTCGCTGTTTGGGGTCAGCTTTGGCATTATTAGAAATGAAGTTAGTAGCAGCCACAGTATTATCACGCTTTCAATTAGATTTGGCTAGTAAAAGCCCTATGTTACCAGTGCGTCGTGGTTTAACTATTGCTCCGACCGCTTCCTTTAAAATGGTATTAAAAAATAAAATAGAGTAGCTTTTAGGGGATATTTAATTGTGCTGTGTGTCGAGGAACTTTTAAAACTGGAGTTATTTCAACAACTTCCCGAATCTCGTCTTAATTGGATATGCGATCGCGCTGAATCAATCAAGCTAACAAAAGGAGAAATATTAGTCAAAGAAGGAGACATCCATAGAGGATTTTTTCTGCTATTTTCAGGTGATATTGGTATTACTAGATTTAGCGAAGGCATAGAAATACCTGTAGGACAGCATCAAGCTCCAGCTTTCTTTGGTGAAATCCAGATTCTCACTGGCGATCTAGTACCTGTTACCCTAAGAGCTTTAACTGATTGTCGCCTCTACGAAATCACTGGAGAGGAATTTCTCATCATACTTCACGAATGCCGTAACTTTGAAAGAACCATATTCCAGACAGTACAAAAGAGACTCAGAGGATTAGAATCATTCATCCGCAATCGTGAAAAAATGGCAGCACTAGGAACTTTAGCTGCTGGTTTAGCTCACGAACTTAACAATCCTGCTGCTGCGGTAATTCGTTCTCTGCAAGATTTGATTCCAGCAATCTTGGAATTAGAGCGCATGAATTTAGTCTATGGACAGCGTAATGTAGAAAAAGACCATACAGAAAAATGGCAGAAAGCTAGAGAGGATGGTTATTCTTTCCTGCTGAATAATCGTTTAGAATCCTTAACCCTGATGGATCGCGAAGACGCATTGCTTGACTGGTTAGAAGACTATGGAGTCAAAGATGCAGGAAAATTAGTCGAACCATTAGCAGCAGCCAATATTCAACCCGAGCTTTTAGAGGAGCTTCTATCAAGGTGGCGCGACGATTCCACAGAATTAAGAGACATGGGAATACGTTGGCTAGCTTTGTCTTTTGATGTGATGATGATGATTCAGTCAGGATTACGAGGTGCAGAAAGAGTTTCTGAGTTAGTCAAGTCGATGCGCTCTTATTCCCATCTAGATCGGGGTGCAAAACAACGGATAGACATTCATCAAGGAATAGAAGATACCCTGCAACTGTTATCCCACAAATTAAAACAGGGTATTAAAGTCAATCGGGTTTACGATCGCACTCTACCCCAAATACCAGCTTATGGTAGTGAACTGAATCAAGTTTGGACGAATCTAATTGATAACGCGATCGATGCTATGGATGGAAAAGGCACAATTGAAATTACTACTGTCAATAAATGGGAGCATATCATAGTAAAAATCACTGACTCTGGAACAGGTATTCCTGAGACAATTCAATCTCGTATTTTTGAACCATTTTTTACCACCAAACCCATAGGAAAAGGCTCAGGTTTAGGTTTAGAACTTGTGAGGCGCATCGTAGAAAATCGCCATCGCGGGTCAATTTCTGTAGAATCCGAACCAGGTAAGACTTGTTTTAAAATCTGTTTGCCAACCAATAGTGAAAATTCCCAAGCCTCCACTATTATTACTGCTGATTCCTGAGACAAACCACCTATTGCATAAGTCTCATAAACCCTGGTGAAGACAAGGCAAAAGGCATTCATGCAAAAGGTCAAATTACAGCTTTCTTAAAGGAAGATTACAGATGTAGGTAGAGTAATAAGTTTATAATTTGAAAATTAGGTATTGCTGAAAAAGTAAGGTATAACGCGATCGCCAAAGATAGTGATATGTAAGTAAAAGATAATTTGTTAACCGACACAGTAATACCATTTAGGCGTATGGCAACGATTCGTGAATTTAAGGGTCATATCGGCATCAAACTCCTTAATAGCAATTGTTTCCATCATCTATTATCTCTTCACGCTCTTATCGACAGTAAGATTATAAGTTTGATTTAGGTATGAAAAAATCGCTGAATATTAAAGCTTGACTCTCTACCAGACTAGAGAGTTTAAGATAGTAGTCCAATAACAAAATTAACTATCAGTCGAATTAATAATGTCAAAACTTCTATCTAAAATAACTATTGCTTCAATAGCGATCGCCAGTATCATTGGCGGAACGCTCTACCTTACCTCAGCTTTAGGAGATAACAATACCGGTAAGAACAATAATTCCGTAGTAGCAAATGACAATACTAGCCAAGCAACCTTGGTCAGCGTTTGGGACAAAGAAACCGAACCAAATTACTCAGGGATAACTGAAATGACAGTATATCGCAGCCCTTCCTGTGGTTGTTGCGGTGTATGGGTAGAACACGCTCTTAAGCATGGCTTCAAAATCGAAGATATCAAAACCGAAGAGATGGAAGCTCTCAAGCAAAAGCATAATATTCCAGCAGAACTGGCTTCTTGTCACACCACTATTATCGATGGTTATGTGATGGAAGGACATATCCCCGCCGATGACATCAAGCGTTTTCTGATCGAACAACCAGATAATTTAGTTGGATTAGCCGTACCAGGAATGCCGATTGGTACGCCAGGAATGGAAGCGCGAGATATCAAACAACCATTTCAAGTATTGGCGTTTAACGACAAGGGAGAAATAGAGGTATTTAAGGAATATCAGTCTTATTGAATTTAGCAGGTTCTCTAACCGAATTAATTATGGTTAAATTTAACCGTCGCCAGTTTGTTGCATTGGGTGCTGCTGGTATAGGAGCAGCTTTGGTAGGTAATTGGTTGCGTCGAGATATTTCAGATCGATCTGTAACTTCTGCACCAGTTAATTCTGCACCCTTATATCAAAGCAGTAATGGCTTACTAGAACTAGACCTAGAAGCCAGCGAACGTCCAGTAAATTTAGGTGGACAACAGGCATACCTTTTAACCTATAACGGGCAAATTCCCGCACCGCGTTTAGAAGCCAAACCAGGAGATAAAGTTCGTATTCACTTTACCAATAATCTCTCCCAACCTACTAACCTTCACTATCACGGGTTGCACATCCCCCCTACAGGTAGTGCGGATAACGTTTTCCTGCGTATTAACCCAGGAGAAAAGTTCAATTACGAATTCGATATGGCTCAAAGTCAGGCAGCAGGAACGTTTTGGTATCATCCTCACCTACACGGTTTAGTCGCAGAACAGTTGTTTGGGGGCTTGGCGGGTTTATTTATCGTGCGGGGTAAAGAGGACGAAATTCCCGAAATCAAAGCAGCGAAAGAAGAATTTCTAGTGCTGCAAGACTTTTCCTTAGATGAAAGAGGAAGACTCTTATCCTCGATACATATGTCCCTGATGATGGGACGAGAAGGAGATGTAATTACTGTAAATGGTCAAGTAAATCCTAGTTTTTCTTTACCTGCTAAGGGATTACTGCGCTTGAGAATTCTTAATGCTTCTACTTCCCGTTTTTATCGACTTTCTCTAGAAAATCATCTTTTTTATCAGATTGCTACTGATGGAAATGGGTTGAACGAACCAATAGAAGTTAGAGATTTACTACTGACACCAGGACAACGAGCCGACGTTTTAGTCAAAGGCAATCGCCAACCAGGACAATATCGTTTACTCAATTTACCCTATGACCGAGGCAGTATGGGCATGATGGCTGGTGGTATGATGCACCGTAGAGGTATGATGAGCAGAAATGACCGCGATGTACCTAGAGTTTTAGCAACGGTCAACTACCAATCTCCTGTCGAATCTCTAGCTTTACCTACTAAAATAGCTTCTATTTCTGCATTGCCAGAACCTCAGACAGTGAGACGCTTTGAACTCAATCATGGTAGGAGTCCTGCCGTGGGTATGGCTTTTCTAATTAATGGCGAACCGTATCGGAGCGATCTCATTCATATCCAAGTCAAACTAAATTCAGTGGAGGATTGGGAAATAACCAATAGGGGAGTCATGGATCATCCTTTTCACATTCACGTCAATTCTTTTCAAGTTATTAGTCGTAACGGTCAACCAGAATCATCATTCCCCACTTGGCGGGATACAGTGCTAGTAAGAAGGGGCGAAACTGTCCGCATTCGTATCCCCTTCCACGATTTTGCTGGCAAAACTGTTTATCACTGCCATATTCTCGACCACGAAGATTTGGGGATGATGGGTAATTTGATGATTGATGCTTAAGCATTTCAATCTATTGGTGGGTAAGGTAAACAAGTTAACTTTTATTGCATTCGCTAAAGTCTCTAGTTAACTAGAGACTCTAGCATAAAAGTAGAAGAAAAATTGACTAATAGGAGCAAGGAAAATGAAAATCAACCTGACCAATAAATCTATTAAAAATGCTGCTCTAGCTAGTGTCACTTTACTAGCACTTAGTTCTACTCCTCTTTTTGCACAAAATACTTTCTCAGAATCCACATCCGAATCTAATTTCGTGAAGAAAGGAGATACAACCTTGATGCTAAGAGATGACAGTGGTTTTCCTGTTTGGCACGGTTGGAGAAGAAATCAGTTAAATCAATAAATATCTAAAGTTGAACCGAATTTTTTGGAGATGAAGTTTATGAATAGTAAACCAATGACTTATGGTGCGATAGGTTTTGTTTCAGGTGTTGCTCTTGTCATTCTAATCGGGTTGATCAGTATGTCGGGGATGATGTGGTGGGGAAGAGGAAGAATGATGGATAGTTGGTTTGGCGGAAGATACAACAACTGTAATTACCCCCAACAACCTCAAAATCAGGGTTCTCCGTAGTTAAATACTAATAGTTATCTTTGAAGATTTAATTTCAAATAGCAGAGAATTTGTAGCCCATAATAACGTGAGGTGAAATGATGAACAAGCGTCAAATCGAAATTTTTACTGCTGACTGTCCCCTCTGCGATGAAACCGTCAAAATGGTACGGGAGTTAGCTTGTTCTAGTTGTCAGATATCAGTTTATGACCTAGGAAAAAAAACGGATTGGGCTAAAGCAGAGCAATATGGAGTCAATGGAGTACCAGCGATCGCAGTTGACGGTCGTTTAGTGTTAACAGGAAAACCCAACACAGAACAATTACAAGCTCTAGGTATTGGACAGCCTATTTAATTTTTATTGACAATAGTGAAATAGAGATGGGAACTCCAAGGAGAGAGTTAATCTGACGCTCTAGACAAACCAATCCCCAACCAGCACGGGAGAAAATTATGGAAACACGGAATCTAAGATTAAAAGGTATGAGCTGTGCTTCTTGTGCTTCTAGCATTGAACAAGCGATTCAAGAAGTGTCAGGAGTAACTAAATGTAATGTGAACTTTGCTCTCTCTCAAGCTACAGTGACCTATAATCCTCAAAAAACTAACTTAACCCGTATTCAAGAAGCAGTAACGGAGGCGGGTTATGCTGCTGTTGCTGAATCAGAGCAAGAAGAAGATGCGGAGAAAAAAGCCAGAGTTGCCGAACAAAAAGAGATAACTCGTAAAGTCATCGTCGGTTCTATTATTAGTGGACTGCTAATAATTGGCGTTTTGCCCATGATGACAGGTCTAGAACTCTCTTGGGTTCCTGCATGGTTACAGAATTTTTGGGTGCAGTTCATTTTAGTAACTCCCGTACAGTTTTGGGTTGGCAAAGCCTTCTTTGTAGGGGGATGGAAAGCTTTTAAACGTCATTCTGCGAACATGGATACCTTAGTGGCTTTAGGAACTGCTGTAGCCTACTTTTATTCTCTATTTGTAACTATATTTCCCCAGGTTTTAGAATCTCAAGGTCTTAAAGTCGCAGTTTATTATGAAGTAGCCTCCGTCGTTATTACCCTCGTTCTCTTAGGAAGATTATTGGAAAATCGTGCCAAAGGACAAACTTCAGAAGCCATCCGTAAATTAATGGGTTTACAGGCAAAAACTGCCAGAGTTATTCGTCATGGACAAGAAAGCGATATTCCGATTGAACAAGTAGTAGTAGAAGATGTAATTGTCGTCCGTCCAGGAGAAAAAATCCCCGTAGATGGAGAAGTAATTGAAGGGGAATCCGCCATCGATGAATCAATGGTCACAGGCGAACCGATTCCTGTTACAAAGAAACCAGGGGATGAGGTGATTGGAGCAACAATTAATAAGACGGGAAGTTTTAAATTTAAAGCTACCAAAGTAGGCAAAGATACAGTCTTAGCCCAGATTGTTCAATTAGTGCAAGATGCCCAAGGCAGTAAAGCCCCTATTCAACAATTAGCGGATCGGGTAACGGGATGGTTTGTCCCAGCAGTAATAGCTATTGCGATCCTAACTTTTATTATTTGGTTTAATGTCATGGGCAATGTCACCCTTGCCATGATTACGACGGTAGGAGTTTTAATTATTGCCTGTCCTTGCGCCTTGGGTTTAGCTACTCCGACCTCGATTATGGTGGGTACAGGAAAAGGGGCAGAAAATGGGGTCTTAATTAAAGGAGCAGATAGTTTAGAACTAGCGCATAAACTCAACACCATTGTTTGTGATAAAACAGGCACAATTACCCAAGGAGAACCTAGTGTTACTAACTACATTACGGTAAAAGGTACAGCTAATAATAATGAAATTGAATTGTTAGAAATGACAGCTGCCATAGAGAAAAATTCCGAACATCCTTTAGCAGAAGCAGTGGTTAATTATGCCCAATCTCAAGGAATCAAAATACCTCTACCTAAAGTGACTAATTTTGTAGCTGTAGCTGGAATGGGTGTACAGGGAAATGTCTTAGGAAAGTTCATCCAAATTGGTACCCAACGCTGGATGAATGCTTTAAATATTGATACCCAAACCTTAGACTCAACCCGTCAACAATGGGAAAGTGAAGCGAAAACTACTGCTTTAATTGCTATTGATGGCAAAATTGAGGGATTAATTGGCATCGCTGATGCAATCAAACCTTCTTCAGTTGAAGCGGTTAAAGCTTTACAAAGAATGGGTTTAGAGGTAGTGATGTTAACAGGAGATAACCAAAAAACCGCAGAAGCGATCGCCTCTGAAGTCGGGATTAAAAGAGTTTTTGCCCAAGTGCGTCCCGATCAAAAAGCCAGTACTATTAAACAAATTCAACAGGAAAGACCAAGCCGTAAACAGAAACATAAAATTGTAGCTATGGTAGGAGATGGCATTAATGACGCTCCAGCCTTAGCCCAAGCAGATGTTGGCATTGCGATCGGTACAGGTACAGATGTGGCAATGGCTGCTAGCGATCTGACCTTAATTTCTGGTGATTTATGGGGAATTGTGACGGCGATTCAACTGAGTCATGCCACTATGAAAAATATTCGTCAAAATCTCTTTTTTGCTTACATTTACAACGTCTCAGGTATTCCCATTGCAGCAGGTATTTTATATCCCTTCTTAGGCTGGTTATTGAATCCAATGATTGCTGGTGCAGCTATGGCTTTTAGTTCGGTTTCTGTAGTGAACAATGCTTTGAGATTGCGTAATTTC
>JAAUYJ010059553.1_pt1 | contig 10335 bp, 12 predicted proteins | sample 7278031 | NCBI WGS metagenome assembly JAAUYJ01 (sample SAMN14350222, study PRJNA611818) | marine sediment metagenome | isolation source: surface marine sediment (1.8m) | place: French Polynesia: Moorea | collected 2018-08 | reverse complement strand
TGGATTCCTAGATGGGGCTTTTCTCCTTCGAGAATTCCCCCGCCTCCCGATGCCAAGGGAGGGAGGAATTTTTTAAACGGTCACGGTCGAAATGGGGCGGAAGGATATTTATATCTGTTCTGCTCTTGTATAGGAGGGAGAGAAAAGCCAATGTAGTCGTAGGAACTCCGCCCATACGATTATCACAGAGATGACCCTCTCTCTCATCCCCCCTCGGTTTATGCTCCCCACTCCATTGTCCATCCCGCCCGCATCCCGAAGAGAGGAAAGATATTTGCAATTGAATACAAACAACGCCGCCCTCCTCCTCTGTCTCCCATACATTGCCGCAGAGGGGAAACCTCCCTTCTACTGTATACTATGGCTTTCTCCTGCCCCAAAACCAGCCCACTTTCCCCCCCGAAACATTTCTCTCTCTTTCGAACACTGGCCGCTCGTAAAAGGAAAAGAGAATGGGGGAGCGGAGGGAAAGAAAAAAAGAGGAGGAGGTCTTTTGAGGCAGAATGGAGTGTTGCCCGGCTCCCCCATTGTGGCAGCAATGCTACAGTAGTATATCATTATCCAGCATTAGGAGCGGATTGTTCATGCTGAAAGAGGAGGAGGAGGAAGAAAAGGAGACACCGCAACATGACTGATGATGACTTTATGGTCTTTCACTCTCGAAAAGAAGAAGGTAAGTAGAAGGAGCGAGAGAGCTCTCATTGTCATTAGGCTCTCACCGCGGCGAATCGCGACAAAGGAGGAAATGGAATAAAGGTTTTGTACTCACCGAGGATCTTTGAGATGTTCGAGTTATGCATGTCCGGGCATGCCTTGAGGATCTTCCTCCTCTCGTCCTTGGCCCAGATCATGAACGCGTTCATCGGGCGCTTGATGTGCTGAAAACAAGATATTCCCACATGCAAATTAAAATAAATATATTTTCTTCGTCTTTTTTACCTGGCTTCCGTCCCTTTCTCTGCGCGTCTGCCTTATGATCTTGGCCCCAAAGAGCTTGGCTGCAAGGAGAGAAAGAAGGGGTTGTCACAGAGAGAGGGAACAAAAATTGGTCTCCTGTCAGAAGCAGCCAAAGAGGAGGGGGAGAAGCAACTTCCAGTAATGACATGTCACCCTTTCTCCGCCTCCTCTGTCATCCTCGATCCCTCCTTCCCTTTTCCCTCTGTTCTGACCAAAAAGCAATCTCCTTTTTCTCCCAAGAGTAATTATCTCATCCCTCTTCCTTTCTGCTTTGTACACACACTCACCGTTGGCACCATCTTGTCCTTGCTGCTGTCCCTGTTGTTGTTGCTGTTGCTGCTGCCTCTTGGAGCCGGACTTCTTTTCCTCCTGCTTCTGCTGCGGCTGTTGTTGCTGCGGAAGATCTTGAGGCGGCTGAAGCGGGAGGGGCAAAGGGGGTCCTCCTCCTGCTGCGGACATCGGGCTTAGCACCTCTGGTTGCGGTGCAACAGGCGGTAGGGGGAAGCGGGCCAGGGGGTTCATGTCTCCTACGACCGCCGCTGGAGAGCGCCTGGCGTCGAAGAATGCCGCCGCCGCCGCCGCACCTGCGCCGGTGCCGAAGTAGTCAAGCTGCGGCTCGCCGCTGCCGCCCCGACCGCCACCTAGGAAGGGAAAGCGGCCGGTCGCCGCGGCTGCTGCGGCTGCCGCCGCGAATCCCGGGTGTGAGGCAAAGGGGCGAGAAAAGTCGGCGGCGGCTGATCCTGCCTTGAGCTGTGAGGCGACGGAGGGCGGGAAGATGGGTAGGGTTGAGACGACGTCGGGGAGGTGCTGAGGCTGCTGCGAAGATGGGAAGGGACTGCGGTGTTGAGGGACGGATGGTCTTGGGTGTGGGGAGAGGAGGTGCTGTGGGGATGTGGGTTGCTGAGGGAGCTGAGCGGAGGCTCCTCCTCCGAAGATGGACTTGGTCTTGCGGAACAGCTCCATTGCTGCGACGGCGGCGGCGGCCTCCTCCTCGCTTGGGTCATCAGCGGCTTGATGATCCTTTCCTCCCCTAGCTGCGGCAGCTGCGGCCGCGGCCGCGGCCGCGGCAAAGGCGGCGGCCGCCGCGGAAGTTGGCGAGGTTCCTGCTGCTGAGACTGGAGACCCCGGTCTCGGAGGGAAAAGCCTCGCCTCCCCTGGCGGGAATAGCGGCGCCGGCGGGGAGGAAGAGGAGGCGGTGGAAGAGGATGGCGAGAAGATTCCCTTGTCGTCTAGATGGAAATTGTTGTTGTCCTCCAAGGGGAGCTTATTCCCTCCTCCTCCCCTCGGCTTGGTCAGGTTCAGAGGAGTCTTGTCCCCTGGGTGGGTCTTCGGTGAGGAGAGTCTTTTGCCGAGCTGCTGCTGCTGTTGTTGCAGGTACAGAGCCGAAGCCGCCTCCCACACCTGTCGGTTGTGTAGGTCCCTCATGTGAGAGAAGACATGCTCTGGGCCGGAGGAAGAAGAGGAGGAAGAGGGAGTGGAGGTGGTCGGAGGAGGAGGGGGAGCGAGGAAGGGGAAGCGGTCGAGCACATGTCCTCCGCCTCCGCCGTGAATGGCCTTTCCTCCCAGGCCGAACGGAGGAGAGGAAGAGGAGGAGGTGGGGGAGGACGCGGTGGGGGAGCGCTGCGGCTGCGGCGGGTCCAGAAGGCCGCGGAAGGGGTCTCCGCCGTGGAGCGGTTTGGCGGCGGCCGCGGCCGCGGCGGCCTGTTGGAGGAGGCCGCTGGCCGCTGTCACGGGAGGAGGAGGAGGCGGTTGCAGTGGGGGGGGAGCGACCGCGGTGGCGGAGGGAGAAGCCTTTAGCGGCTGCTCCGCCGAGGGGATCGGAGGAGGAAGCTTGTCGTTGTCGTCCTTACGGTCGGTCTGAAAAGTGAAAGAATACACATATATTTACGGCATTTTTCTATGTTCTCCGCAACTTTCTTCGCTTCCAATTTTTGGTACAGTACGAGTAATATTCTATGGAATGCTGCGATGCCGTAAAAGTGCCATCCGATCGTCTTTCTCTTTTCGATCAAGCGACCCTTCCCCAAACTTTCGTTTTTAAGACCCCTTTTTTGGAACGAGCGTCAGTGAGAAGACGAGGATGATATGGCGGAATAACAAGGTCGTAAAGTCCCTCCTCCTCTTCTATTTCCTTCTTTGTGCCCCAACTGGGATCGAGAAGGAAGAAAAACCCTTTTGCGCTAAAACGCTCCCTTCCTCCTCCTCCAGCTCTCTTTCTAGAAAAGCAGAACAAACAACCGACAGGAGGGATGGGATGCACCAATGAAAGGGAAAATGCAGAAAAATTAAAGCGAGGAAAACGACTCTTCGAGAATTCTCGTTGGTGAATCTACCGCCCCCATTGCGGGAGGGAAGAAAAGGGGGGAAAGGGCTGCTCCATAATTCATGATCCCCCACCTTCTCCTCCTCTTTCCTTTTCTGACCGCAGTGGAAAAGAATGATCCCTAGCCTCCTTCCCTTTCTCCCACACGAGTTGCTGTAGAGATCCTCCTCCTCATCCTCTTGTGTCGGGCAAGTCAGGCGAAAGTTTACGAGAAGGGGAAAGAGGAGGAGGAGACTCTCTCACTTATTCATGGGGGTCTCGCAGAAGAGAAGTAAACTGCGACAAAGATACAGGGTGGGGGTGCAGTAAATACACTGTGAGCTGCACAACAGTTCTTAGGAGCCGTTTGGATCACCCTGTATTCCCCGATGCCATCCCTTCCTTTCCCCGTGTGTTTGTGTGTGTGCGTTGGACAAAACCGGCGGTGGGAAGGATAGGATCCCTTACTTTTCCTCCTTCCCCCAGTTTCCCTTCTCCCAATCACAAGTTTCATAAAGCTGTGTTCAGTGTACGGTACAAGTAACAAAAGGTACGTATGCGTTTCTGCCCTTGTAGCTAGGAGAACTAGTAGCTTTGAATAATTTTGTTTCAAAATATATTCCATGAAACTTTATTCGTTGCTGTTTTCTCCACAGTGGAAAAGAGAGAAAGAGGGGAGTTGATGTTTTTTGCTCTTGGCTGATCAAAAGGAGTGGAAGATAAAGGGGGACGCGAAGAGAGAAAAAGAAGGAGCCAACTTTTCTCTACTTTTCTTCCCCTTCTCTCTTTTCTTTGCCCCAATTCTCCTCCTCCTTTCTCTTTCGGTTTGTGGCCAGAGATAAAGGAGGCGGGAAGAAAGAAAGAAGAAGGAGAAGGAGGAGGGGTGGGAGTAAATGAAATGTGACATTAGCGAGGGGGAGGAGAGAAATGCAAGAAAGAAAGAAAGAAGAAAAAATTCCATCTCTGGTTCGCCGTTTTCTAGGACTTATTGCGCAATTGCGGGTTGGTTCTTTGGTGTATCTAAGGTTTGGGATTTTTGGGTTTATGAAACAGTTTTTTTCGGGTGATTGTCAGCCTTTCCAGGGGACAGGCTTTTTCCCTCCCACCCCTTGCTAACCAATCTCAAGAAAGCATTGCCTAAAGAAAGAGAAGGGGAGAAGAAAGAAAGTCACGGGCCAATGCCCTTCTCTTCTCGCCCCTCCCTTTCTTCTCTTAGGACACAAAAGAAAGCAACCTTCCCCGCGATCCCATTGTGTTTCCCCCTCGAACGGGAGATCGCGCCGCCGCTCGCCGTTTGGGCGGGCAACAATAGCCGGAGAGCGGGAGCGGGAGTGGCGGCGAACTACAAAAGGGGGAGGGGCAAGAAGAGAGAACAATGCTTGGAGAACGCTCGATCCGGGGCCAAAGGTGTTTCAAAGCGGCGTGGAAAGCATATTCGTCTAAGAGATATAGTTTTAACTACTATGGGGAAAGTTGTTTTAATTTGTCAAGACGCCATATTTTGGTGGAAAATTTGGAACATACGACCCGCGGCTGTTGCTAGCATAATAGAAGCCTCCTACTAATGAGATTTAGATGAGGTGCAACACAATGAAAAGAAAGACCGAACAACAACCAACAGCCAGAACAAGACACTCTCGGCCAGCAGTGCAGAATGTAAGCGATACAGTTATTTTACAGTCAAATTGGCCTCCACTCTTTCTCTTCTCCCCCTTTTCTGCAAGTGCTCAAGTCTCAGCACACCTGTCCAGAATCCATCATACAGAAGGAGAAGAGGGGGGGAGACACGTTTTTCGCTCTATTTTCATACCTAGCAAGTTTAGGGCGAAAAATCGTAATCGGCTTAGGAAAGAGAGTCTGCAATTGCTTCATCAGGTGTATTTCAATCGATATCGACCTGTTTTGCCACAAAAGTCGTAAGAGGATTAGTAAATTTCGCGCGAAAAAAACTGAGATATTCTGGCTCGTGCTGCATCTATGTATATTAGGTTTGTTTTTCTCTTTCACGATTCCCCCTCAAAAGCAGCTGTTCCATTAGTTTGACTTTTGGTGGTGGGTCTGGCTCTGTGTAAAAGTCGGAATCGATCGTTCAGTTTCAAGTCAACAGATCGTTCCCCTCTATTTTAGACAAAAAATCCTTTTCTGTTGCTGACAATTGCCTCCTTCCTCTCCTCTTCGTATGTCTATTCCAGCTGCTCCCCTTTCCTCTTTTGTCTGCTGCATACCTCAGTTTCCCATAATGGACAAAAGCTAATGTTGTGACACACGCCGCTTCCCCCCTTCCATTCTTCTGCTATTCTCTTTTACCCTGCAATTAGCTATTGTGTCCCCCTGCGGTCTATCCCTTCCTCTTCCTCCTCAGCCGAGATTTTCAGACCGTCAGTTTTCCCGCATTATTACGTGCAAGCAAGCATTGTTAATTTCTGTGGTTTACTTTTTGTTTCCAAGGGGGAAATAAAGTATAAGGCAGGGAAGTACTTGTTTCAATTTTGCCTTTTGAACAAAGATTGTGACTCACGTACTGTGCGTCAGTGTCGAATAATATCTTTTTTGTGTTTCTGAAAATTCATTTAGAAGAAGAAACATCTGTGCGCTATAGCTATGAAGGGGGGAGAAAAACAAAGTGTCTCACGCGATTATTTGAAGTGTGATTGTTTTACTTTTCTCGAATACTTGTTCATTTTTCCCGAGAAATTGAGAGAGAGACTCTGTTCCAGATTCAAAAAAGAATCCTCCATCCCCTCTCCAGCTCATAACTAACGCGAGAGAGAGAGAAAGGGGAGAAAAGATGAAGCATGTTGGAACTATCGTGTTACAATTGTGCGCTGTGACTGTTGTTTCTCGTAAGGAACAGGGTGGTTAAACCAATGTTTAAGACGTGGTGTTCAGAAAAGGTTGATTAGGTGATGCAAAGTCACTACTGACAGGGAGGGTACTGAAACGCTTAAAATGTTTAACTACCGCAGCTTTGACATATTTCCTCCGCGCTTTCGTCTCCAACGGCGGGAAAAAGGGAGAAAGAAAGAGGAAGACGGTTTTCCCTTTCTTTCCCTCCACACCGCAACAGCAGAAGTCGCAGTTATGTGGGAAACGGACACTTTTTTCTCGAAAAAAGAAGAAAAAGAAACAGTCCCAACGTCTTTGACTGTTTCTGAATATTGCTCGGTTTTTCCCTTTCAGAATAAGTGAATGCGAATGTCACAATGGCTCCTCAATTAGGTGTTTACTGCGTCGATTCCCCAAACAAAGGCGCCTCATTTGTGCAAAAATAAGGAGAAAGGAGGCAGGGGATTACCTTCTTCTGTTAGCACTCAATGGAAGTCTTATTTCTCCTTCTCCCCCTTTTGTTGATACACAACCAACCAACCTCTAATATACATAAAACCAAAAACCAGCTGTAGTCTCCCCTCTACCACCAATCCATTTTCTTGAGCTCCTGCCTGCTCTGCATACGGGATTTTTTCTCCCCTTTGATCTTCCCCCCTTTCTCTTCTCCCCATGGGCTAGCGGGGGAGGGGAGAGAGATAAAATAAAGGATTATTGCAGATTGGCGAAACAGATATGGGAGAGAGATGGAAATGGATTAATATGGGCTAGAGATCGAGAAATGGAGAACCATATCAGTTCTATAGATATGTGAACAGATTTTTCGCGATTCTCTTATTCGCCTTTGAGGCCCATCTTGCTGTATCTTCTGGCAGGAAGGGGAGGGGAGAATCATCAAGGCGATATAGATGGAGTTTTTGTGCATGGAACACACAGCTCCCTATATAAAGAGACGTCGGTGGCGTATGATTTTCTCATTTGTTCCACGTCCTACGCACGCTCAGCGAAACCATTTCCATCCCTCCCGCGGAGAAAAGAAGAAGAGAAAAGAGGAACTTTTCTTTTCTTCTTCCGCATCCGGCAAAATCTCCTTTTCAGAATCGAACGATGGAGGAAGAGAGCCACAAAAGCCATTTCCGATATGGGAAGGAAAAGGAATATTTATCAAAAAAAAAGTTGCTGCGGAAGGCACAAAACTTTTTTCTCTTCCATCCACCCTTTGTGCGTTTGTAATCTCTGCGCCGACCGCCTTCTCTCTCCTATTCTGCATGTGTCCCGGTATTATGTAGGGGGAAGGGAGCAACAGGGGAAAAAGAGGTAGAGAGACCGAGGCGAGGTCCCTTGGGGAATAGGGGAGGGGAGAGGGAGGGTCTCTTTTGAATCTCCATTCTGACCAGGTTCTCTCTTTCCCCTTCCTTTTCTCTTTGTGTGTACTGTACAACATGTGTTATTGAGTAGAAGGGGGAAAGGGAGAAAAGCGAGTATGATGATGATGACTTTTTGAAGAGAAAGGAGACTGGACTTGATATTCCACCAACCTAAATCTGTTGATTGTAAGTTACTTAAACTAAAACGTCATTTTAAATAATGGACTTCTGCTTTGCGATGACTTACAACCCGATCGAACTCCCTCCGATCCGATTCTCGACTCGATCGCCTGAGGCGGCGGCGGCGGATTCTCCCAAGGGAAGAAAGAAGGGAAGAAAGAGCACTACCATTGCAACAACGACCACCACCACTCACTCACCTCACTCACTTTCCCCCAAACCACCCCTCAAAAAAAGAGAAGAGCACGTCCATTTCCCAAATTGCATTACCCCTTTTGTTGCTTGCACATTTACGTGTACGTGTACGGGGGGGATCGAGGGAAAGAAGAATCTACAGGTCCCCTGTGGGCAAGTGAAAAGCCGCCGGGCGATCCTCAATGATCGAAAAGGGGGTTTCTCGCAAAAGCACGATACAGCCACGGAAAATACCGTGAGAGCTTTTGCAAGGACAAAACAAAGCTGGAAGCTCACCTTTTGACCCCCGTTCTGCTGCTGCTGCTGCTTGGACACCATTTGGTAGATGTAGGAGACAATGTCTCTGAACTTCTTGTCCTGGTGCTGACCTGATGCTCCTGCGTCTCCTCCTGACTTGGAAGCCTCCTCCTCGGCCGCAGTCTCAGCGTCGGCCGGGGAGAGGAGGCTTAGGATGGGTGTGGGGAAGAAGAGGGGTATTTTACTTTGGGAGAACAGTTATGTGGGAACAAAACTTGGATTGCGGTGAAAGGGAACAAAACAGACTAGCAAACACCCAGTAATTATTTTCGCTCACCTTTTCTTGTCTGATTCAGTGTCCATCTTGTCTTCATCGTCGTCGGCTCCGGTCTTGTTGGCAGCCAGCTTCTTGAGCACGTCCTCCATGGACCGCCTCTGCTGCTGCTGTTGCCTGACAAGGAGCTCCCTGTAGGCAGTCGCCAGGTTGCTGCCACTGTCGCTCTGCTGCTGCTGCTGCTGCTGCTGCTGCTGCTGCTGCGCCACCGAGGCCATGGCCATTGCCCTCAAGTACTCGAACTGTGCCACCTCCAAGGCGGAGGATGATGAGGCCGCCGCCGCCGCGTCCTCGTCTCCCATCTTGATCAGGGGAGGGGGTACGGGGACGGAGGAGGAAGAAGAGGGGGAGTCGCTGTCGTCAGGGTATCTAAAAATTCGAAATTCGTTTTTTTAATATTTTATATTTCCTGGAGGGAAATGATGTTTTTGGTACCTGGTTGGGGCCGACTTCCTCTTGGATGACATATCTTAAGAGGCGAAGGAAGGGACCGACTAACCTGGAAAAAAGAAAGATAGGCGATAGAAAAAGCTCAAAAGTGGGTCAGAGACATCAAAATTCTTTGTCTGTTGACACAGGCGCCAACTCTCGATTTCCCCCTCCCCCAGCACCTTATTATTTTCATCCCCTCTTTCTCTCTCTTTTTGGCCGTTGCGCAAACCCTCTTTGTAGTACGCACTAGGCGTGAAAAAAAAGAATTCTTTCCTCCACTCGTCTTTTGTGGGGGAGGAAGAGAAGGGCGGAGAGGAAAACAGTGTTTATCGTTTTGAGAATAAACACAGGAGGTGGAGGTGAAGGGGGAGAGAAAGGAGAAGGAGAGAGATGGAAGGAATAGAAAGGTGGAAGGAGGAGGAGGAGGAGAATCAGCGGCATGAAAGGCTTAATTATCGCCCCCCGACTTTCTCCCCAGTTTCCAGGCATGAGATTCGCCAAATTGAAAAGGGAAATTTTAATTGCAATCTTTCGCTGTCTCTGTTTCAAAGGATGCATTTGATCTTTTGTACCGAACTAAATGTTGTCGAATCCCGCACCGCCCTTTTAGCGGAAGTCTCCCTTTGTAATTGTTGCCCCGGGCCGAGAGGGAAAGGGGAAAGAGAAAGAGAGGGTTGGGAAGAGTTAATTGGAGCAAAATCAGCAACGATACTCCCCCCTTCTCTTTCCATCGGTCGGCTGAGCCGCCGGCGCCGGAGGGGGAAGGAGAGAAAACGGAGGGGCGGCCGCCGCCATTGTTGGATGAAAGGAGAGAAAGCCGCCTCCCCTCTTTCTCTTTCTCTGTCGTCGAGCGAGGCTTGAGTGCCGCCGCTTCCTTCGTACTACAAAAGCCCACAAAAGGTGGCGGCGAAGGCGGAGAATGTGCTCTCAACCCTTCGTTTTCCACAAGTAGGAGAAAAAAAGACTTTCCTCCTTTCTCGAAGGAGTGTAGGCAAGAATTGGGGTTCGTGATGGCAACAAGCACCTGCTGCAGCTGCCATCGCAGACATGGATGGATGCTACTATTCACTTGACGAAAGCAGAGCAGAACAGGGTTTTGGAACACATCCCCCAGTTTGAGTGTCGTTTAAATGGAAACAGAGAGACAGAGGGAGGAAGGCACAGAGAAGGTTTCTGTTCTGTTCCCCCTCCTCTTCCCCCCCCGCCACAGTCCTACACACACAGAACCCAACTCACAGTAGTGTAGTATCGCCTTTCTGAGGCGGGGAGAAGGGGGAAATTGTATACAATCCCGTTTATAAACAATTGCCACGGAGCCTCCCTCCGCCACTGTTCCTTCGCTCTTTGGCTGTTCTCGAGAAGAGAAAAGGGAACGTCTTTCTCATCCCCCCTTTTCTTTCACTGGTGGTGGAAGAAGAAGGTCTGTTTAAACGATTCCAAGAGAAGATTTCCCTCCTGCCTTTTGTTTAAACTTTTTTTGGGGGGGCGGAGGGGAGAGGCGGACT
>JAAUYJ010051454.1_pt1 | contig 10338 bp, 9 predicted proteins | sample 7278031 | NCBI WGS metagenome assembly JAAUYJ01 (sample SAMN14350222, study PRJNA611818) | marine sediment metagenome | isolation source: surface marine sediment (1.8m) | place: French Polynesia: Moorea | collected 2018-08 | reverse complement strand
GGCATAATTGCGCTGTGCGCATCCTACCGCACTATGTAGGAGCGGCTTTAGCCGCGATTTGTTCGCGATACGCAAGCATGTTCGCGGCTGAAACCGCGCCTACGCGGTGATGCAAAAGTGCAAAAGATCGCCGCGCTACCGCTCGCGATGATGCGGTTTTGTGTTTTTTCATTAAGCCGCTGGGTACACTTGCGTGCGCTTTGCGCATCTTCAGGCCTGCTCCAGGTCCATTGTCATGGTTTGATGTTCAATGCCCGCCTCCATGAAAGTATCGCCCTTTACCGTAAAACCGTGGCGCCGATAGAAATCGATGACCGTGACTTGAGCGTGCAGGAAAATCTGACGATGGCCTTGATGTGTGGCATGATCGATGACGGCGGTGAGCAGACGCGATCCGACGCCTTTAGCCCGGTGGTGCTTGAGTACGGCCATGCGCCCGATCTGGCCTGCAGGCGTCAGCCGTGCCGTGGCCACCGGTTGTGCATCGACGCTGGCAAGAAACTGGGTGCATTCGCGATCGAGTCCATCCCATTCCAGCTCTTTTGGTACGTGTTGCTCGTCGATAAAAACCGCCTGGCGTATGGCTCTCAGGACATCCTGTTTATCGGTCCAGTCGACAACGCTGACGACTATCTCTCTCATTGGAGCAGCACCTGACCGTTATTGTAGAGATCCAGCAACACGCGTTCGTCTGCGGGATCGGTTATCGATGCGAGCACGCGCTGTGCCTCCAAATTGCGGTTATCGCTGAGTGCTGCCGCAAACGCCGGACTGGTCACATAGGTCTTACCGTCAACGAACAACCATGCCTGATCATGACGTCGAACATAGAGAAATTTGGAGACAGGTGCCTGTGCGATCCGGTTGTCGGGTAGCAGCGCTGTGCAAAGGTCGTGAAACGAGGCATACTGCGTCTCGGGTGGCTCGGCGTGTAATCCTGAACGCGGTTCGCTGCTGAATTCGCCAAACCACTGTAGCAGTTTGTCGTCATCGATGGTCAACTGCTCGGTCAACAGGGTTTTGATTCGTGTCAGTGCAGCATGCCGGATTTCCGCCGGGTTCTCTTGATATGCGAGGTCCGGATCCTGGTAGCGTTGTTCACGGTCTATAGTCGCCGCAATGAATTCCGCGAATTCACTGATCATGTTGCTGACCGACGGCGCCCTGAAGCCGACCGAGCAGGTCACGCAGTCGTTTAAAGCAATGCCATAATGCGCGATATTCGGGGGAAGATAGAGCATATCGCCGGGATCCAGTACCCAGTCCTCCGCGGCGTCGAAGTGCTGCAGAATTCTTAGCTCGGTATTTTCAACGCAGGTGTCATCGAATTCGCTGTTGATCATCCAGCGCCGCTGGCCTGAGGTCTGGATCAGAAAGACATCATAGGCGTCGCTATGCGGTCCAACCGAGCCACCTTCGGGGGCATAGGAAATCATCAGGTCATCGATGCGCCAGTCAGGTATAAAACGAAAACGGTCGATCAGCGCTCTGGCTGCAGGCACCTGTTTATCAACATCGGTTACCAGCAGAGTGCAGTGTGTCTCTGGCAGTTCGTTGAAGTCGTCTTCGGTCAGAGGGCCGTGAACGACGTGCCAGGGCCCAAGTTCGTGTTGTTCGATCACGAGACGGCCGTTGACGTCGTCCTCGCATGCCAGTCCGGCGAGTTCGCCAGGTGTCAGTGGGCTCTGTATGTGTGGAAACGCGTTCCTGACCAACAGCGGTTTCTTCTGCCAATACTCATGTAAAAAGGTATCGGTGGTGATGTCACCCGGGAAACGGGGTGGACACGCGAATTCAGATCTGTTTTGCCTGTTCGTCGGCATTGCCAATATAGCTTTGTGGCGTCAACTGCAGCAGCCGCTGACGGGCATCTTCCGGCAGTTCGACACTGTTGATCAGCTGATGCAAGTCGGCGCGGGTGATGGCTTTACCGCGGGTCAATGCTTTCAGTTGTTCGTACGGATTTTCGATACCATAACGCCGCATTACGGTCTGAATCGGTTCTGCCAGGACTTCCCAACTCGCCTCCAGGTCCTGTTCCAGACGCACCGCATCGACTTCCAGTTTACCCAGGCCTTTTTGCAGTGACTGGTAGGCAATCAGGCTGTGCGCCATACCGGTTCCAAGGGTGCGCAATACCGTTGAGTCGGTGAGGTCGCGCTGCCAGCGTGAAATCGGTAGTTTAGCCGCCAGGTGATTGAACAGTGCATGGGCAATACCCAGGTTGCCTTCTGCATTCTCAAAATCGATCGGGTTGACTTTGTGTGGCATCGTTGATGAGCCGACTTCGCCGGCAACGGTCTTTTGTTTGAAGTAGCCGAGCGAAATATACGACCAGATATCCCGGCACAGATCGATCAAGATGGTGTTAAATCGTGCCAGCGCGTCGAACAGCTCGGCGATGTAGTCGTGCGGTTCGATTTGAATCGTGTAGGGATTCATCTCGAGTCCCAGCGACTCGATGAACGTGCGTGCAAATTCGGGCCAGTCGGTCTCGGGGTAGGCCACCCGATGTGCATTGTAGTTGCCGACCGCGCCGTTGATCTTTCCCAGGATGGCGACCTGGGCGACATGGTGGCGTTGTTTCCGTAATCGATGGACCACGTTCGCGAATTCCTTACCCACGGTTGTCGGGCTTGCTGTTTGACCATGGGTCCGACTCAGCATCGGGAAATCAGCATAGGTGTGTGCCAATGCTGTCAGCTTGTCGATGATCTGGTCCATGGCTGGCAGCATGACCGTATCGCGGCCCGCCTTCAGCATCAACGCATAAGACAGGTTATTGATGTCTTCCGAGGTGCAGGCGAAATGAAAGAATTCACTGACCGCTTCCAGGGTCGCATTGTTTTTGATCTTTTCCTTGAGAAAGTATTCGACCGCTTTGACATCATGATTGGTGGTTTTTTCGATCTGCTTGACCCGCTGTGCATCCTCGAGGTCAAAGTCTGCGACGATGCTTTCCAGCAGGCCATTGGTTTGTGCGTCGAATGCGGCGACTTCGCTGATCGATGCGTTGTCGGCAAGCGCCTGTAGCCACCGTACCTCGACCAGTACGCGGTGACGAATCAAACCGTATTCGCTGAATAGCGGGCGTAAATCGACCGTTTTGTCGCCGTAGCGGCCGTCGGTGGGGGAAATGGCAGTCAGTTCGGTCAGTTTCATCTCGGATACTTTCTGGGTCTACGGCGGTAAAAAAATGGCGTATTATATCACCCACCTCGAAATTTGGCTTTGGAGTCCAACATGACCCGTTTTCGTACCGAATCTGACAGTATGGGAGAACTGCAGGTGCCAGAGGATGCACACTACGGTGCACAAACACAGCGCGCGATACAGAACTTTCCGGTCAGCGGACTGTGTATGCCGCGGGCATTTCTGCACGCGCTAGGCCTGGTCAAGCAGGCCTGCGCCAGAGCCAACCGTGATCTCGCTGCGCTGGATAGCGAAACTTGCGAGGCAGTCGTAGCGGTATGTGACGACATCATCAACGGCGCGCTCGACGATCAATTTCCAGTGGATGTGTTCCAGACAGGCTCAGGTACCAGCACTAATATGAATGCGAATGAAGTCATCGCCAACCTGGCTTCTGCGCGCGCAGCACTCAACGTGCATCCCAATGATCACGTCAATATGAGCCAGAGTTCCAATGATGTTATCCCCAGCTGTATTCATGTCAGCGCGGCCATTACCTGCGTCTATGATCTGATACCGGCGCTCGATCATCTGAAAACGGTCATCGATAAAAAGGCCGATACGGTCGATGATGTCGTCACCACCGGACGCACGCACCTGATGGATGCGATGCCGGTTACGCTGGGGCAGGCAATGTCAGCTTGGTCGGCCCAAATCGGCAGCGGCATTACGCGTATCAAACAGGCGCTGCCGGCGATGCAACAACTCGCGATTGGCGGTACCGCAGTCGGTACCGGCATCAATGCACCCGAGGATTTCGGTGACAAGGTCTGCGCGCACCTGAGCCGGGAAACGGATATTGATTTCGTGTCAGCCGACAACCGCTTCGAGCTGATGAGCTCTCAGGATGGCGCCGTTGCCCTCAGCGGTCAACTGAAAACGCTCGCGGTCAGTCTGATGAAGATTGCCAATGATTTGCGCTGGATGAACAGCGGGCCGCTCGCAGGTATCGGCGAAATCGCGTTGCCGGCGCTGCAACCCGGCAGCAGTATCATGCCGGGTAAGGTGAATCCGGTGATACCCGAGTCGGTTGCCATGGTGTGCGCGCGCGTGATCGGTAACGATGCGGCCATCACGATCGCCGGCCAGTCCGGTAACTTTCAGTTGAACGTGATGTTGCCACTCGTTGCGTATGACTTGTTACAGAGTATCGATATCCTGTCGTCGGCTGCACGCCTGTTGGCGGACAAAGCGATCGAAGGTTTCAGTGTCAACGATAACAATATCAATCAGGCACTGGCGAAAAACCCGATATTGGTGACGGCGCTGAATCGTGTCATCGGCTACGAACAAGGTGCAAAGATCGCCAAACGGGCGTATGCCGAAGGGCGCACAGTGATCGATGTCGCGAGCGAGATGACCGACCTGTCGATCGAGGAGCTACAGCGTCTGCTGTCGCCGGCGGAGCTGACCAAAGGTGGTGTGCAAGGCTAGCGTAACGCGATTGGCCATGCACAGTATAGGGTATTTTTGTTATCATCTAATTGGTATGGTACCTGACCTACGAGATGAAGAGATACCGTTGAGGAGATGAATATGCAACTGAGCGTAAATAAAGGTCTATTTGCCCTGGTGATTACAGCTATCACTGCCGGCTGCGGTCAACAAGAGGTGAGCTATAAGAATGACGTTCTGCCTATTCTGCAGGACAATTGCTTTTCCTGCCATGATGGTACAGGCGAAGGTTCCCAGGCCAGTGGCTTTGTTCTTCTGACCTATGATGACTTGATGAAGGGCACCAAGTACGGACAGGTGGTTGTGCCGGGTGATAGTGCATCGAGCACGCTGTATCTGATGATCGATCACAAGGTTGATCCGATGATCCAGATGCCGCCGCATCACGATGCGCCTGCTGACGGCAAGATGGGGCCGTTGTCAGGTGATGCGATTAATACGATCAAGACCTGGATCGAGCAAGGTGCAAAGAATAACTGATCGTTTCTCAAGCCAATAAATAAACACTTGGGAGTCTGCGCGGTTAGCTTGTAGGGTGCGCCGCGCGCACCGGAACTTGTCAGAAAACCGAAGAACAGCGGTGCGCACGGCGCACCCTACGATCCTACGCGCGCGAATCCTGCACCTGCTCCCGTAATCCTGGTGAGAAATGCGGGCTAGCTGTTATACATTGACTCGATAATACCGCCCCCGAGACAGACCTCACCCTGGTAAAACACAACCGATTGTCCTGGTGTAATCGCGCGCTGTGGATCAGCGAAACGGATGATCTGTCGGTCGCTTGAGCGTATCTCGATCCTGCACGATTGATCGGGCTGGCGATAGCGAATTTTGGCTGTGCAGTCGGCTGGCGCTGTATGTGCATCGTTAATCCAGTGAATGGTTCGGGTTTCGAGGGTGTTGTGGTAGAGCCTCGGGTGGTCCTGACCCTGGGCGACGATCAGGACGTTGTTGTCGATGTCTTTATCGATGACGTACCAGGGGGTTTCAGCCGCGTTTTGGCGACCGCCGATGCCGAGACCTTTGCGCTGTCCTAGCGTATAGTACATCAGGCCGTTGTGTTGGCCGAGTTCCTCGCCCGAATCCGAGCGGATGAGACCGGGTTGAGCAGGGAGATAACGCTGCAAGAAGGTATCGAAACGCCGTTCACCGATAAAGCAGATACCGGTACTGTCCTTCTTGTCGTGCGTCATCAGTTCGTGCTTGCGCGCAATCTCGCGCACAGCCGCTTTAGCCAATTCTCCGACCGGAAACAGCACACGTTCCAACTGGCTTGCATCGAGCGCGTGCAGAAAATAACTCTGGTCCTTGTTGTCATCGATACCGCGCAGCAATTCTGTTTGTTCGGCCAGAACTCGTGTGCGTGCGTAATGACCAGTCGCGATCCTGTCCGCGCCAAGGGTCAGCGCGTAATCGAGAAACGCGTGAAATTTTATTTCCTTGTTGCAGAGTATGTCCGGATTGGGTGTTCGTCCGGCTCGGTATTCATTCAGAAAATGTTGAAACACCCGGTCCCAGTATTCGCTGGCGAAGTTGACGCTATGCAGCGGAATACCCAGTCTGTCGCAAACTGCCTGCGCATCGGCGAAATCCGCGCTGGCGGCGCAATAATCAGCGTCATCGTCTTCTTCCCAGTTTTTCATGAACAGCCCTTCGACCCGGTAGCCCTGCTCGAGCAGGAGCAGGGCCGCTACCGATGAATCGACACCTCCGGACATCCCGACGATGATTTTTTCGTTGCTTGGGCTCAATCCGTTCAAAGGACGCAGTCGGACGCGACCTGTTCGAGAATTTCGAGGCTATAGCGCTTGCCGGTCGCATGAGGCTTCCAAATCGTCATTGTGATCTACCCTGGCGGCTGGAACGCTGTTTTCTGACGGCGTACACCCAGAACCGGCTGACCGCCAGATAACCCAGCAAGCTGCTGCCGGTGGCGAGGATCAGGCAGCCCGTCAGAAACGGCTTCCAGCTGCTGGCAAGCTCGTCGGTCAGCCAGCTAAACGATAGTTCGAATTCGAAATCCTGTGGCGGTGTGCCGATCACCCAGGTGCCGACCAGATAGGCAAAGTAGAACATCGGCGGAATCGTTACCGGATTGGTTATCCATACCAGCGCGACTGACAGCGCGAGATTGGTGCGAAACGCAATCGCGGCCGCTGCCGCCATCACCATCTGTGATGGTATCGGCACCCAGGCAAAAAACAGACCGACCGCGAACGCGCCCGCCATCGAGCGCCGGTTGATGTGCCACAAATTCGGCTCGTGCAGCGCATCCCCAAAAATCTGCAGGTGTTTATGTTCTTTTACCTGTTTATGGTTCGGCATGAAGCGTTTGAAGAATTTGCGTGGCATCAGCTCAGTCCGGTGGTAATGCGGCGTAGATCAAGATGTGATCTAAATGCAATCGGCGTAAATTATCGTCCTAAACGCAATTATAGGCAAACGTGAGCTAGCCGCTTGACGGTGTCGCTCGCTTAGCCCGGATGTTAAAGAAACAGGGAATGTTAACTATCGCATTGTGCTTTCTCGCTGGGATTTTGAGTCTCAACCTGAGCTCAGATTTGCCAGGTCAACTCACCTATGTTTTCTTCGCCGCGTTCACAGTAGCCAGCTGGTTGCTCAGGCGACGTCGGTTTGCCGTGATCTGTCGCGCGCTGACGATTGTTGTCTTCGGTATCTGTTGGGCGCAGCTTCATGCAAACCTGTATCTGGCCCGTGTGCTTCCCGAGGTCCTGGCAGGCGAAGACCTTCTAATCACGGGACGTATCGATGGCATTCCAGTAACGAATGCAAACGTGCAGCGCTTCTTCGTCGATGTCGACAGGTTTGAAGACAATCCGTACGAAAGGCCATTACCCGAACGTATCAAACTGAGCTGGTATGACGGCGAGCCGGTAGGTGCGGGTGAGACCTGGCGATTCAATGTTCGGCTTAAACCACCGCATGGCTTCCTCAACCCCGGTGGTTTTGATTATGAAGCCTGGTTGATGCAAAACGGTGTCCACGCCACCGGTTATGTCCGCAACGGTGAAGCCAACCGCAAGCTGACAACCGCTGTCGCCCATGACAGTGACGCCGTGCGTCAGCACATTGCCGAGCACATACGTAAGCTGCTCGGGGATTCGGCGTTCACCGGCCTGATCACCGCGCTCGCTGTGGGTGATCGCTCTGCGATCGGGCAAGATCAATGGCAGGTGCTGATCAACAGCGGCACCAATCACTTGATGGCGATTTCCGGTTTGCACATCGGACTGGCTGCCGCCTTTGGTTACTGGCTGTGTCGTTGGCTGGTGCCTGTCCGGATCATGTATTGGTTACCAGCACAACACGTGGCGATGCTGGGTGCGCTGGTATCTGCGTTGATTTACGCGATGTTGGCCGGTTTTGCGATACCCACGCAACGCGCCTTGCTGATGCTGATATGCACCGGCGGCGCGTTGTTGTTGAGACGTCGGTCGCGACCGTACAATGTGCTGGCGTTTGCGTTGACAATCGTGCTGTTATGGGATCCCGCGTCGGTGTTGTCGGCCGGATTCTGGTTTTCGTTCCTGGCCGTTGCCGCGATTTTTTATACCCTGGCTGGACCCTGGGCGCAATCGCGCTGGTTCAAATGGGTTTGGCTGCAACTTGTCATCGCGCTGTCATTAGCACCGCTGTCGCTGTTCATGTTTCAGCAGACATCATTGGTGGCGCCGCTGGCCAACCTGATCATGGTGCCGTATGTCAGTTTTCTTGTAGTACCGCTGGTTTTGATCGGCGTGCTGATATTGCCATGGTCGGAAACCGGGAGCGGCCTGTTTTTTGCTGCCGCCGAGGGGCTGTTCAGCTTCATCTGGCCGGCACTACATTGGTTGGCTGCATTGCCTTACTCGCACTGGTTCAAGGCGCAGCCCGGAATTATATTGACGCTGTTGGCGTTGATGGGCGTTGCACTCATGCTGGCGCCAGGTGTGCGTTTGTGGCGAGCCGCGGGCGTTCTCTTGTTGTTACCGGCCGCAACCTGGCAGCCGCAGGCGCCTGAAGCAGGTGCTTACGAATTGCACGTTCTCGATGTCGGCCAGGGATTGGCTATCGTTATTAGAACGCGGGCACACACCCTGGTGTACGACACCGGCGCGCGTTTCAGTGGCAGTTTCGACAGTGGCAGGGCGGTTTTGCTCCCCTTTTTGACCAGCAAGGGTGTCGACGACATCGATTTGTTGCTTATCAGCCATGGCGACGGTGACCATATCGGTGGTGCGGCATCCGTGTTACAGGCTTATCCGCAAACGCCTGTGCTGGGACAGGGTATAGAATCCCTGGTTGCGGCACAGTCGGCTTATTGCGCCGTCGGCCAGCAGTGGGTATGGGACGGGGTCGTATTTTCACTGCTGCATCCCGATGACACGGACTACAGTCAGCGTAATAACGGTTCCTGTGTGGTGAAGGTGGAGGGGCAGGGCGGCTCGGTACTGATTGCAGGCGACATCGAGAAAAAGGTCGAACACCGGCTGTTGTCTCATCATCGGCAGGCACTGTCGGCGGATATACTGATCGCTCCGCATCACGGCAGTAGCACCTCATCCACCCGGGATTTTATTCACGCGGTATCGCCGCAGATCGTGATATTCGCAGCCGGCTACCGCAATCGTTACAAATTTCCAGCGCCCGAAGTTGCTGCGCGGTACGCTGAATTCGGCAGTTCGATGGTGATGACCGGACACAGTGGCGCCATCAGCATCGATTTGCATCCGCAGCGCGGCATCGACGGCTTGCAACGCTACCGGGAGAGCCATAGAAAATACTGGCACCACGTGCCACCGAAGCTTCGCCAAGAGGATTAATTTCAAGTATCATAGGCGCACATATGGGGCTTGTCCGTCAATAATTATAAACATAAAGTAAACAGGTGGTATGTGTTTGAGTTAGTGAAATCAGGCGGCTGGTTGATGCTGCCAATCATTGTTTGTTCTGTCATTTCTATTTCTATCATAATCGAACGCTTCTGGAGCTTGCAGCGCGAGAAGGTCTTACCCAGGCATCTGGTCGCATCGGTCTGGCATATGATCAAGACCGGAAAGCTCGATGCCGGCAAAATCGAGGAGGTCGGTAAGCAGTCAGCGCTGGGCAAAGTGCTGACTGCGGGCATCAGTAACCGGCAATACAAACGCGAACGGATCAAGGAGAGCATTGAGGAGCGTGGCCGTGAGGTCATCCATGATCTCGAGCGTTTTCTCAGCCCATTGGGTACGATCGCGTCGATTTCGCCATTGTTGGGCTTGCTTGGTACCGTGGTGGGTATGATAAAGGTATTTACCGCGATCACGACCCACGGGGTGGGTAATCCGGCAGTACTCGCCAATGGTATATCACAGGCGATGATTACCACTGCGGCAGGCTTATCAGTCGCCATTGTTAGCCTGGTTTTCTATCGTTACTTCAGGCGTCGTGTCGATACCATCGTCGTCGAAATCGAGCGTGAAGCCATCAAAATGGTCGATGTTATACACAAGAATCGTGAAAATACCGCATGAATCTCAGACCTGACAGAACCGATGAAAGGGTAGACATCAATCTGACACCATTGATTGATGTGGTTTTTCTATTGCTGATCTTCTTCATGGTGTCAACGACCTTCGATCGCCACGCGAATCTGAAGGTCGAGTTACCAGAGGCAAGCGCACCGATTTCGCAACAGCAGCAAGATCCTGT
>JAAUYJ010016432.1_pt1 | contig 10339 bp, 9 predicted proteins | sample 7278031 | NCBI WGS metagenome assembly JAAUYJ01 (sample SAMN14350222, study PRJNA611818) | marine sediment metagenome | isolation source: surface marine sediment (1.8m) | place: French Polynesia: Moorea | collected 2018-08 | reverse complement strand
CTCCCCTTTTAAGGGGATAATAAATAAAAATTTTCCTGTTCGTCAATCCTATCCGTTTTCAAGGAGAGGTAATTCTCAATTCTCAATTCTCAATTCTCAATTCTCAATTCTCAATTCTCAATTCTTGAAGGAGATGGGGAGATGGGAAGATGGGGAAATAGATTTTTGTTGAGTTTCGTTCCTCAACCCAACCTACTGCCGTGTCAAGCCTTCAATGTTACTTTAGGAAAATGGTGGGATGCTGATTTTGTCAAAGCTTGGCATCAAAAAACTATAGAGTAGTCTATAGTAGCATACTATTGTAATAACTGCAAGATTGATTGGTTTTAATCCCGAATCTCCCCTCCCCCCTTTCAAAGGGGGGTTAGGGGGGATGGAGAGCGCGGGTCAAGGGCCAACGTTGAGATAAAAATATAGTCAAATATGACATATTCTTATTTGGCAGGTGTTAGCCTGACTGGGTAAACTACAACACCATCTATCCCATGGTCAAAGACATTCAAAGACAAAAGGGAGCTACTTTTTCTTTTCCTCAAAAGCCATGATTATCTCCCTGATTCAATTTCTACTTGGTCATAATACAGAGGCTTGGACATAGGTTCTTATATATCTAGAGGTAGCGTGTCAGTCCAGGAATTTCACCCTATTGAACTCAGATTGTTGAGTATTGAGGCTTTTTGATTTTCCATTGTCACAGACATTGTGAGATTATGTCAATAGTCGCCCAAATTTCTGGAGACCATATGACTATTACTTAGTTAGAATTAGAAATAGACAGAAGTCAGTAAACTATTATGCTATTTTTATTAATTTTATTAGGGTTGATTACATACTTTATATTGCAGAGCAGTGTCAGCAAAATTACTCGCACTCCTATCTGGATATTATGGCTAGTAATGATGACACCAGCTTTAATCTGGACTACTTGGGTATTAATCTATGGTCAAAAGCAATTACCTCCAGGATTAATTCTCATTCCCTTTATTTTGTGTCCTTACCTATACTGGTTACTGGTACAACAGGGACGTTATACTCCCAATCAATCAAATAAATCAAAAATAGAAAATAGTAACTCCCAGACTAAACCAGAAATTGACCCTACTAAAACTATTAACCAAACTTTACCAAAACTAGCAATAGACAAAACAGAAGAAGCTGGCTTGCGAAATTGTTTTCCTTGGACAGTTTACTATCTGCGGAATTTAGAGTATAGACCTCAAGCAGTTATTTGTCGAGGTCAGTTACGCTCCAACCCAGAAAAAGCTTATCAAACAGTACGAGAAAATGTAGAAGGAAAATTTGGCGATCGCTTCTTAGTAGTATTTCAAAATAGTTTTCAAGGTAAACCGTTTTTTGCTCTAGTTCCTAACCCAAGTTGTAGTAAGAATAAAACTCAAGAGTCTGAAGAATATAAAAGACCGATAATGTTGGCTTTAGGATTATTATTAATCACTTTATTTACTACTACATTAGTAGGGGCGAGAGAAATAGTTGGTATTTCTGAAGATGCCATAAAATATAACCCTAATTTATTAATCCAAGGTTTACCTTATGGTATTGCTCTAATTTTGATTTTAGGATGCCATGAATTTGGTCATTATATAACAGCTCAATTATACAAAATTCGTACAACTTTACCATATTTTATTCCAGTACCATTTTTCTTAGGAACTTTTGGCGCATTTATTAGGATGCAAAGTCCTGTACCTAATCGTAAATCTTTATTTGATGTTAGTATAGCAGGTCCTATTGCCGGATTAGTAGTCACAATACCTCTATTAATTTGGGGTTTATCTAACTCTAGTGTTGTGCCTCTTTCTGAGGAGTCAGGAATATTATCTATAGATTCATTAAATCCGACTTTTTCTTTTTTATTAGCTGTATTAAGTAAATTAGCATTAGGTGCGGAGTTAACTTATAACAAAGGTATAGATTTACATCCAGTAGCAGTAGCTGGTTATATAGGTTTAGTAGTAACTGCATATAATTTAATACCTATTGGGCAACTTGATGGTGGTCATATAGTACACGCCATGTTTGGGCAACGCACTGGCATGGTTATTGGTCAAATTTCCCGTGTTTTGTTATTAGTATTGGCTTTTATAAATAAGGAATTTTTATTTTTAGCAATCTTTTTATTTTTATTGCCTCTTGTTGATGAACCTGCTCTTAATGATGTTAGTGAACTAGATAATAAACGTGACTTTTTAGGATTGTTAATGTTAGGTTTATTGGTAATGATTTTATTGCCTGCACCAAAGATGGTAATACAGTGGTTAAATTTATAATTGATCCTAGGAACTAAGTATATATAGCAGTCCTATTTTATTTGTGTATAAAAATCTTACCGCTTTTAGGGAACAGGGAACAGGCGGGAGTTGCAAGTTTTTTATCTACTTTTTGATTTGTCACTAGCTATTTAGGATTGCTATAGCAATTTCATTTGATTTGTGTAAAAAAACTCAACACTTTTATTTAGGCAAAAGGCAACAGTTTATTCATGGATAATGGATAATTGATAATTACCTCTGGTTAAAACCAAGAAGATTGAATATAAGGAAATATTATTTCTTTTTTTCCCCTTAAAAGGGTGAGGCTAATCAAGCTGAATTATTTAATTAATAATTAATAATTATTCGGTAAAAAGATTTCCCGGACTTTTTAATGTCAGAAAATAACCAACAGTTGTTTGACATCTTATCTTATTTGAAAATGCTATACTTAGTTTCTACGACTTCTTTCAATTTTCAGCTTTTATTTATGCGTTATTTTGTATTCAAATGATTAACAAGGTAAATTCTCTCATTTTGGCTATAGTTTTGATTTTATTATTGGTTGCAATACCTAACCTTAATCTACCTGTAGCTAATGCAGGAAATATTCTCTCAGGATTTAGCTTGTCTGCACAAAATGATTTGCAAATTACCGTAGGGGAAAGTCAAAAATCAGCCAATAAATTAGCTTTAGATTTACAGAAAAGTCTCAACAGTAAAAGGAATGAAATTGGGAAATTAGCTATATTAATTATTCATCCCTACGGAGAGTATGACAGAACAGAACCAATTTTGTTAGCAGAGAGAGAAGGTGGGGGGTCAGTATTAGAAATGAAGATACATTGGCATAGAAAACTGCCCTTTATTACACGCAATCATTTAACTATTATTGACTGGGAAATTTTACACAATCAACACTTGGGAGCTGCTGTTGTTTTAGATGATGCTATACTTTCTCCGATTCATCCTCAAGAGTTAAATAATTTATTTAAAGAGTTACTGCCAAATAATCTCTAAAAGTCCGATTTCATTAATGGATAATTGATAATTACCTCTGGTTAAAACCGTTCGGGAATTGAATATAAGGAAATATTATTTATTTTTTTCCCCTGAAAAGGGGAGGCTTTTAACCAAGATATTTAATTCAGAATTACTAATTATTAATTATTCGGTAATTTTTTAGTGTTTATAGCAGTTTTTATTTAGGTAGAACAATTGTAATTATTCAGCAGTTAGCTATCAACAATCAGCCAAACGTGTTAATTATTCGTATGTTTACTATTCTGTACGGACGTTTCATTCAACGTTCCTCTGACCCTACTCCCCGGTTCAAGACTAACTATAAAAAGTAGCCCTTCGACTTCAAAGTCTTTCCCTGTTACCTAGGCTAATTATTTTTACTATTCCTAATACAAATGTACATTAATTGTAAGCATTCAGCCGTCAGCTAACAGCTAGCCTCCTGGGTCGGAACTACGCTCTTCAGCTATGAGTTATTAACTGATTATCACACTCTCTGGAGGAATTAGTCGCCTAAGAAAATTCAAAGTTATGAATAAAAAGGTCTCCTTTAGCTAACCAAAGTCAAGTTATTATGTTTAAAAGCTGAATGCTGAATGCTGAATGCTGAATGCTGAATGCTAATAGCTAAATGCTTACCATTAATTTATAGCCAATAATCAGAATCAAAACAGGACAACATATTAATTATCAAAAATATTATTCCTTGTCAAAATGATTTGATTAGATTCTTTAATCTCAGAAGACTTACCCTCACCAATCAAAGTAGGATGACTACTCAAAAAACAAGTTTTCTGACAATAATCATCATCAACTTTCATCAAAGGTAAATTATGACTCTTCAAAACTCCTTGAATACGCTGAAAAGCCTCTGGCAAATTATTAAAAGGAATCCCAGGAAAAGCATGATGAACTCCATGATAATTCAACCCTCCCATTAACCATCCAATAACAGAATTTGCTTTAAGATTACGAGAGGCATAAAGTTGAGTAAGTTGATAAGTTTTAGCTTTACCCCAAAGTCCATAATGTTCTAGATGGTCACGAGTTTGCATCACAATACCAATTACTCTTTCTAATATTAACCAAAACAGTAAATAGCGTAATAATTCCCCATTTGTAATCGCAAAACTGAGCAAAACTCCATGCACTAATACCATTCCTCCTAGATCTAGAAATATTTGTTGGGGGAGGCGAGAAACTAACTTTCGGTAACGCCAACCATGAATAAAAGTTTTCATAATTAAACCCACTCCTCCTGCCAGAAAAATATCAATACTCCATTGATGACGCACATACCATTGCACAAGAGGATAAGAATTTTGATATTCTTGCCATGTCCACTGCACCCTTTCTGGGTCTCGTAAGTCACTACCATTCCAGCCATGATGTAGTTTGTGCAGTGCAGCGTAAACACTGTAAGGCCAAAACATCGGCCAACTTATTAGTCGAGGGATAATACTGTCGAACCATCTCCACCCAGTTAAGGTGTGATGAGTCATATCATGGGTACAAATTAGCCAGAAAGCATAGAAGAGTCCCGCGAAAATGCTAATACCCGAAAATAAATAGTTATTGGATGTTGACCAGGCTATTGTGACTAAACTGAGAAAGACAAAACCTAATACAACAAAGCGAAGTATTCCAGCAAAGGAGTTAATTTGATGCAAGTCTGAGGTGACTTTTTGTAAATCTTCAGTTAGTGTGGTTGAGTTGATTAAATCCTTATTCATGTCTATTGATTAAGTATTCAAGCAAAATTAATTGTATGTTTGGTGTTGAAGTTAAGTAGATAGTCTAAATTATTTTGCTTCTACTTATAAAGTTTGTATATTTTTTCCCCTACTGTACTATTCCCTTAAAGTAGATAAGCTAAATTATTTTGGCTCTACTTATAAATTATACTTGTATCTTTTTTCCTCTACTACCGACTTCCTACTCCTTTAAAGTAGATAAGCTAAATTATTTTGGCTCTATTTATCTTATAAAGTATAGTTGTATATTTTTTCTCTTGCTGCCTACTCCCTTAAATAAATTAATTTTGCACAGGTACTTATGACTGATTTAAAAAAATGGAAGCTTTTACAATCTAGGTTGGTAATTAATAATCAATGGTGTCAGGTAAGACAGGATGAAGTTGAATTACCAAATGGCAAAATTATAGATGATTTTTTTATTAATGTTAGACCAGATATTGCTCTTGTTTTTCCTGTAACTGCTCAACAAGAAATTGTATTTGTCCGTCAATATAGACATGGAGTTGGTGAAGTTTTATTGGAGCTACCTGCAGGAGCTTTTAATCCTCAAGAGGAAATGGCTGAAGTAGCTGCTAGTAGAGAACTTACTGAAGAAACTGGATATGTGGCTGAGAAATTAATTAAGTTAGCAACTTTATATGGTAATCCTGTTAAAGATACCAATTATATTCATTTATTTATTGCTGAAAATGTCATCAAGTCTCAGCTACAAGAACTTGATATTACAGAAGAAATTGAAGTAGTTTTAATACCTGTTGCTGAAGTTCTTCAGAAAGTGTTGATAGGAGAAATATCTGTTTGTGGAACTATTACAGCTATATTTTTAGGATTAGAATATTTGCAAAAGTATAAACTTTGAATCGTAACTCTTGAGCAGTTATACTAATTTCATAATATGTTGCTGTAGCTAGGGAAAAGGGAACAGGTAAATATCTAAAAAAGGGATAAAAAATTTTTATTTTTGACAATTTATATGATTTATAAAGTGTTAGTAATAATTAATTCTAGAGAGACGAAATTGATGAGATTTAATTAATATATTTTCTATTTTATAGACAATACGACAGACGTTAGATTCGGACATTTTACACTCTTGACCAATATTGTAATAAGTCCTATATTCTCTCAAATACTGAACCGTCATGAGAATTTTATCTTCAACTATTAACTTGGGTTTACGTCCTGGTTTCTTTTTTCTTTATTAGGCAAGCTTTAACCTTGAAAACCATCACTCTGAAAGTTTTTTTCCCTGTTAAACCCTTAAAATTATCAAACTTTTAACTTTTTGGCTTGCCAATATTTCATTATTAAATCAATTTAATTGGATGAATAATTTTCTTTAATTATTAAACAATAATTCTTGTTTTAAAGCTTAATTATTTTTTGACGATTAGCGATCGCTGTTTTATGATACTTGCTGCCGAGCAAAGACTAAAAAGGAATAGCTTGATATTATATTATGAAAAAATTGGCAAGATGTCTAATCACTGTGGGTTTATTTATAGTAGGAAAAAAGTATCTATACAAAAAATAATTACATCCGAATTAATTGTTTTAGTTGAAAGATAACTTTCCAGATAATTATGGTGATTCATTATTCCTAAAACATTGAGACTCAGAATAAATCACAATAATCAAAGAACTAGCAAATTACTTGAATTACTCAATATCTATTGACTGATAATCACGACAACCTTTACACGGACCCAGGGGATTAACAGCACAACGAACTTGAGAAGACCTAGCATTAAACTTACAAGTTAAGTCTCCTATTATATATCCTACTCCTTCAATATATTGTTGTTCTGGTTGGCTAGATATAGCTGTTCTTTCTCTATAGTTTACAACTAATCTAACTGAGTTAAGTCTTTCTGTAGTCCTTGCTGCAAATTTTTGGAGAATCCATAAAGAAACTAGGCAAGGAATTATGCCTATCAAAAAAATTAGTAATATCTCAAACACATTTATTCTGATTTATTAGAAGTTCAGAACTACTCTATCAATATTAAATTATTTATTTATAAAAGTTTTGATATTTGTCAGAGTTGAAGATGGAAAAGTTTCTTCAATATATGATAAGGGATGATCTGATAAATTTGGTATTTTACTGTTTGCTGTAGTTACAGAAGGAGATAAAGAGGAAACAGGTGACTTAATATCTGATAAATCTATCCCCGCAAAGATATGTAAAGAGAAGGTAACAGCAGTCGCTAACAAAATTTTTTCCCACATTTCACACCCTCCTTTCATTTTGATGAAAATATAGAACAATTTATTTTTAAACTTGTCTAATACTTCTATCTTACGAGACAACTTTAGTAATCGTCTGTGACTTGAAATTAGGTAAAAAAGTGATTAAACTCACGATTTAATTAACAAATCCTTAACTCTGAACTATAATAGTTAGAATTTTCCCTGGTAGATAAAATTTGATTAGTCCAATAATCATTTCTAAGACTGGGCATTATCTCACTACATATTTTCTAGGAAGGCAGGTGCTATAGCGCTACGCGTAAGTCAGAAGTTAGAAGTCAGAAGTCAAAAGTAATCTCTGACTAAGTGTTTTCTGGGGAAATGCTTTGCAAACAGTTTTGAGTAATGCCCTAACAAATGCCTAGTGCTATATTCAATACAGACCTAGATTGTGTTTTCAGCTATCGCCTACATGAAACGCTACGCCACATGAAAAGGGTAGTGGTACATAGCAACGGTTTAGGAATTCCACATTGTCCCTCAAGTCCAAAGTCGGGAGAATGTCAATGAACGATAAAATGACCCCATATAGGAAAATATAGTGGGAGTACCTAAACTTATGCTTGCAAACATATTGGCCTTAGCTGTTGGTCTTGGTAGTTTAGCTTTATATATGGTGGCCTTTTTCTTTCCAGAAGTCCATCGGAAAAACGATTTTATCTGGAGTGGTGTAGGTCTTTTCTATGCCCTTGTATTATGGTTTTGTGCAGGTAGAATTACAGGTGCGGTGTTATTGGGTCAAGTGGCAAGTGTTGCTTTAATAGGTTGGTTTGCGTGGGAAAGTCTGACATTGCGTCGCCAAGTGACTCCAGTTGCAGAACAAACAAAAATATCAACTCAGGAAAGCACTAAAGATAATACTGAGGAAAAATCAACAACTATTTCTGAAGCAACATCTGTACCAAAATTAGAGAATATTCCGAAATTAGATTTAAGTGAGTCAGTAGAAAGTTCTATTGAAGAGTTTGTTAATGAAGTAAAACTAGGGGAAGCTGAATCTGAATTATTATCAGATGAAACTACTTCAGACTCCAGCAAAGTGACAGAAGAGTCTCAAGTAGATATAACTGAAAGTATGACAGAAGAAAATGTTTTAACCGAGGCTCAAACTGTATCAGAAACATCTCAGGAATTACAGAAAAGTTCATCCAAAAAAGCAGGTGGTTTTTCTCAGTTATTGACACCTGTGAGTGGAATATTGAGCAATATTAAAAATGCAATTAAAGGTAGAGACAGTAAAAATACTTCTTCTGACTCAACATCTACAAAAAGCCAAGCTGATACTGAGCAGCTAACTTCTAGTGAAGAAGTTATTTCAGAAGTTAATGAGACTATTAGTCAGACTGAAGATACTCAACCTGAACAAGAATCTTTAATGGAAAAAGAAGAGTCTGTGATATCTGATATTCAGGTAGAGGAAACTACTTTGGCAGAAGTTGAAAAAGAAGTAACCTTATCTTCAGAAGCAGAATCTACATCTACTGAAAAATCTATTTCAGAAACTCCAGTAAATGCAGAAGTTTCTGAAGTTCAAGATAACCTAGTATCTCCAGAAAAAATAACTACTGGAGATAGTGATAATGGGGAAGAAAAAGTTACTTCTGTTTCTGCTGAGGAAAAAAATGAAGCTGATAATTCAGCATCAGATTTATCAAAGGAGAATAAAAATAAGTCGGTAGACCAGTAACATCAAAACTTAAAACACTAAGAAGTAAAAAATTCATCATAATAAATAAAACAATTTGAGGGAATTGGAAAGTAAACTTACAGCTCAATTCCCTATTTTTTTGTTTTATTGATTTGATTAGGTAGCGACTATCATATTAATGAGGTATAGTATTTTTTTCTCTTTCCTATTACCTATTCCCTAAAATAAAAAACTTTGTTATCTCAGCAATTTGCAAAAGTGATAGTATATTTGAAAAATCGGAAAAATAACGCTCAAAAGAACAACAATTACTGAAGAAATATTATTTATTTCTACAAATAATATTTCTAAATATGCTTGATTAAAAAAGTATTTTTGTGAATTAATGAAATAGGAAATAGGCAATGGGCAATACTTTTAATGTTATAGTAATGTCCGCTGGCATATTTACACATTATTTTTTGTACACCTTTTCGCTTACTGCACTTTGAGCTAGACATTGTAAATACCTGAGCGCTCATTGCTATAATTATTATAAATTTTAAACCTAACTTAATAGAGACATTTAACTAGCTATTAGCTATTAGCTAACCTCCTGCGGAGGAACTGCGTTAACAGCTATCAGCCTAAAAATTTTTGCATAGATAATGGTATCTGTTTGCGGAGCATTCCGTCAGGAAAAGCTTGGGTAAAACATCCTCGACTTCTAGCTTGTCGTTTAATTTTAGGAGGGGGTTTAAATCCCCTTTCCGTTACGGAATGCTCCGCAAACGTGCAAAGCTGACCGCTGATTGCTGAACTGCTGAATGCTTTTAAAGTAAAATCAGTAAAAAAGTATTAGTAAATTTGCTGGCAAAGTAGGAACTTTTAATAAAATTATGCTGTTAATATCAAAACAATTTATTAGGGTTATAATACTCTTTTTAGTCAATTAAGGAATGGTTTTACTTTCAGCCAAAATAAATATTATAAATTATTAAGCTGTTGTGCATTTAAACGACTTATTGTTATGTGTCTTGCTTAAGAGAAAAATCTTATTACTTCTGACTTCTGACTTATAACTTCTGACTTGCTAAGGCGCATTTTAAATGCGTCTTAGCTTACCTCCTGACTCCTAGCAAAAAAAGCTACTGTAGCAACATTTTATGAAATTGGTATTACTCTCATAATTTTGGCAAAAATTTCCAGTTATTGGGCTGTTTGTAGTCATTTTATTTAACTTTTTTCTAATTTAAACCACCGATATATCAAGGTTCTATATTTATTCAGCAACCTCTAAATAAAAAATCGAAGTATAAGTAGTCATGCAAAATTAATTACACATAATCTAAAGCTAAAAAGCTGATGCTGTAGAAATTACAGGGAATAAATAATGGTAATTAATTTTG
>JAAUYJ010110241.1_pt1 | contig 10340 bp, 14 predicted proteins | sample 7278031 | NCBI WGS metagenome assembly JAAUYJ01 (sample SAMN14350222, study PRJNA611818) | marine sediment metagenome | isolation source: surface marine sediment (1.8m) | place: French Polynesia: Moorea | collected 2018-08 | reverse complement strand
CTGGCTTGACAAAAGAGTGGAAAGGGGAGGAGGGAAGGGGAGAGCGTAAATTCCCATCTTGTGTCAAGTTATATCCATCTCCGTCGCATATCTTCCGCTGTGCTGTGCTATGCTGTGTGCTATTCTCGGGCTTTCTTACCCCGCCCCTTCTTTCATACGCCTCTGGTGGACCTCAACGAAGGGGCGAAGTGGGCATAAAAGGGGACCCTTTCCTTGTCCCCGCCACTTCTTGGGAATTCGAGAGAGAGAGAGAGAGAGGGAGGACTTGACGGTTCGAAAATTCTATTGTGTCACCGCGTCTCTCTCTCTCCCCCCGATGTTCGAAGTAAGGGGGAAGGGAGGCTTTCAGACTCAGATTCCAATTTCCCCCTTTCTCTTTTTTCCCCCTCTGCCCGCGAATTTTTCTTTTTTTCGAAACGATTGGCTGCGGCTAGGTTGAGAAAATGGGGGGAAAAGAACTAGAAGAAGGCGTTTTTTTTCACTCACCTGGTAGCTGGCATATGAAGGCGGCCCTGTGCGGACCAGTGCAGTACCTGGAGGAGAAGGTGTCGAGTGTTTGGTTCTGACTGGGCATTTCGTAGATATTTCTATGAAGTACCTCGTGTTCCACCTGTAGCCGTTTGCAGGGTCGGTCGAGACGCACATGCCCAGGCCGAGATCGGAGGACGACCCGGAACTGGAGCCTTGGTGCACTTGTTGCTGCAGTTGCTGCTGCTGCTGGAGCTGCTGCTGCTGCTGCCGGCGCTGGCGCTGTTGGAAGTGAAGCGGGGCGGAGGTGACGTCGTCGCTGAAAAATGAAGAAAAATTGAAGGTGATGACGGGGCATTTTTTCCCTCTCGAAGAGGTAAAATATTTTTTTCCTTACGCGAAATTAGGCCAGATTTTGCAAGGGTGGAAAGTTGAGCGAGGTGGGGAGGACAAAAACTTTTTTCGTCCATTTTCCCAGGGAGCAAACACCCCCGGCAGCCAGGAGGAAGAAAGAGAGGAGAGATCCAATAAAAAGGGGCGAAAGAGGAGAGGGAAATGGGAAGGAGGAGGAAGAGGAGAGGTTCCAGTCGTGATTTGAATCTCAATTGAGCGAATGGAAGGCGTCGGCGGCAGGGGGGAGGAGGAGGAGGAGGAGGGGCCTTTCTCTTTCTCTCTCTCTTTCTTGATGACTTGCGCCGCCGGATCGAAAGAGGAAGAGGGAAGAGGAGAACATGATCTGGCCAATTCGGCAAAAATGCCCGTCGGAGTTAGGAGAAGTAATAGCAATGGCATCATGGCATCAAGGTTTTTTCGCAAATCGCTGTGTTTTTTGGAACGCAATTGTCCTTTTTGGGCAATTCAGTCTTCAGGAAAAAAGGAGGAATTTGGCACCGTAAAGGATGGGATGCAGATAAGAACTGCAGAAGCAGCGGATTGAACGAGAGACTATTCCATTTCCTGAAGCAATCTCTTTTTTCCTCCGTCTGTTTTTATCTGCGGCGCAGCCGTCAGATCAGGGAGAAGAAAGCGTTATTGTTCTTCTTCTTGTTCTTGTGGGGGACTATTTTCAAATCACCCATGTAAAAAAGGGTGCATCATGGGCCCATCTTTTACTATTTTCTCACAAAAAAGAGGTGCACCAAGGTGCATTTTACTTTTAGTCACAAAAAGAGGTGCATCAAGGGTCAATCTTTTTTTACTTCGTAAAAATATCGATTCTAAAGCCCACGCCTAAAGTCCGCCGCTGCCAATCCTCCTCCTCTTCCTCCAGGGCCTTTTTTACCTGCGGCGAAGCCGTCAGGTCCTAGAACTGCGAGAATTGTTCTTCTTGTTGTTGTGGGGGGAGCAGTTTGTGTGAGTCTGTCTACCATACAGTACTTCAGCTTCGTATATTCACTTTGGGGTGAGATCCACAACTCAATCAGTTTCCTTCTGGTTGACTACGATTCTATAAATTCTCTTCGGTATGGGAACCAGCTCTTTTGCTCAAGTTGTCATCCGATTTTTTAGATAATAGGTTTATTTTTTCCGTATGACTTTTGTCACTATTTTATCAACGCCTCAGGTCTTTGAACAATGTCTGTTCTTGTTTTTCTTTACTCAGCTTCACTCCCCAATAATTCCCTTGTTGCCTGGTAAATCCCCCTCCGCGGTCTCCAATTCGGCGTCTGGGAGGGGGATTTTCCAGGCAAGGAAAACACCAGCAGATTCGTATCCATATAAACTACTAAAATACGTATAACGGGGATATTTTAGAGGTTAAGCACTTTTTTTCCGCCCCGTTGGGGACATTTTATCAGCTTGTCTGAAATCCTACTTTGGGGACCTTTTCCCCCTTCTTCTTCTTCTTCTTTTTTGGTCAGATTTACGGCGTTTCCGTGGCTTGGGGTCGGGATTGCCATACTTCGCTTGAAACAGTCATCTGAAGTCCCAACACTCAAAAAGTAAAGTTACCTTTACTGTGTCCTTTCATGCTGCGCCATGCCATTCGCAAGAAGCGTAGCCAAGGAGGCTCATGCTTCCCCAAGTGCCAACCCTGCCCCCAGGGGCAAGTAAGGAAAATCCTCTTTCCTTGAGTCCTCCCCCCACCTCTACCGTAGTCGCAGGGCCGCTTTTTAATGGTGCCTCTATCTCCTAGCTCTCCCCCTTGTTTTGGAGGCATCTCGGGAAGGGGATTCGCCCAAAGTTGGTTCAAGGAAGAAGGAACTTCAATATAAAGCAAGGAGACAGGTGGAAATTAGGCTGGCTTTCTTTTGTCATTCTTTTTTCGGCGTTGAGGTACGTAGTACAACACATATCTTGTTACGGAGGAGAAACAAGATTTCCTGTCTATCCCCTTTGTCATGCGGGATGAACAAAGGATCTATTTGGATTTACGCAGGGCATGCTACAAAAGGACGGAAAACAAAAGGGGATTTCCCATTCCCCCCAAATCTCCTTTGTCAATCTGAATTTTTATTGCATTTTATTGCATTTGTCTCACTCGCGTTCTACAGTACACTTACGCCCAGTGGAACCTCTCCGTGGGCGAGCTCTGGTAGAGGCCGATCCATATCTCGGAGCTCCCAACCACCGCGTCGTTGCTCGAGGAGGCCTGAAAATGATCGAACATGGGAATTCCCACAACATGCATTTTAAATATACTTTGATGTCGAACTCACCGGCGGCAGCGGCAGGGAGGAGAGGAAATCGTGGACGGCAGCCTCGTTTCCGTTGCCGTCTGGAAAAGCGGAGAGTTGATGAACATGAAATGCCACATCATGTGAAGTAATGGTCTTCCGTTGGCTTCAAAATGTGTACACCGTACGCATCACTTCACTGGCAACCGAAAACTTCTACGGTATTTTAGGCAGTAATATGAAGAGAATGGAGTGGGAGAGAGGATCGTTTTCGCATATATTAGCGAGGGAAGAGGGGGTGTTTACTTAGGCAGCAACGAGAGAGGAATCGAAAGGGAAAAGTTTGAAAGGTGGGGAATAATGTGGCGGGCGGACAATACATGGGCAAGGGGGGAGGGTCGACCCTTTTTTAATAACGTACGAACCCTTATTTACTGTATCCCCCCCCCCTACTGCACCTCCGAAAAAACCGTTTCTCGCCCACGTGTGACGGAGGAGAAAGGGGGAAAGGCGAGACTCCCCCGGTGGTCGTCCCTTTTTGCCATTACCAGCCAGGGATGCTTTTAAGCAATTCGGCACTATTGTTTTTCCTCGGGGACAATTTTGCAGAAAAAGGCCTTTTATCCGTTCGTCTCCTTTTCAGGCGAATAAAGGTACGTAATTCATGAAATTTTCTATACAATTTTGCTACATGTTCTCCTGTTCTCCCCCTCCCCCCATTTTTCCCTTTAAAGGAGCATGTGTGGTAAAGCGGAGAATGCGGCATGCATTTTAGTTTCCTCCTTTTTCTGCTGCTTCCTCCGCCGTTGTCCCCGTAGGGAAAACTTTGAGGCCTCCTTCCGCCTTCTTTCTTCTTCATCCCCCGCTTTAAGATCATGGTAGTTTTCCCCACCCGCTGTTGGTATGCCGGGGCCCCGAGAGAAGGGGCGGGCAAAAACGGGGGTGGGGGGACTCTCGGAGGGAGGGACCCTCCATATTCCCCTCGGAGGCTTTTTCCCCCTTCCCACATTCGGGAAAACGAAGGGAATGGGAGGATTTGAATTGACCAATGTCCGCCGATGTCATTTGTACTCCCTGGTAGCCCAAAAACAGACGCCATTTCAGGTCAGAGAGGGAAAAATAGTTATTAGATCTTCGCAGAACTCAACTGCTCGTCAAAACTTAGACGCTATGTCGGAAAAAATGCGCTTTTTGTTACCGTGAGCATCACCCACTACCCAAAAAAAACCGTCCATACATGGCCAAAAATGTCTGTGCCAATATCGAAACAAAACTGTTTTTCTCTCCTCTACACGTCTTTCTGTTTGACCAGGTATGGCTGAGGTTAAAAGGAGGCGGGCGGCGGAGGAGGAGGAGGAGAAGGCTTATGGGAGGCATTAAGGGGCCGAAAGTAGGGTAACAAAAAGTTGGAGGGGGGAAGAGGCCTTTTTGCTCACGGTGGTGTGGGGACGGGAGGAGGGGAGGGGAGCCAGCGACAGCCTCGCATTTATTTCTCGAGTACTTGCAAGCAACAAACGCCTCTTCGACTTACCCCTGACCAAGTGTCCGTAGTGTCTCTGGCACTCCTCCTCCGCCTGCAGCCAGGTGAGGCGGCGGCCGAAGTGACGCAGAAAGACCGGCGATGTCACGTCGTGCAGGAGCCTGGGACAAAAACACACATACCAGTACAGCAGTAGTTGAAGCGAGTGAAAACAATATTTTTTGCACAGTATGGTGTATGCTACAAGCCGCAAAGGGAGGCCGCAGCTTGCTTTTGACTGTGCTGCAGGTGAACTGTACATGATGATAGCATTGATACAAGTTGTGTTTCTCAAAATTATCACAGGGCACATAATTGTGCAAAAAAAGTTTTCTTACCATGGGTCCCTTGCGAACCAAGAGTCTATTCCGCCGTTTTGCGCTCCAGACATCGCCGTTGTGGACAGCTGCCGAAGCCCAGCCTGCGAGACGATAAAGAAATCAGATTGTGTGGCGTTTGCGGGGGGCGGCGAGGGGGGGGGGAGATAGGGAGAAAAGACTTTTCTCAAAAAAGTCTTCTTTCCCAAAGAGAATTTGTGCGGGAGAGCCCTCTTCTTCTGGCTATGGAGTAGATCATAAATAACCACTGAATGGAACGGCGGAGCTTTGAGCCTTCTCTCCTCTACACACATGGGCGTTTGAGAGGCCTTACCCATTGCATCCTTCGAAAGGTCGAGGACAATTTACGTTGTCGTGAAAAACTTCAACTTCTTACTTTTTTGACTATTTTAGCCCCGTCTCCTTTCCCCTTTTTGAAGCATGAAGTCCCCCCTTCTCTCAAGGCAAAAATGGAATAGCCCATTTTTGCCCCCCAGGGTGCCCAAGTATGCCCCGTTACTTTCCTCCAAGCCGGAGGTGGGCCGGGACCAGCCAAAGGCCCTTTGGGGATGGACTGAAGTGGCGGAGGAGGATTCGCCTCTGGAGGGAGGAGGAAGAGGGGCTTTTTCTCGCTGCCATTCCCTTTGCCACATTTGGAAAATTTACAACACACGAAAACGGACGGACCCGCCCACCGACCCTTTTCCCTCTCTCCCCTCCCCGTTTGGTATATAGCATGGGAGGGAAATAAAAGAGAAGGATTGGCGGAAGAGTGAGAGGAGGGGAAACGAGGGATCGGTTTCGAGGATCGTCAATTTAAAGTTTAGTTCCTATTCTTATCTCTTTCTCCCTGGGCGGTCTAGGCATAGGCGGGCAAGGGGGGGAATAAACCCCTCCCTGGCGTCCAAAAAAGTGATTCCCCCAGATCAACAACTTATTTTCTACTGTTCTCCTTACAACTGAATGACCGCCCTAGGCGGCCGAAAAAATGACTATTTTATGGTGCAACACTTCTGCCTTCGGCGTTCTTTATATTTTTTATATTTTTGCATATCATTCCCCCCTCAGACGGGAGAAGTTTGTTCCTCCCCTGTGGATCCAAAAATTGCTCCCCCGCGGCCAAAAATTGTCTGACCCCCCTCCCAGCTGCCGACCCTACGCCCACCTATGGGTCGAGGCCACACATGGGCAAGGGGAGGGGTACGGGGGGGGGATGCCCATAGGCTGACCCCTCAAAACACAGTCCCCCTCCCTAGGGCAAAATTTGACACCCCCCAATAGAGAAAAATTGAAAATTTCCACAGCTTCCCCCTCCCTGTTTCATCAAAAACCATGAAAAATTGCATGTTTTTCTACTTTTTTCAGTTTTTGGAAGGGAAAAATCCAAAAAATGCTTGTCATGAAAGAAAATTTTTCTCTTTCCCCCTGCCTACCCATACCCTGAATTTCAAAAGAAGTCCCCCTCCGTAAGTTTAATTTTGTAGTCCCCCTCCCTAGAGCAAATATTTTTGCCCCCCTGCTGAACTTTTGTCGGCGCCCATGTGTGGTCGAGGCCCAATGTTTTGTGGGCTGAGTTGTGTGGGCTCGTGTTGTCTGTGACTACCGAAGCCTATCGGAAAACCCTTGGCTCGCATCCTGGCTTTCCCCCGGTCGTGGAGGAATTCAAAGATATAGCCTCAAGGCTATTCATTCAAAAACATTAACTCAGGTTGGAAACGTATGGAATGGCACATAGCCAAAAGCCAAGTTGTAACATGGACATAAGCCAGACACGAGATGAACCCTTTCTATTCATGACTAGGTCGCCCACTGGTCTCTGATAGCGATTTTCAGTCTCCAATAGTGCTAAGCGCACCTCATAGTAAAAAGTACGGTAATAGTAATTAAAGCTTTTCTTTCTCGCATATAAGGTAGGAATGTACTGACAAACCAGAAAGGCCTCCCCAGCCAACACCGGAAGAGGGTAGGTTCGTACGTGAGAGAGATTCTCGGCGGTCCTCCCCCTTCCTTGGGGAAAAGGGGGAGTGGCTAGTGCGAGCGGGAGGAAGTGAGGGAGGACGGAAGTAAATGGTGCCCCCCGCCCAGCTCCCCCTCGCTGTCCACCGCATATGCCCGACCATACTTGGGCAAAAAAAAACCTGACATTTTAAATATTGTAGCTTATACTAACGTTTTGCTCTGTTTTTTGCTTTGAAAAGTCTTTTGACGTAAAACAGCTTTTTGTACTAGTACAAAGAAAGTTATCTGTTTGGTTGGGAAAAGGGAAGGTGGCTGGGGAGGCCTTCTTCCCGTCCGCCATCTCTCACGTGTACTGTAGTACTGTATGTACGACTTGTCCCTATTTGGCTCCAAGATTCACTAAGGAGACTCCAACGGGGCCAGAAGACTTCGCTTAAAAGAACCTTCATGGGGGAAACTGTGTTACAGCAAGAGCAATATCCTTCTTTTGGACTTCTTTTATTAGGGGGCAAAGAAACCTTCATTGTTTCCAGGGGGCACTTGGGAGGCGGGAGTGTGGGGAGAAACGTGACACAGTCAAAACAAAGTACAGTAGATAAGGAGGAAAAGTCTTTTTGAACTCAATGCGCAGTACTGTACTTTCGCGCTGCTGTGCAATTTTGCTACATTTAGTACAAGTAGTGCACACTGCACATGTCAGTCCCCGGCAAAGTCTACTGTAGCCTCCCTATTCCCCAAATAGATCTTTCTCCCTCCTGCGAAGACTGCGGAGGCACAGACGGCGAGGCGGGCGGGCGGGCGGGGATCGGAGGAGGAGAAGCAATATCCGGCGCACATGCAGTATATCTCCCCCCTCCCTCGCCTCCCCCCTCTACTATTTTCCCATATTTATTAATCGGGGATGGCCCTACACTCCTCTCCACTCCTCTCCCTCGCTTGCTGTCGGGGAAACGAATGTGTGCATGCAAGGGGATCCTTCTCCACCCCCTCGTTCCTTTAATGGAATTCCTAAAATTCTATCCCCCCCTCCTACATCCCTGCTCGTATACATACTACATACTGTGCGTAGTACGTCCGATTTTCCCTCTCTACCCCTACTGAAGTGGAACAAAGGACCCGAAACATACTGACTGCTGCCACCGTTTTCGTTCTTCAGCTTCTGCTGAACAATTCCAGGAGAATGACGCCCTGGTGAGCTCATTGGCATAGAACAGCAAGTTTCTGCTGTTTTTTGTGCTATGTGATGGAATTTTCTTTTTCTTTTTCAAATGCAAAATCCTCCTACTGCTGAGAGTAGCATCGAATCGAAAGCAGAAATTCCATCAGGGGAGCCGAGAACAAAGGATCCCTCCCTCTCCTCCTGTCTTCCTTGCTGTCAAAGGGAAGAGGCTCCGTCTCCCACTCTCCTTCCCCTTTTCTTCCCCTTCCTACTTCTTCCTTTTCGTACAATGCTCCACAGTTCCCACCGCGGACAGTGGACATCAAGGCCGAATCCCAATTTGAAGACGGCGAGGATTCAACTGCGCGCCAAATTTCACATGCCTGTTCTAAACATGAGCAAACTGAAAATGATATGTGCAGTTGCAGTACTCTTGTAATGGAAAAGGAAGAACATGGAAGAGCTGCGGTGAATTCCATCGCTGCTGCCTATCACGCCAGCCTCTCGCCAAGACCGAAGAGGGGTGGGTGGAACTAAAACCAAGCTTAGGAAAAGGATTCGATTTTCTTTCGGCTGTCATTATACGCATTCGCATCCTGAAGATTTGGAAGGAGCCAGACGACTTTCTCGCATATATGGATAGGGAAGAAGGGAAGATAAATTGAAGATTACACTGCCGTCGTCTGGAAAGACTTAGTGCATGCATGCTAGCGCAGGGGGAGGTGGGACCTCGCTCGATCCCTCTCCCCCTTGGGAGACGGGGGAGGGGAGTTTGAGAGATATAGGCAAGCATGGATTTCTCCCCCTCTCCTTCTTTACAAAGTTTAAATCCGTGAGAATTTTCTCTCGTCGCCAAAGTTCCCAGCTCCGGCGTCTTCCGATCTTTCCGTATCTACTACGCAAGAAGTTAGGAAGAAGAGACGGACAGATAAGGGATAGGGGAGGATTTCCTGAAAGCAGCGCAGGTGGAGGCGCCGATTTCGTTCGAATGATGCCGGAACATCAAGCACTAGAGTAGCGGCAGCTGGTAGCTTATGCCGCGGGAGAGAGAAACCAGCGCTTCGTTTGTTTCCAGTCAGAGACGCCAACCCAACCAAAATGCCGCCCAGAAATTGAATGGGAATCCGAGATTTGGAGGAAGGGGATCTGGCTTTAATCCCTCCCTCCGACCGCTCCTACGCCGAAACCCCGCCTTCCCCTGGAATGGAAGCAATGCCATCGAATCGACCCCCCCCCCGGACGCCTCCCCTCCCTCCATCCGCAGCAGGGCCGGGCAGGGCCAACCTCTAACGGGGATTGAAAAAGCGAGGCTCCTCGTCTGACTCGGCATTCGCCCATGTAATCTGATTATGAAACTGTACGTACTGTGCATCGGATTTTCCCCTCTCTCGTTCGGAGGACAATACTCCGAGCAACAGTACCGTACGACGTTACCACGGAAATGTGGTATATGTAAGACACAAATCCGAGCCCAATACTAGAGTCGTGGTGAAGGATCTCTACTTTCGGGTCTTTCTCTCTCACCCGGGGAAAATTGACCATTTTCCTCCCCTTTTGCCTCCTGCCCTCCAGCCGCCTCCACAGATCCAGATGAAAAAAGTTTCATCGCCACCCCGATAAATGGCTTTCCTCCCCCATCGTTGCTGAGTGCTCCCCCCCCCTCCAATCTCGGGACTTAAATAAAAGAAGCGGAGGAAAGAGTGCGTTCGACGTTGCCTTTCGTATCCAAGAGGGGAGGAAAAGTAATATTTGTGGCCTCGGAGAGGATGGTTTCTCCTGCGCCTGAACTTGAAGCTCGATTTTTTTCACCTTTAGACCAAATGTTGAAAATATCCTCCTTTTTTTACCAGAAAGCACCCAAAAAGGTTTTAGTCCCTTGGTACCCGTCCTTGCCGACGCCAGACTCCGCCAAGGCTTAGCCATGCCCGGCGGGTATATACATACGGGCATTTGTACATATTCCAGGTATGTCCGTCTATCTTCCCCCTCCCTCCCGCTGCCTGCCTAGTGCCTGCCTACCCATGCACCAACCTCCAATGCCTCCCAATTTGGCCTCATTCATTCAATTAGGGAAATGTAACGTCGGGAGGAGGAGGAGGAGGAGGAGCAACAAACAACAGGAGCCTCTGGCATATTATATGCGCTGCTCAGAGTATGCAACCGTCTTGCTCTTCTTATCTACCTGACGTGTATGAGTGGTACAACATCTAGAGAGAGTAGAGGGAGAGCAACATTGTGGAGAGGACACGAAAATGTGTTTTGTCTCTCTCGGAAGAAGCGGGGTGTGGGGGGAAGAGGCT
>JAAUYJ010102470.1_pt1 | contig 10344 bp, 1 predicted proteins | sample 7278031 | NCBI WGS metagenome assembly JAAUYJ01 (sample SAMN14350222, study PRJNA611818) | marine sediment metagenome | isolation source: surface marine sediment (1.8m) | place: French Polynesia: Moorea | collected 2018-08 | reverse complement strand
TCGTCTTGACAATAGTTCTGGCGATTCTTCCCCAGAAAAATTACTGTCTTGGACAACAGAGTTTGAAGCAAGATTAGAGACAATCGAGGAATTATTATCTAAATATCCAGGTGATTATTTCATTGGCGAATTTAGCTTGGTAGATATTATGTATGCACCTCATCTCAAACGTTTAGCTTCTAATTTACCCGTATATAGAGGTTATCAAATCCGAGGCAATGAGCGTTTTCCCAATCTAAATCGCTGGTTTTCTGCGATGGATTCTCGCCCTGCATATGATGCCGTTAAATCGGACAGCACAACTAATAACTTAGTCCTACGCCGAATTTTTGGTTTAAAACCAGCTAAACTTGCTGTTACGACAGAAAGTCTTTCCACAAACTCCTATGAAATGGAAGCAGCAGCCAAACTAAGTGACAATCATCAAGCAATAATTGGCGATATTTTCAAAAATTCAGGACTTGAAGTCATCATCAGTGAAAGCGATCTCGATTTTGCTAGCTCCGCGATTGACTTACATTTGCGATGGTTAGCAGAGTATCTCATTGCTGGAAACAAAAAACCTTTGGTTGGGGGTAGAGTAGGCGGAAAAGGTGGCACTGATGCGAAAGTAGCAGCTATTGGGGCGATCGCTCTTGCCTATATACGTAATCGTGCTAGCGCGCCTAGAGATATGAGTGCTGGTGCAGCAACAGCCTTTCGCTCCGCAATTGATACAGTGATGCGATCGCTTTATTAATCAATTGATAGGTTATATAACATTAATGTAAGACGATTTACCGTACAGAAGATCTTTTAACTATGGCGATCGCCATAGTGGGGAAGAAAAGCGATCGCTAATTTCAGGAAAGCGACCAGCTTTTGCTGTTGCCTGCGGCACCGCCGTCATGAAAGAAACAACGGGAGCAGCCATGCGGACCTGCTTCGATAGATGGTGTAAAAAGTTTGATGATTTATAACCTTTATTTTTTCCAAGCAGATTTTAAAAATCTCTAATACCAATTTTCTGTTTACTTGCAGAGCGAGAAAGCTCGTCAGGGGTCAGAATCTAGGTAGGAGGTTGCTAATATTAAATTAATTTTTGACTGGTTTTAAATTGATGATAACTAATTTAGAATTGATGATAACTAATTTTAAATTCAGAAATAAATCTATTCAATTTTTTTAAAAAACCTGACCCCTGACCTCTGACCTCTGACCTCCCATTTGTAGCAAGCTTAAAGGGAAATCATATAACTCAAAAAATTCAGAAATTGCTCTTTGGAATCGTCTTAAGGGTGTAGAGACTGAAGACAGAAAGTTAAATTTTGTCCAAAGTCCAAAAATTTACAAAGAGGGTATTTGCTTAATGAATCAAATTACTTCTAGTGGTTACTCCCCAAGTACTCTATCGAAACTCCCTGCTATCCGAACCTTTCAAACCGATGGGGGTGGTATGGGCAGCATACCCAATGCTGTTAATCTTTTCCGAGGCGATGTCAACCTTCCCTTGGAATTAATATCCCTTCCGGGTAGAGGCGATTTAGATGTTAAAGTCGCCATCATGTACCAGAGTAACATTCAAAACCTGGTGGATACTTGGAATTTAGAAGCACCGACAGGTATTCTGGGGTTAGGGTGGAATATACCCTATGAAATGATTGCCATTGATAACAAAAATACGGGTTCTAGCTACGATGACGAATATTACCTTGTTTCTGGCGGTTCGGCTAATCGGTTGCATCAAGATGGTGTTAATTTAGCTTCAGACACAGTGACCATAGAATCTTGGAATTTTCAGACGGACGATTATAAACCTTGGGATATTCGCTATTACCCAAAGGAAGAAAAATGGGTGATTATTAAGGAAAATGGTGTCAAACAGATTTATGGAGGAAAGAAAGATAACTTACCAGAAAACAATCCATATATTCAATGGGGGATAAAATGGGGTGGTGCAAATGGTAACTGGATTGATAGCACTACGAATACATCAGGACAAGAACCTTTTGCACTAGCTTGGAATTTGGCAGAAATCGAAAATACTTGGGGTGAAAAAGTTACTTTTAGCTACGAAGTTGACTTAAAAGAAATTGGGAGCGGTGGTTATCAATATACCCAAGCTACTTACTTAAAACAAATTACCGCTTTAGATGGACGCACTGTTACTTTTAACTATAAAGATAAACAGTATGATGACAAAGTAAGAGAGTATCAGATTCCTCATCAATATCCTGGACAATCAAATCTTCATGCTTATCAAGATAGGTATGAAACTAAGTTTCTGGACTCCATTGAAGTAAGAAATGAAGCATCAAACTCAATCTTATTTTCTCTTCAGTTTGATTATGAATTAGAGAATGTTTCCTTAATTGATTTTAATAACCCAGATTTCTACAAGCGTTATCTTACAGGGATAACGCAGAAAAATGCTGATGGAGAGTCTTTACCTGGTTACAAGTTTGAGTATTATACCAAGGATATAAGTAATAATACCCATCGTGGTGCATTAAAAAATATTACTTATCCTGCTGGTGGTATTGCTAATTTCACTTATGACAAAAAGAATTTAGTCGGTACATCTCACAAAATCACAATCTATGGTAATGGAATACCTCGTGTTTGGTTTGGTAGTGATTATGTCGTTGTTGCTTACTATGATGATAGTCGGAGAAAGTTAGATGTTAAAGTGTATAGCTGGAATGGGAACTGGATAAGTGATCAACCCAGTTCAGGAGGATTTAATTCTAAGCTAGATATTGATAGTTTGCAGGTTGTGACTCAGAGAGATTTCTTTGCACTGAGTTTCAAGACAAATTCCGACATGAAGGTTTATCTATTCCATCAAGAAATGGGACGATTTGGGAAATGGAGTTATGAAAATTACTCTTTGAATATAGCTTCAAGTGATGTCCAAACACACCTTGCTGTTGGCAGTGACTTTGTGGTTTTTTGCGCTTCTGGTAGCACAGAATTAGGTCGATATGTTTGGAATCAGCAGTCAAAAAGTTGGGATGATAAAAGTACAACTATAAGTAAAGGAAATTATATTTTAGCTGCATGGGGTAATTATTTCACTATCGGTATCTATCATGCTGATTCTAAAAGCTGTGAACTGGTGTTATATTACCAAGATGAAATTTACAAACAATGGACTAGGAAAGATATTGGTAATATTAGTCCAGTTGAAAAAGATGCAAAAGATAATCCCTATTTTAATTGGAGTTTAAGTAATAATTCTGCCACAGCAACTTTTATTAAATCCTTTGGTACTAATATTGACTATGAAGTGCGAATCTATACATGGGATGCTGAGTTTAATATTAGTCGTCCTTTAATTAAGACTGACAGCGTCCCTCAAGATACAAAAGAACCTTTTTCCTATTCCATCACGACAGGTAGCTTAGTCGCAAATGTTGGTCATCTCTGGCGATATAATGGGAGTGACTGGATAGACAGTAATCAGAATGTTTCTAGTGGAAATGAAGCAACTAAGTTTGCTTATGGTTCTGATTTAGCGATCGCTTCTAGTTCAAATTCTACTGATATAAAAGCTTATGATCCTTACCGTGATCATTGGTCAGATCCTAGTATAGAAGGTTCGTGGTCAAAAGATGAATATCACCCTACTATTAGTGGTGATTTGATTACTATTGGAAATGGTATTTTTTACAGAAATAATCAAGGACAACTTAATAAAGATCGACAATCAATTTCATCAGAAATTAAACCAGATAGCATTATTAACCGCGCTCCTAATTATCTTGCTTGCGAGACGAATGATGGACAAACTCAGATATTCTTCTTGAAAAATGGTAAGGTTTTTAATACTGAATTTCTCTCGGAAAGGATTTATGTTGATAACGAAAGTAGCAAGGGTAAATCGGGAACTAATTTAGCTGGATTTAATGCTTTTGTGACTTACAAAGGAGATGATTTTGATCAAGCTTCTAACTTGAATCTCTATTATGTTTTTAATGAATCAATTAAAGGCAATGTTACTGATTTTCCTGTAGTAAAAGTTACTATTAATGACGGTTATCAAGAAAGTCATACTAGCTATGATTATGATACAGTTAAGATAGTGATTAGTGCTCAAGGAATTGTTACTCAATATCCTCATGTTACGGTAATTCAAGGTAGTGACAATTCACAATTACATCCTTTTGGGAGAACTGAACATCTTTTCTTTAATGGACTTTCAGCAGAAGGTTTAGGGTTTAAGGACTTTCAAGGAAACCCTCCCTATTACTATAGTTTGTTGCATGGTTCTCTGTATCAACAAACAGCCTATAATGTCACAGGTGATCAGGTAACTCGTCAAACGGTAGAATATGAAATAGTAACAGAAAGAGAGAAATTAGGAGAGTCAGGAACAATAAAATTATATGGTTTTTATATCCAACAGAAACGAGAAGAAAGTATTCTCTATGGGCAAGAAATTAGTAGCACAGACTCTAATATAAATGCACCAAATGTGGGAATTAAACAAGAGGTTGAATATGAATATGACTCGGCAACGGGATTCTTAAAAACACATACGACTTACAATTACAATAGTTTGGGTGAAGAGGAAATATTGACACAAACTTCTGTTTATGGTTGGGAAAAATATGAGGAATTGAGAAAACAAAATATTCTCACTCCTGTTGTCCAAACTGTTAGTAAAAATAATGATCAAACCACAGCGATCGCTGTTTCTACTTGGAAAGATTGGGGAGAAGGTAAATGGGGATTATATAGAACCTATCAAGGACTTAATGAATCTGCTGTTTTTGAGCAATGGAATAATCAAAATGAACCTAATATAACAGATTGGTTGAAAGTTTCAGAATTAATTTCTCGTACCTCAAATGGAGTAGTACAAGATTCGATTGATGTCAATGGAATTCACAGTTCAATTATATTAGATAACCAGCAATTTTATCCTGTTGCTCAATTTACTAATGCTACGATTGACGAGGCAACTTATACAGGATTTGAAGCTTACGAAAATCTCAGTGATTGGAGTGTAAATCAAGGGAATATAACTGATTTAATTGTAACTGGTGATGCTCATACAGGTGTTTCTAGTTTGCAACTCAACCCTAATTTTACCCTCAAGAAACAACCATACCTAACAATAACGAATACTCAACAAATTTATATTGTTTCTGCTTGGATTAAAACAGAAACAGGGTTTGATACCGATGGAGGTAAGGCTGAGGTTAAACTACAATTTAACAATGGCAATAACCCTGTTGGAAATCCTATTGTTGTGCCAATTGAATCTACTGAAAACAAGTGGAAATATTGGCATCATGCAATTGATCCAAATCAAATTCAAGGAACACAGTTAGGACTAGAAATATCGAATCAAAAAACATCTAAATCTTTTTTAATAGATGATATTTGTTTTGTTCCTTTGATGGGAGGTTTCCAAGGGAATGTCTATGACAGTAAATATAAAATCCTGACGGCTAAACTGGGAAATCATGCCGACACTCTACGCTATGTCTATGACGACTATCAGCGAATGATAGCTACTATTGGCCCAGATGAAAATGTCCGTGCCTTAACGATACCCTATTATTCTAGGCAAGGGAATGAGGTATTCACGCCTACAGATCCTAACAGTAGTTTGCGGATTGCCGCCAGAAACGGAGGGATTTACGATAACTTCCATGATGGACAATGGCAGGATATGTGGGATGGAGATGCCAATGGGTGGAAAGTGGAAAATGGAGCTTTGGTTCACGTCGGTACGCAAACAGACCAGATAACTCTCAAAAATTCCGATAACTACTCCAATTATGGGGTGCGAGTGCAAGTAACTTCCCCAGAAACAGTGAATCAACCTCTGGGAATCTCCATTGGTGAACATCTGAGGGTTCAATGGTCGTCCTCGGATGGGTGGCAGGTAAACGGTGATAAAATTCCAGCAGCAATGAAACCTGTGGGAGATTGGGTTCTTGTTGCTATAGAGAGTGCTGTTCTTTTCTATGTTGATGGGCAACAACTATTTGCTCGCATTCTAGACCAAACGGTTTCTGGGGCGTTCAGCTTATTCTGTGGAGATCGGGTTTCTTACCAAGATATTGTCGTTTTCCAAGATCCCATAACCTCCATTGACTATCTTGATGGCAATGGTCGCAAGAAGCAAACCCAATTGTTAGAAGGAGTACATTGTCTGGTTAACCAAGCTATCTATGACGAACTTGGACGTGCAGCAGTGCAAACAAAAACGGCTCAATATGACAATACTTTGTTTGCCTTTGAGAGTGATTTTGCTGCCTTTAACTGGGAAACGGGAGTAATGCAAGGATATGTCGCCCAGTATTATTCAGCCACAGGGGGCGGTTTCTCCGATGATGGGGGCTATCCCTATTCCCGTAAGCTGTTTGAGAACTCCCCCTTATCGCGGGTGATGGAAAGGGGTAAACCAGGGAAAGATTTTGCGATCGCTAATACAGACAATCCTGCTCTGAATCATACATTGAGGTATGAGTACGGGATGAACGGGGAAGGGGATGTTTTTGGCGAGTTCAACTTTCCAGTTAACCAATACCTCATTAAATCTATTACCGATCCCAATGGAGTCAAAACTTACACCCTCAAAGATCAAGCAGGCCAAATAATTGCTAAGAAAACCCTGATGGAACCGGAAACAAATGAATATATCACCCTTGCCTATGAATATGATCATGCAGGAAGGTTAGTTACCACTAAACCCCCCAACTATTATCAACCCCCTGATGGATCGCAACCCGAACAATGGGTATCCACCAACGAGTATGACTTCTTAGGTCGGTTGATGCAAAGTCATAATCCTGATAATAAGTCCTCACGATACATCTATGATCGAGTGGGTAAACCTCGTTTCATGCAGGATGCTAATGGGGCAGCAGCACAATCACCCTATATTCTTTATACTAAGTACGATCGCCTGAGCCGACCTATTGAAAAGGGATATCTAGAATATAATTGGGATGAAGCTGACCTTCAGGAGAAAGCCGATAATCCTGATTGGCCATCAACTCCACCCACTTGGCGAAAACTGTATTTCTACGATGGGGATGGGACTTCTCCCTATGCGATCGGTGAGTTAACTAAAATCTTAACCAATAATAGCGATCATGGTGAGCCTGATGTAGAGGAGACGTTTACCTATGATGTCTATGGGGATGTTATCAGCAAAACCCTCAAAGTCAATGCTTATGGAGATGAAACCTATATTACCCGTTATCAATACGATAATCTGGGCAATGTCATTACCATAACTTATCCCAATGGGACAGAAACAAGCAGTGAAAGCCCCATAGAAATCTTTTACACCTATGACCATCTTGGTTATCTCCAGAGCATTGGCACATCTCCCGATCAGCCAGAAACATTGGCAGCTTATCACTATAATGCTAATGGCAGCTTGAAAGCAGAGTTGTTGCACCAAGGGCAAATAACAAGGACTTACCAGTATAATTCGCCGGGATGGATGACCGAAATTGCTGATGATTTCTTTAACGAAACCCTTGAATATACGCCCCCCGAAAGTGAAGATAAGGGCTATTACAATGGCGAAATTAGTTCAATTGAACAGGCTTTCGCTTGGGAAAATGCTCCCGAAGCTTATAATTATCGGTTTGAGTACGATAATATCGACCAGTTGAAGGTTGCCCAGAATAACCAGATCGAAAGTGGTAATCTCGGTGTGGGTCAACCCGTTACTTATGATGCTAATGGGAATTTCTTGGATGTTAAACGGGGTAGCGATGAGGCACAATTCTCTTACCTCCCGGGTACCAATCAGGTCAAAAATATTGCTGGTGGGGACGAGGATGATTTCCACTACGATGACAACGGCAATATTACGGCTGCCGTTAAAGGGGCTGGCGGTTTAAATAAACCACTCTCTCAGCTTACCTATGACCCCATGACTCAACTGACCCGATCAATTGCAGTGGAGGATGAAACTGTCAGTCTGGTTTCCTATGTTTATGGTGGTAAGAATCAACGGGTTTTGAAACAATCTTGGCGTGGGAATTCTCCTAATAGTGCCAAACTGTATATCCGAGGGATGAATTCCTATCCCTTGTTGGAAAAGACGAGAGATATAAACAATGGGGAGTCTGAAGTTCTCTATATCTATGGACCCGGTGGTTTGCTGGCGATGGTGAAAAATAATCAGCAACTCTACTATGTTTTGAAGGATCATGAGGGTTCGAGTCGCGTCGTTATTGATGTTTCTGGCGATCGGCATCCAGTCGCTGCTTCCTATGACTATATGCCGTTTGGCAATCTGCTACGCACAACTGGGGATGAAACTATTCTCAGTTATCGGTACACAGGACAGGAATATGAGCCAGAAACTGGCTTATATAATTACCGCGCACGATTGTACGACAGCACGTTGGGGCGTTTCTATACCATTGATCCCGCAGGACAGTTTTTCAGTCCCTATCTCTATGCAGGAAACGATCCTATCCTCTTTTCTGATCCCAGTGGAATGTTTTCATGGGCTGCATTTGGGGCGATTGTTGGTGGGGTAGCAGCGATCGCAGGCGGAATTGCTTTAACTTTCGTCACCGCAGGTGCAGCAACACCTGTGTTAGTTGGTGCGGCTATAGGAGGTGGCGCATTGATTGGGGCAGGTGCAGGAAGTGCAATATATGGTGCAACCCATACCAAAAACTTTAATGCTGCTGAATTCGGTATTTATACAGGATTAGGTGCTGGTTTTGGTGCCATTGGGGGTGCGGCTGGAGTAGGACTAGGAGCGATTGGATTATCAACAGGTGCAGCCTTCGCAGCAAATATAGGGATAGGAGCAAGTTTAGGTGCCACTGATGGTTTTGTTACTAATGGTAGCATTAATTCACTTCATGGAAAGAACTTTCTGAGAGGTGGTGGAGCTGCTGCTGGTTACGGGGCAGCATTTGGGGCAGTTTTTGGGGCAGTTTTTGAGGCAGCATTTGGATTTGGTGAAGCAGTGACACCAGGAGAAGCAGAGGGATTAGCGGCAGAAAGAACGGCCGCCACCGTGGAAGAACGACCGGATGCTATCGTTAAGGAAGAAAAAACTGCTTGTTTTGTAGCAGGTACTGAGGTGGCGGTTGAAGATGGTTTTGTGCCCATTGAAAAAATCGAGAAAGGCGATTTAGTTTGGGCTTTCAACGAAGACACAGGTGAAGTAGGATTGTATCCCGTTTTGGAAGCATTTGAGCGGACATCAAGATATATTGTTCTACTTACCTTTGGTGATGAGGAGATTATAACCACCCCAGAGCATCCTTTCTGGGTAGATGGACAAGGTTGGACTCCTGCGGAAGGTCTAAAACAAGGCGATATTTTGCTCAATAAAGCTGGGGAAAAATTAAGTCTAGACAAGATTGAAATGAGGTTAGAGCGATCGCAGGTATTCAATTTTGAAGTAGGTGTTGCGCATACTTACTATGTATTAAAAATACAAATATTGGTGCATAATACATGTCCACTTAATAATGACTTAACTGAAGATTTGGTGCAATATAAGATATCAGAATACTTAGATATAAAACAGCAGGGGAAGATGACAAGAATAAATAGGGCTATGAATAAATTGATGAATGAAAATATCTATAGAATTTCTAAAAGAATTCAAAGGCTCGGGAGGGGCTACCTGGGACGATACAATTCATGGTGGGAAAAATCATTGAAAGATGGTACTGCCATAGATACATGAATCGAATTTATCAAGTGTGATCGCTACTCCTGTAGGGGACGTTAGCGACTCTTGAATGGAAAACGAATTATCAAATCAACACTTTAACCAAACAAAGGAGACTTTTAAATCATGAAAATTCGCCATCAAAACCATTCGATCCGATCGCCATAACAGGAAATATCAAACCCTTATTTCTTGTCCCATGAAATTGGATTGAACAATCAAGTAAACACTGAAATTAAGCAACGGAGAACTTTATCATGACAGTACCAATTGGAACGATTATGGCATACGCTGGTGATAATAGCGGAGAGTCTATCGGTTATTTACAGGAGCAAGGATGGCTTTTCTGCAACGGTAAACCATATTCGTCTACTGAATATGAGCATCTATTTCACATCATTGGAACATATTATGGAACGGCTGAAACACCTGGAAATTTCCTGGTACCTGATTTGCGAGGACGCTTTGTCCGAGGCGTAGATCACGGAGCAGAACGAGATCCAGATGCATCAAAGCGCACTCCTTCTGGTCCCGGTGGACATGTAGGTGATCATGTTGGTTCGTTGCAGGAATCCAAACCCGGGGTTGTCTGGAACAAGGGACATATACATTCAGGAGGTGACTATGGGGCAGTATTCCCAGAACTCCCGAACGACAAGTTCGGCGAATCGCGTCCCGTAAAC
>JAAUYJ010046028.1_pt1 | contig 10344 bp, 8 predicted proteins | sample 7278031 | NCBI WGS metagenome assembly JAAUYJ01 (sample SAMN14350222, study PRJNA611818) | marine sediment metagenome | isolation source: surface marine sediment (1.8m) | place: French Polynesia: Moorea | collected 2018-08 | reverse complement strand
GGGAGGAGAGGAGAGGGATGCAACGCGGGCCCGGCGCCAGAGGCGGAGGCGGTCACATCATCGCCGGGGGAGGAGGACCAGTCGGTGCGGCGGTGCACCTTCCTATCCTACGTATACCTTTCTTATACCACATCCCATCCAGCGCGGCCGTGAAAGAGGAAGAGGGAGGGGAAAAAAGAAACCGGTGGAAGGACGAGGGGAAGAGGAAAGTGGGAAGGAGGAGGAGGAAGAGGCCCCACCCAACATTCCCTTCCGTTGATTCGTCTCCTTCGTTCGCCGGGGCATGCCGCCAAAAACCATGCTGGCAGGCTTAGTGGTAAAGGTGGACGCACGGACATGGGAAAGTATCGCGGAAAGAGGAGACGATGTGGAGGAGACATCCGACGACGATAATGCGGCAAAGGAAAAAAGATAGTGCGCAGAGGAGGATGTATTAGCATAAGGATTTTTTATTATTACTTTTTTTCTTGCTATTCTTACGAAAAACCTGCAAAACAGACAGACAGAGGGGGGAAAGTGGGGGGGCTTCAGGCGCCGTGTGAGCCAAAAACAGGCCTCCGTCACTAAAGATGTCTGTTTCTTCTCTTTTTTCCACGTAAGCAGCACACGCGTGACACTAGGCCTCACATCACGACACAATGTTGCTCTCGCTTGTTTCAGAACACCGAGAGGCCCTTTCGTGTTTCGGCACTGCATTCAGCGGGAATGGGGAGTGGGGGCAGTGGTGGAGTATACGGTATTAGTACGGAACAACAGTCTGTTCGTAGCTATTCGTGTGCGTAGTCGGCGCCGTGTTACATATGTTTGCCTTGTACGAGGTACACAAAAAGCATCATATATAAAAAAAGGATTGGCTCTCTTTTTCACGGAAGCATCTGAATGTTCGGTTTGCGTAGGAAGTCAAAGGAAAAGAGGGGAGAGGAGATGCGGGGGGAGTGGTCTAGTAGAATACAGTACAAGAGTATAATAATTTATGGAGAGGCCATCATTGCTGTTCCTATAGTGTTCTCTTTCTTCTCCCCCCCCTTTCAGTATTGCACACTAACTTTTTAGGTTGCTTCAGTTTATAGGGCCCCTCTGCGAATTCTTCTCCCCTTCTTCACTGCAGGCCGCGAGAATTAATATTGACATATTTTTTTTGTTTTCTTTAGGTCTCTATAAATGTACACAGCGATGACGACGATGATGATGCAAAATATTAGGTCTTGAAAAACAAAAAGTCTCACCGACTGCAGGCATGCTCTTTTTTTCCTTTTTTCCCCATCCCTCTTCCTTCTTTGTGCCACGTTTCTTTCTTGCTTTGTTGACTAACCGTTTTTCACCCACTTGTCCCTGGATCCGCGATCCAACTTTTCCTACTTTCTCACGCTCGCGATCGATTGCTGGATGCTCCTAGACGGCGAGGATCCCTCACCAGTTGGCCATGCCGGGCTTGTTCAGGGTCATGAAGTAGATCTGGCACGAGGAGCCGCCCTTGGCGGAGCTGAAGAACACCTGGAGAGGGAAGCAAAAGGACAGAAAAACTTGAACACGGTCCGAATCTTTCCGAGCACAGCTCTTTTTTCCTCACCTTGTCGTTCCTCTCGCAGAGGAACTTTAGCCTCTGCGCCTTCTTGTGCATGAAGACCCCGTCCAGGTGGCCCGACTCGACCGACCGTATCTCGATGGCCTTGTTGCCCCAGCCCATGATCTGGCCCGTGCCGATGTACGCGACGGACGTGGGCAGCTCGCCCCACTGGAGGACGATGTTCTTGGACACCTTGCCGTACGTGTTGACGTAGACGCCCTCGTTGTCGTAGCACAGCAGCAGCTGCATCCCGTTCGAGTTGGGCAGCATCACGATCGTGTGCGGGGTGATCGGGCCCTGGAATGGGAAAACCGTCCAAAGTAAATGCAGGCAATCAACTTCTCATCCATTTTTGACACAAACCTGTGCGTGCTTGGGCAGGTAGATGTCGTAAACGCTGGCAGAGTCCAGGTCTACGGCGTGGAATCCTGCAGCGGAGCCGTAGATGACCTTCAGGCGGGTCCCCTCTTCCACCGTCAGGTCGACCAACAGCGGCCTGTTGAAAGAAAATACGTCAAATTATTGTCCATCTTGTTCTAAACCAAGATGGCAATAGGACTTACTTGTGCTGTAGCTCGCTGAAGGACTTGAAGGCCATGAACTTGTGGTAGGGCTTGGGGGCCCACGCGTAGATCTCTATGGAGTCCCTGAGCGCGATCACCAGGAACTTTATGCGCTCGTACTTGACGATCCTGAAGTGTACGGCGCCCTGCAGCTCGCCCACGTTGATCCAGCCTGCGCGCCGCTCTATGGCGTTGTCCGTCCGCAGGATCTTGGACTTGAGCCAGGAGAGGTAGTAGACGCGGACGCGGTTCTTCTTGCCGGAGATGGTCACCAGGATGTTCTGGCCCTCCAGCACCTCCATCTGCTGGAAGCGGCGACGGGAGATGAGCTGCAAGTAAACAAAGGCGGAATTTGAATTTCGAATTTAAATTTTAGTAGCTATTTTTAAACTTCGTTGCACGGGGAAACCGCAGTATAGCGAACTTGAATTTCCGAAAACCGGAGTCGGGGCTAACCTCCCGCAAAATGCACTCTACCAAGCAGCACATTGTTGGCAATAACGGTTTTGGTTTAGTTTGGTTTGGTTTATTGAGGGGTCCTTGTCAGTCATCACAATTCATACACTTGAACTGCCGGATTGGAATTGGCAATTACGGTACATGATTGTAGTTAGTATTTCAGAGGCAAAGGTCATGTTTTAACTATTTAATTTTTTCCTTGTAATGAACTTGAACATTGATGGAATTACAGATCTTTAAGAATACCTTTTGAAAACGATGAAGTAAAACTAGCCAACTCTAAACTGGAGCAACACAATGAGATAAGTGACCGACGTGGTGGAAACTCCTAGCAAACAGCCATTGTTCAAGCAAAAGAAGTCGAACGGAGCCACGTCGGTGCTGTTTTCGATCTTGCTGATGGCATTGTCAATCTCCAGAATGTCGTGCGGCTCGTGACGACAGGAGGACGCAACCATCCCCAGCTCTTCCAGGGTCCTCACCGCCTTCTTCTTCTCCGCCGTCAGGGACTGGCCGATTGAGCTGCTGATGTACAGGAACCCGCCGAACACGGAGCCGAGGACGATGTTGGACGCGGCGAAGAGCCCGTGCAGGGAGTCGCCGTTGCCGGTCAAGAGAACGAAGATCCCGCAGCCGCCGTAGAAGTAGGTGATGCTGAAGAAGACCACGGCGGTGTAGAGGACCAGAACGAAGGGCGACAGCACCCTGTTCATCTCGTCCCCCAGGCAGCCGACGTCGGCCATCAGTCCCATTATGCGAAGGAATCTCGTCTTGTCCAAGGATCCAGTACGGCGGGCGGCGGCAGCGATGGAGTTCACCTCGTCCCTCCAGGCCGCTATGATCCTCTCCAAAACGTAGATGTGGTCGGCGACGGTGAGGATGCCTCCCCACATCAGGGGACTGAGGAGGGTCCATAGGGACAGGCCGGTGGAGAAACAAAGCAGGACTTTCAAAGATACGTGGACGCTTGGGTAGGCCAGCTTGGACACCTGCCAGGTGAACCACATAATTATTAAAGTGGTTAAGCTGATGCAGGAAGCCGCCAGGGCGGACCCCCTCTTGAACCAGGCCAGGCGACGGTCGTGAACCTCGTTTGCCTCCCGCGAAGGCGGGTTGCCCTTCCTAAGAGCAACGGCCACTTCAGCAGTCTTCTTGTAGATTCGCTGGTGAGCTTTCTTGGTCAGCAGAAAAGTGCAGAAAAGTATCGCGTTCGTCAAGTTGCACAAGAAGCCGTTCACTATGAATACGTAGTAGTCCAGCTCCTCGAACTTGGCCAAGGTGGGAAAGTAGGAGGGATTGATCTTTCCCGTTTCCGCCACGTCCAGGGAGGCCCCGACGACGAGGGGGAGGGGCTGGATGCACAGCAGCAGCAGAAACTTGATGTACTCCCACTTGGGCACCGTCACAACGCCAGGGCGGCTGTGGTCGATCTTGAAGGGGTAGCCGCATAAGCGGTTGACTATCTTGAGATAGCGAGTCAGCGGCCACAGTCTTTGCAAATCCGCGCTGGACAATGAGCTCGCAGACATCCTCCATTCCTCTTCTTTCGACATTGCCTTTTTCTTGGCAGGAAAATTATAGGTATGTGTGCTTTGACTTAGTCGGCGAGAAAGTTAGTCTTAAGAACAGCACTTTTGTACGAAGGCCATTCTGACAAGAAAAATACCTATAATGAAGAAGAAAACAGTACAGAGTGGCACACCCGAAAGGCAAACAAGTCTTGACGAAGTCTTTGCCGAGACCACGCTTGGGCACACAAGGACCTCACAAAGAAAGCTGGACTAACATTTAGCTCGAATTATCTTGGATAATTTGTAACACCGATCAACATGCACCAAAACCTTGATGCGAAAAGGACTCGTTCAGCGGCTGCAAGGGTGGCCCAGGCCAACAAACTGATCCACCTGTGGCCCTTCACGGAGCTCCTCCACAACCTGAAGAGCTTCGGAGGGTACCCGTTCACCGTGGACATTGAGCACGAGGAGGTGACGGTCATCCGAGGAGTCGAGTATATAAAACTCGCCATTATGGTCGCGATCCAGATCCTGCCTCACACCTCGATCGGGATGCTCACCGTGATTGAGACGGGCTCTTGGGACTTGGGTTTCGTGCTCGAAAACACGGACATCACCCTGATGGACTACGTCACCTACAACGTCAACTCGGTCCTGAGCACTCTCACCACCATCACCATCTTCGTCGTGTGCGTCCGCAAGAGACTGACGATCCGGGACCTCTACTGGCACATGACCAGCGTCGCCGTGAAGCTGAGGGGCCAGGAGTGCAATCTGGGAAACCACAGGGGCATACGAAAGGTCAAGATGTGCATCGTGATAGCCCTGAGTCTGAACTTGGTGGCCGCGACGCTGTACGCCGCCTCGCAGTACATGGTCTACAAAGACCAGTACGGCAAGGTCGGCGATTGGGCGATCTGGTTCTACACCGCAGTGGCCTTCCTCTCCAACTGGACGATCTTCAGCCCAATCATGTGGGGAAGCGTCATGATGGTGACAGACCAGGCCAGGGCCTTCAACAAGATCGTCGAGGAGTGGGTGGCGGGCGTCAGCAAGATAGAGGTCACGAAAGGCGGCAGAGTCAAGGGAGACCTTAGCGCCGACATTGAATGGTGCTACGAGGTCTCAAACGACATTGGACGCCTGGGAAACAAACTGAGGGAGATCGTGTCGCCCTTCCTACTAACGACCTACTCCGCCGTGGTCTTCTTCTGCATCACGTTCTTCTACGGATCTTTGAGTCCGGTGTTCGGACTCTCCGGAGACGCTTCCTTCTACCTCTACTCTGCCTCTACCCTCACAATGGGGGCCCTCTTCTTCCTAGGGCTCTACCTCAGCAGCGGCGTGGGACAGGACCTGACCAACACCAGGCAGCAGGCGGTGAGGTGCTTGGAGGACCTGGGGATGAGAGTATATGGCCACCTGGACACGCAGGAGAGGATGGGGTTGGAGATCGCCACCTCAAGGCTGGAGGGAAGAGTCATATGCCTGTCGCCCTACAACTTGTTCGACGTGACCAACAGCTCTTTCGTCGGAGTGTTGTCCACCTCTGTAACTTATCTCATAATTCTTTTGCAATTCAGGGTAAGCTAATTAATGTCGGATGTGTACCAGTGACAGGTCGAAAGAAAGTCAAGCAAAACCAAAAAATCGTCACATAAGGGAGTGATGGTTTTTACTCTAGTTGAATATTTAACCAGAACACCTATACTGTACATATACCATGTGTGACTGAACGATACAGATGTTTAGGCAGCTCTGAATTGCAATGCCACAATAAAGTACGTTATGAGATAATTGCAAGTCCCAAGGAAACTTCCGTTGGACAAGACGAAAAACTTGTAGGGCGACACGTTTCCAGTGCTTTGAGTCATGTCGACAACGGCGTCGAGACGACACTTTGTCTTGGCGCTCAGTCGCCCGTACAGGTGGCATCCCAGGTCTTCCAGGGCCCTCGAGAGTCCCTTGTTCGCCGATATCACGGACTGTCCTAGTCCGCAGCAGTAGAGCAGGTGGTAGAAGCAAACGACGGAGATAAAGCCGTAGGAACAGGACAGGAGAGTCATTGGCTTCGAAGTGGTGAAGAGAATGGCGAAGCTGGCGTACAGGGCTGTCATGCCGAAGGACAGGATCATGGAGAAGTTTAGCAGGAGAACCGGTGCAAGGATGCCGTAAGAATTTTGAGCAGTGTCGCAGAGTATCTCGACTGTGGAAAGGACATCGTCTAAATCTTTCCCACAAACCTTCTTTCTCGCAGAAATGGCTCTGATCTTGGCGGTGCTAGAGAGGGATAACTCAACGTGGGCCACCAATGCATTGACAAAGAGGGTTATCAGAGTAACTTGTAGAGGCGTTGAGAGGGAGCAGAAAAATGATACGCCAAGGCTTAGTCCAGTTAGAGTCTTGGTTAGCCAAGAGAGGCCACCGAACGCCTTGTGGCAAAACATGATCCAGGCCACAGACATCGTGATGCAGGAGAGCGAAACGAAAATCGATCGCACCCCGGCTCCAACGATCTCTCTCCTCCGCCACTCCTTGGATCTTTCAGCGCTTGGAGGGCCAGCAAAGTCTGATATGGCCAGAAAGTCGGCGAGAATTGATTTAAGAGAAGTCCTCCTGAAATGCGAGAACGCAAAGCAGTACACCGAGTTGAAGATCAAGATCCAACCGCTGACGACGAGAAGCCCGAGCTCCAAGAAGCTTATTCCAAGGTCCTGGCTGATATCAAATGAGCCCGTTTCACGGTATCCCAAATAGAATATCCATATGGGGCCACCAATTTGCAGACCAAACGCTACAGCGGCCTTCAGAAAGTATGCGAGAGGCTCTTCAGCTTCAAACTCAAGTCCACGTGATGATGCAACTGTGACAATGGGAGAGCCGCCCATGCGCTGGAAGGCCGTGAGGTAGTCCAGGATCGGGAACAATATTTCCGCCTGTGTCGGCTTGGACATGATTGCGTTCGAATGCAAGTTTGCAAGCAATGCTGCAAAGGTTTAACTGTGCGTGAGCTACACAGGGAAAGCTATTCCATAACAGTAATGGATCACAAACTAAGCAAGACACCTCCCAGAAGTCACACACTTATCTGATGAGCCCAAATATTAAGGAGAGAGTTGCTTGCAAACGTCAACTTCCGACTCTCATTATCGGCCGCATTCAAGCACCATATACAGTAGCTTGTGCAGACTCTCACTATCGTATAATTGGATGCATTCAAGAAACATAGGAACAGCGGAGCTGCAACGACGTGCGTATCAGACTTTGGCGCTTACCTGGTAAACCTTCCCCTGTCCGGACCTGTCCAACAGCATGAGTCCGTTCTCCGTGCCGATGAGCAGGTTGACCCCCCACAGGGCGGCGCACAGGATCTCGGAGTTGAACCGCTTCTTGTACTTGCGGATCTCCGGGGTGTCCTGCGCGGCCATGTCGTGCGAGGTGGGCGTCACGTTGACGGAGGGCAGGTGAGGGGAGGATCCGGGGGGAGGCCCGGCGGGACCGGGTCCCGCGGAGGCGCGGGGACCGCCCAGGCCGGGGGACCCGCCGCCCAGGTTGGGGCCGGAAGGAGAAGGGGCCAGGCCGGCGGTGGAGCCGGGGGGGAGGGCTCCCTCAGCGGAGAAGCCGAAGGACAGGAAAGACTTCTGCTTTTCCTGAGAGTGGGAAAATTATGTTGGAATTGGAAACAAGTGTGATCATACTGTAACATACAGCATATCTATTATAGATCTAACGTACGTGCATTCCCGCGTGCGGCGATCCACGGTGGTCTCCTCCCTCCTGCATCCTTGCCGCCGCCCCGGAAGAGGACTGCGGCAAGAGGTCTGGCATCACCCCTCCGGAGGCCCCTCCGCGGTGAGCGTCGTTGGAGCCGTCGTCGTCTGGAGTCGGGGGAAGAGGCCGCCCGGGGCCCTTGCGGAGCTCGTGGAGGGGCTTGGGCACCGGGTCGTTCACCTGCAGGGTGCCGTCCTTCATGACGACGCCCTCCTCCTCTTCCTCGTCGTCCTCCTCGTCGTCCTCGTCGCTGCTGTCGGCCTCCTCGTCGACCAGGGGAGCGCCGGCACCTCCGGGCTGGCGCGACTGCCTCTGCTGCTGCTGCTGCGACTGCCTGGAGCTGCGCGGGCTGGAGGCCAGCGCGTTGAGCTGGGCCGCCAGGACGTCCAGGTCCTCAGGCTTGCGCTGCTGAGGCCCTGGCTGCTGTGACAGGACCCTTGAGTTTCTCTGTTCCCTGCTGGGCGGCGTCGACGGCTTCCTGGCGTCGTCCCTCCTCAGCGGCTCCGGCTGTCCAGGGGGCGGCGGCAGAGGCCGCTGCGGAGGGGGACCGGGCGGGGTCCCGTCCAGTCTGTGCGGCAGCGGGGGTCTCGATGGCGGCCCGGGCTCCGGTATGACTTCCTTGCGGCTGCTTCTGCGGTCTTTCTGCTGCTGTTGCTGTTGAGGGGGAGGGCCGTGGTGATGCTGCGGCGGCATTCCGCCGCGGGCTCCGTTCGCTGGGTGTGGGTGCGGCGGCGGCGGGTGTCCATGGTGGCCCGCGGCGGCGGCGGCGGCCGCTGCTCTTGCGTTCTGGTCCTGGATGGCCTGGAAGTTCTTCCGCAGCGTGTTCTCCCCCGGCCCGTGCAGGATGGACGAGGGCTGTCCTCCCAGGTTGGGATCCGGCGTCTCGTCGTCGCTCCCCGAGTAGGGGTACTGCTGCATCTCCTCCCTCTCCTTCTGCGCCTTGTGCTTCTTCATCCTGTCGATGAGGTCCTTGATCTGGATCCGCGTCTGCCTCTCCTGGGGCTGGTCGCGCACGAACGGGTGCTTGAGCAGCTGGTCCGTGTAGGGGCGCTGGTGGTAGTCCTTGACCAGCACCGTCTCGATGAAGTTCTTGAACTTGGAGCTCCACCGCTTGGACTTGAGCCTGGGCGGCGGATTCCTGGGGATGAGGAAGAGCGCGCGCATCGGGTGCATGTCACAGAGCGGCGGCTGCGCCTCGGCCATCTCCAGCGCAGTGATCCCCAGGCTCCACAGGTCGGAGCGGTTGTCGTAGGTGGCGTCGGGGTTCTCGTCGCAGGCGATGACCTCGGGCGCCATCCAGTACGGGGTGCCGATGAAGGTGTTGCGCCGGCCGATGGTCCTGTCCAGCTGCGCGCTGACGCCAAAGTCCACCAGCTTGACCTCCGCGTTGTCCGTCAGGAGGACGTTCTGCCCCTTGATGTCCCTGTGGATGACTTTGCAGGCGTGGAGGTGGGTGAGGCCGCGCATGACCTCCCGGCAGATGTAGGCGATCCACTCCTCCTTGAGCGTCTGCCCCTTGGTGGACTTGACAATGTCGGTGACGGACCCTGCGCCGCAGTACTCCATCACCAGCCACAACTGGTCGTCCTTGCCCGGCGGGCTCTTCTTGATGAAGGCACCGTAGTAGGTGGCGATGTTGCGGTGGTGCGAGTACTTCTTGAGCACGTTGATCTCCAGCTTGATCTCCTCCTCCTCGTCCTCGGTGACGTCCATGACCTTGATGGCGGCCAGCTGGCCCGTCTTGGTGTGGCGCCCCTTGTAGACCTGCCCGTAGGTGCCGTTGCCCACCACCTCGATGAGGTCGAAGATGCCGGCGGGGTCCTTGAGGGCGGCCAGGTCGATGTCGTCCAGCGGGGAGGACCCCGGGGGCCCGTTGCCGGACATGACCGCGGCCGCCATGGCGCCGGTAGCCTCGACGAACTACCCTCTCACAAAGAAAAGATGTGCTGCCTCTTGCGTCGTGCCCTCCTCTCCGTCTGGTCGGCAACTGTGGAAGGAGAAGAGAAAGAATGGAGATGAAGGAAACACGAGATTCGCATCGAGAACAATGGAGCTTTCTTTCTCTTCCCCGATAGTATCCTCTGTCTCGTTATCGAGGAAGAAACCTTGTAACATTTCCCATGAAGGCTTGGAAGCAGCAAAAAAAAGGTCCAGGAGAAAAAAATGTCTACGGTTCGAGCATTTGCCTTACTTTTCGTCTCCTTCCCCTTGTTGTTGGCCTTTTTTTTTAATTGCATGGGTGTGGCCTAAGCCGGCGGTGATTTCCGTGGGGTTATATAAATTTGGGGGGGGCTTAAATTTGGCCGCCCCCCCCCCCCCCCCCCCCGCCCCCCCAAAACGCAAGACCGGACGGAGGAATTTTTCGGTTGCCAAAAACTTCCTTTCCGTGTACTGTAGCAGTACTGGTGAGCGCTCCTCCTCCCCGTACAAGACTGCTATCTCCTCCCTTGGTTTTTTTTGCGTCCGTCCG
>JAAUYJ010033413.1_pt1 | contig 10346 bp, 14 predicted proteins | sample 7278031 | NCBI WGS metagenome assembly JAAUYJ01 (sample SAMN14350222, study PRJNA611818) | marine sediment metagenome | isolation source: surface marine sediment (1.8m) | place: French Polynesia: Moorea | collected 2018-08 | reverse complement strand
CTGTGCTATGGGACTCCCACCCCCGAACACTTTCGGCTGCCCATAAGACCCATTCCCCTCCCCAATCTTTTACTGCAATTTCCCCTAATTTTCTCCCCTTTCTTTTCTTCCACGCCCGACAAATTATCTCGACCCCTTCATCCAGCCAGCATACGTGTGTGATGCTTATTCTTTCTCCTTTCCTTGGCTCGGCAGTATTTTAGGTGAGTTTTTCATTAGCCTCAGCTGCGTTGGGTAAACCCCTCCACCCTCCACAGTCGCGAGCCATCGTCTGCGGTCAGCCGTGGTACAAGTACTGAACTGAGCTCTGTGCGCCACCTTTTGCGGTACTAAAATAACAGCTGTTGCCACAAGCAGTGCAAGGGAAGGGTAAAAAATCCACCCCTTCTTTTTTACGACGGTCCGATCGACTCTTCCAACCCCCTTTTCCTCCTCTTCTCTCCGTTTCCCTCATCCCCCAGTTTCCCACAACAGCAATAAACTTGCACCCTTCCCTCCCTGAGCTGGGTCCGTATGGGAAACTGGCGGAGGTGCAGAGTTTTTGTGCCCTCCGGTCTGTCGTAAAAAAATCTTCCAGAAATCCCTCCTTTCAGCCTTGACTGGCGGAGATAATTATTTTGCAGAAGCTTCCTTCTTCCCCCGAAGCCATCATTCATCGTTCCGAGCAAAAGCTGGTTTCAAAGCTGTGCGAATCATTCACAGGAAGGCCGGAAAACTTTTTCTTTTGTTCTCAAACTCAAATCATGGACAATATGCTGTACTTTGATGTACAGAGAGGTCTGCTCTTTGTAGATAGACTAATTATCGTCGCGCAGTGGGCGGCATCCAGACAGAAAAGAACAGACAGAAAGAGGGGGGAGCTTTTGTTTCAGTCCCTCCTGACTCGATTTCGCCCCGTTTCTCCTTTTCCACAGGTGCCGAAATCGACAAACTTTGCATTGGAAAACTGCTTTCGGCTTCAACGAAATGCACTGTCCGGTGAATCCTGTTTCGCAGCCAGCGGCTCCGGACTTGCAATAACGGTCGTCAATCCGACTCATCCCCTCCTGCCTAGACGACGACGGGTGTGCATATCCAAATTAGATCGCCCGTTGCCCCCATAGTCGCCCTCTGTGCTTCTCTATTCGTACGCCAGCGCATCTAACTACGTGTTGTTGGCCTATGGATGCTCGCCTTGCATATCATGCAAGTAGGCGGGGGAGACCGGGGAGCGCCAGCTCAATCCTTTCTCTCCCCTCCGCCGCCGCCGCCCGTCCATCCAGCGTTGTGTATTCGTACGTAGACTCATTAATCTCACGCCGCCATCCTCCGGCGGGCACAAATATCCACCACGGTTTCACCTCCTCCTTTAAAACAATGGGCGAATCCCATTCCCGCATGCATTTCTCTTGCTTGGGACGACGGACGGTCGCTGTGTAGACTCGATTACTCTTCCACGGCCATTTGCATATTACATGCTGCACTTCCATTGTCTGCGCTTTGTCCTCTCATCCCTCTCCGTGTCTGGTGCCTCCGGCGGACACATCCATCCTAACGAATTTTTTTCAGCGGAACACTTGTTGTGTTGCGCCGTAAACTGCACTGTTGTCAGAGAAGGCAGAAAGTGTCTACCCCATAGCACTCAACAGAGTTTGCGCATTAGGCATTCTTTCCCCGTTCGCATCAGATAATTTCGCTCGTTCGTTTGATCGAACGTTCCCCCTGTTCCCAATATAAAAGGTCCCTTTTTGGTATTCATCTGCGGCCTCTTCGGCGTAACTGCACGCGCTCCTCCACCCCTCCCCACCCCAACAAAAAACCAATCGTGTTTTGTATAGTGTGCCCGTATACACACACTATCATCGCCGGCCTTGGTCAGGGATCGAAAGGAGATTCTGGGAAAGTGTGTTCAACGTGGTGGCCACTTCGAAGGAAAAATATGGGGCCCACTTTCTGGGGTACAAGTACGGCCGAAGTTGTGCGCAGTTTCCTTTTTTTTCTTCGAGGGGAAAGGATCCTATCTTTAACCAGGAAATGAACAAGCGTGTGCACGTAGATCAGATCGTGTTTTTCGCGCCTGCAGCTTGCATGTATTGTGCTGTACATCCCTTGGACACACACGTAGTGTGAACAACGTGCAGAGGCGAAAATGGGTATGGGGTGCACAAAAGGGGATTATCTCCTACGCAACGTACACCCGACGACCGACCGACCGACCGACCCAAGAGAAGAGCGGCAGCGATGTTAGATGGATGCACCACCAACCCTTTCTCTCCTTTTACACTCAATCTCCCTAGGGACTTACCCCCGTGCAACATACATCATGCTGCTGCGATACAAGCGGTCCCTTTCCTTCTTTTTTGGCATCATCCTGCATGTGTGTGCTCAGTGCGCATAATTTCTGTAGTTTGCTCTACTTTCGGGACCAACGCGTGGTGTAAAAATTTATGAGAGCAAAAAACACGAGCATCTGTGCCGCCTGGGATTGCATCTGCTGTCTCGCACACTCTCGGAGGAGAGGAGCCGCTGTGACATACATGCTCGGGCTCACAAAAACCGGCCTTGACAATCTCCCGTTTCGAAAAATTTATTTCGATTCGTTCCCGTTCCCGTAGGTATGGTAGTCAGCGATGGCAGGCAGGCAGGCAAACACAGACCTCGTATTCAACATGTGAGTCGACGGGCGAAGAAGAATGGGGTTCTCTCAAAAAATACTCGTTAATAGCCATAAAACTGCTGAGTTGCCTCTTTCTTTCTTTCTGCCCTTTGACGACGGTGGTCTCTTCTGGTGGCGATGTAGCACCCAGAAACGTCCTTATTTGCCCTCATTTGCAAATGAATAGAGGGGGGAGAAAGCGGCGGCGGCGGCGTGGGTTTGAGCTATCTCCTTTTCCTCTTCCGTGTCCGTCTTTCTCTCTCCCTCTCACCCCTTTTGTTGCCTCAATGCTGTTTGCTTTGGCACGGCCCCCGGAGGCGAAAAAAACCCCTCCACCAACATCAGTATGCGAGTTTTCCACGTCGCCTTTTCCTCACTCAGTTTCCGCGGCTGTTGCTTTGGTGGCAGACAAGTCAGACAGACAGAGACGAGGAGCCAAAAGGAAGAGAGAGATATGCAAAATTTCCCGGAGTAGTAGTAGTCGCAAGACGAAAGTTGAGCAAGACGGATCGCATATCCAACTTTTTTTTTACAAATTCGCTCCGCCGTCCGCCCTTTGATGCACTTCTTCCTCCCCCCAATTTGCCCCGGGGGCTTATTGCTTGGAGAGACGCCCAAGTTGTTTGGGGCTGTTGCTCGTTTTTTTGCCAGAAAAAAAGGACATTGGTGAAAAAGAAAATGTGGGGGGAAGGGAGCTGTAAAACTTCTTTACAAAGCGATTGGCGAAGGAGGACGCTGTGCTCTCCCCCCAAAAAAGCGCGGAAATCATCCATAAAATCGGGAGTGGGGGCGACGGCAGGCCAAACTGCCAAAGCCGAACCTCGGAGAGAGGCGTAAATCGCAATTTCCCTACCACGCCTCCATGCAGGACCGGCAGAGCTTATTATTTTAGTGCTCCTGGAAGGAGGAAACACCCGCGGTGCCTGTGTATGTTGCTTGTCCGGCCTCCCATTCTCTACATCTCCCCCTCTCTCCACCAGCCAATTTAGTCCTCTTTTTCAACACCAACCGGCGACCCTTAAAAAGACCGGGAGTGATAGATAGAAAGGCAGGATGTTGCGGTGTCGGTCGGTTCTGCTGGCTGTCATCGAGGAAAATGCAACAGAGATAGGTACGGAATTCAACGAATGACTGGCAAAAAGCAGTGTTCGAAGCAATAATGATGTAGTCGTTATTGTATGAAAATGTTTCGTTCAGTGCTTGCTAAAATGGGTTTTTTGTTACTGTTGCTTTTGCGAATGTTGCTCCCAGAGGAAGACGGAAGGCGGCTATGCAGAGAGGCGCTAAAAGTGGGCTGGGTCGTCGTGGCCGAAGAAAAAACCACCACATCCGCCCCTTTCCGTGTTTTCATTTCTCCCCGGGGATTTGCATTTCGTCAACTCACAGCCGCTTATTACCGTCCCCTTTATGGTTCAAAACAAAGCAAAAATATCCATCATGCAGAAAATGTCTGCAGCATAATTAAGCAAGTAGCCAAGGAAAAAATTCTTCCCTTTCTTGTTTAAATAATGAGGTGTTCAGGTCGAACTTTGGTCGTAATGAGTTGTCGGTTCTCGAAGTGTAGTTCATGCGCTCCCCGCCAGGGTCTCTGCGCGCGCGTCTGCTTTCCTCCTTTCGCCGCAAGTAGGGGCATCAGGGGCAGAATGGCAGGCGGAGGCAGAAGGGGAAGGAGGGCAGGGCGGTGGGCGAGGGAGAGGAGCCACGCAGCACCAAGGCAAGGCAAGGCAGAAGAAAAGAGAGAGAGAAAAGTGGACGGAGTGACTCCGGGACGGACCCCGATTATACCACGGTTCACGCGCGCCCGGAGGATCACACCGGGTCGGGAGAGGCCTCATCGAACGCGGGTGAGTCCCGGGCACCCGGCGGAGCCCGATTCCAACCCTAAGCCAGAAGCTTTTCATTGAGAAATGGCCCGAGAAGTGCGTCGCGGCTCAAGTTCAATGTAGGTCATTCGCCCTCTGCCAGGGTTCGACGTTCCCTTGACTGGGAGAGGGCAAAGACTTCAGCTGGGGGCATCGCTCGGAAAACAGGACCCCGCTCGGGCGCCGCGCGAAAAAGGGCCCCGGGCGGCCTTTTTAGGGGCCTTGGGCACTTTTAAAAGCATATTAGGATGTGGAACGGGGTTGTGGGGATATGTTAGAGTATCTTTCGTCCCGATTTGGTTTCTTCGAAGGCTCCCTTTATGCTTGGGAAGAGGGGTGTTCGGATGCAGATCCCTTCGCCCATCTAGAGTGGCCTTTTGGTTATAGTCGTCGTACTATACATCCGATATTGCGCATTTCCGTCCAATTTGTGTAGCAACTAGCAGGGGGGGCGCTTACGGTATAGCGGTACTACGTAGAGAGGGTAATTAGCGTTTGTGAGTAGCATTGTTTTTCTCTCTCTACGTAGAGATCCGTGGCATGGTAATTGTCTTTTCCCAAGTGTTTCTCGTTCTAGAACATTTGTCATTGGCCCCCTCCTACGAACTTGGTCCTTGGCCTGGTATCTGAGGCATATTTGCGTGAAGCTGGATTATAATTCCTATTCTTCACTTGTGTCTTTCAATTTCATCGAGCCCTTGTCCTCGACAAAGAAATAACAAATGGTTCTAGCAGGTCTTTGTCCCCCATACTTGGATCAAGACAGATCCTCCAACCTCGTTTTCATTTTACAATGACTCGTTTTTCCCCCGCTCCCCATTAGGCCGGGCGAAACCAGTCGTCCGCCTCATGCCTTCAGAAATTGCGTTCCCATTTATGTCCCCAGGTTCGTTCGTCCGTTTGCAGACGTATTTTCGTGCATTTGGTGGCAGTGTTGTCCGTAGTCCGCGGCTGGCAAGAAGAGGGGGCAAAGCAGAGGCAGCCAGTATAGTGTAGTAGTACTGTAGTAGCATAAGATCATGCGGAGAACACGCAGCCAGTCCCCACATTCCCCCTCCCCCCCTCTTCTTTTTCCTTCCCTGGGCGATACTTTGGACCCTCCTCTTTGCTTCTCTTCTCCCCCTCTTTTCCCATTTCCAGACAGTCTAGCCATAGACCCTCTCCCCCCATCCTATCCCATCCCGCGACGACTCTTGCCTCTTGCCTATCCCCTCTCTTCATCCTGCGTCGCTGCTTCCACCGCCTCCAAATTCCCCCCGTCCGCCTCCTCCTCCTCCGCCGCCGCGGGATTCCTCGCTAGGGCAGCTTGCACCAGGACCGGCTGCGGACGAGGCGGTCTTTGGCCGCGGAGAACGAACGAACGAACGAGGCAAGCCTGCTTCCAGTTCCCCACCTCCGCCTTTGCCGAGGCGAGGAGGAAGGCAATGGGGGGAGGTTGCCGACGACGGCGGCGGCGGAGGCGGGGAAAGGGGGAGAGCTGAACTTGAACTCTCTCTCTCTCACCCTCTGTCGGTGGGTCCGTCCGTCGACCGTGTTTGAGGGGCCGACGGCCGATGACGGCGACGGCGACGGCCGCGGCGGAGGCGAAGTGTAAGGGCAGCAGTGCCGTTCGTTCCCGTCGCTGTTTGGCGCCTCTTCCTCCTCCGTCTCCGTCCTGCCTCCGTCCGTCCTGAGTGAGTGAGTGAGGGGCGGGAGGCGCACTTTCCACTTCTGGCTCGTCTTCCCCGCCTTTGGTGGTGGCGGGAGGAGGAAGGAAGGGGGCTGGGCTGAGAAGAGACGGTGGATAAAGGAATGGATGGAGGGGCGGTACGTTTTCATCCATGTTTTTGACGGGATGACACCCTTGTTCCCCCCTTTGAATTGGTAGGAAGGAGGTCCTGGTACAGCCACAACTATTCTTACAAATGTTTGCTGGAAAAAAGGTTGTTTTGCGTTAGTTTAAGCTATGAAAAGTCGGTCTAAAATTTTCTTTACGGGTACTTGGATAAATGCAAGCTGCCGTCGTAGCACTTGGATTGCCTGTTTGCTGCTGCTGCTGCTGCTGCGACTGCTGCTGCTGCTCTCCCTCCAACTCTGACTCCGCCTACCCTTCCAGGTCGAGAGCTTTGCCTCTCTCGGTACCCCTCCTCAGTAGTATCGAGTCGGCGACCGTGTCCGCACATACCCGTCTGCTCGGTCCTGTGTGTGTGAGGGGGATAGCAGTGTGGGGAGAGTTGTGTACGTATACATGTACGCTTGGTGTGTGTAGTAGTAGCATACCACTACGTAGTGCATCTGGGTGGTGTCTTCTTTTCTCAAGAGCTACACTCCTGCGTTCTGCTGTGCGTACATACTGCCGGTGCCACAAGATTTTGAGGTCTTCTGGCAGACTATTGCCAAGAAGAAAACGATAATAATATTGGAGTAAACGTGCTGCAAAGAAGTGTATCCCTAAACTCTGTTTCGACGGAGAATCTCCCGCGAAGAGAGAGGAGAGGACAGTCTTACAAAGTAAGTGTTTCGGCTGTACATTGAGTTTGCGCTCACTGACAATAGGTCCTCATGCCTGAAAAACATCGCAAATTGCACTAGCCGGGAAAATTATATTTCTTCCTCCTCTTCGTGTAATAGTAGAACTCTTGCTTTTGTTGCTGCTCCTTGGCCTGGAAACTCGCAAAAGTCACAGGTAACTTTGTGGAGCTAAGAGGAAGAAGGGGAAGGGATGCGAGACCTTTTCTCCCCTCCCCCCGCTCCCTCGATCCCCTCCTTAGGCAGCAGTTGCGCCACACGATCGAACGAAGCAGATTCTTCTCAGGTTGGAAGTCATGAGTCAGGAGAGGATGGAAGGAGGGGGTAAGGGCAAAAGCGCCGAACGTTTCAAGCTCTTGAAACTTTTCTAGAAAATGCTTTTGCATATGATTGGACAAAACCTACGTATGCCTGTGTGTAGTACTACACAAAGTCACTGTATTGTCTTGGGAACTTGACCCCAATTCGTCAAAAAAGATTTTGTTCCTATCTTCGCGGCGTAGGCTGGCTCGATCAGACTGACGAATTCGCCCGTGCATGGCGAGGGGTGCTAGTTGGGGCGGCGCCGGCTGCCAATGCAAACACAAATTTAAAAGTTGGGGCTTGAAATCGTGCAGCTCTCCCCGTTCCCAATTCAGGCGGGAGAAAAAGTTTTATGTTCCTCCTCCCAACAAAGTTCAAAGACAATCGTAAAAATTCAGACTGCGTTCTTTCCCCCCGCCGAATTCCTCGTCTTTCCCCACCTTCTCTTCCCTGTCGCCCGGTACTTGAGAGAAGAGTCAGTGACATCTTTTTTTCCTGACAACTGGTCGAGCTGGAGGATAAAAAACCTATTGCTCCTCCTTCGCCGCCGCCGCCGCCTGCCCTTGCAAGCCGGTTTTGTTCCCGACGACGAAGGCAAGAGACGAAGACTTTTTTTTACCCGTCCTCCTCTCCAAGTGCATCATATCTGTTTTTCTCCGCCGCGGCAGGCAGCACCTTTACACTGCAATTTGCCATCTCCCCGCCCAAGCGACAACAGTTGGCGAACGAAAGAGGGGGGAATGGGAGGAGGATGGTGGGCGAGGAGGGAGTGGGGAGACCGCCAGACCCACCTTTTCTAAAAAGTAAAAGAAGTGAAGCTACGTAGACGTGCAAAAGAGAAGGAAATTGCGACGACGCCATACGATGCAGTTTAAACTGCTCCCCCTCCCCACTTGTTCGGAGAAGGCCTGCACTTTTTCGAAAACAGGCGAAACACTGCGAAGGTGGAGGTGGAATTATCATTGTCTCTTTTTCATCCTCTCTTTCCTCCCCGCCTCTTCTTCTCATCTTTCCTCCTCCTCCTCTTTCCGATCGTTCGGGGCCCCTGCACTTCAAAGTGTGTGGGCACGAGAGTGGAGGAGGAGAAGTCGGACGACGGGGATGAGTTGCTCTTGGCCGAAAAGGGGGGAAAGGGGAAAAAAGAAGGTGCTGCTAAACTTCTTCTTTATAATGCCGGCCGGCCGGCGGCGGTGAACGGAGGGAGGGAGGCCTGCGTGGGGAAAGAAGTAAGCCCGGAGGAGAGGGAGGAGGAGGAGGCGAGACGGAGGAAGGAGGAGATCCTGTACTAGTCAGCAGCCCCGTCCGTCCCATCGCCCGTCCGTCCGTCCGCTTCGCTCGGGTTCGCCCCACTGTCTTTTTGCTCCTTTGCCAAAGTGGACGACTTTTAAGAGGAGGAGGACGGATTTTCGTGCCTTTGCCCGATCACGAGGAGGAGGAGGAGGAGGAAGACCTCCTAGCTGCTCTTGTTGCTTCTCCTCCTCCTCTTTTTCGGTCGCTGGAGACTCGAATGTCCGACGACGGGCGGACGATGCACTTACTCCTCCTTCTCCTACACACAGTTCAAGGTTGCAGAGTCCTACATTTCCTCTCCCAAATATATTGAAAAAAGCGCGTGTTGCTTCTCTAGATTTTTTCAAAGAGAAGAGGGAGGGGGGAAGAATCTTTGTACGAAGGGGGATAGGGAAACGGGGTGCAATCCCGATCTCCCACTTCTCTGTTGTCATCTGTCCATACAAATTCTTGGGACAGAAAACTACCATCACGGAACAAGTTTTTTCTCTGGACGACACAAGCCCATGATTATTTTGTTTATGCCTTGGGACACATCAAGCGGTCCTCCAGAGAGTTTCGTGAGGCGGATTTCAACAGCCCATTCTACGGCTACTTTTAGGGCCCAAAAAACGGGTTTTCCACGCACCGTCTCTCCCGATTCCAGTTCCTCCCTTTCCTCCTCTCGATACTTGTCGTGTGTGCGAGAATGGAGACTTTTTTTTAACCAAAAGTAGTTTGTAGTATGTACTGTGTTGGGCATGAAGGACGTGGGAGGTCAATCAACTTTTGGCTATAGCTGCGATAGGAAAAGGGAGAAATGCCCATCCGAGCAGAAATCAAACCGGGAATTGCAGCGTTAACGAACCCTCGACGCAGACTCTCGTTTTATCGCCGGGGGAAAAGAGAACGGCGGCGGCGGCCTATTAGGCACTCGACTTGTACGTATGTGTGTGAGAAGGTCGCCGGGTTGTTTCAGAGATAAGAAACCCGGGCGACAGAAGTTGGTGTTTTTTTCGCCCTCTTCATGTGTCAACATTGCAGTGCGGTTTGACAATGATTAAGCCCTTTTTGAGGTCGAAGAGCTCGTACGAAAAACGTTCTCTTCTTCAATGTTGCGGAGGGCCGCACTGCACTTGTCTCGAGATCGCTATTCGGCGCCTCCTCCTCCTTTTTTCTGGAGAATTGTCTCAAGATGTCTCGGGAGGGAGCAAGAACTTGATGCCAGCGACTCTTGTACATGTTTTGTGGCACGGGAGGAAGGAAGGAGGCCAGACTGGCTTTTTACCCTAAAGGAGGGGAGGAAAGATGAGGGGGGAACTTGGCTTCCGAGCGAGGAGAGCTCTCTGTAGTAGGCCCGCCATCCATCCAGAGTAAACACTTCGTTATCGACTTGCGATCGATGCTTGCCTTCCTATCCTTCCTTGCCCTTCGTTGCTCGTCTTGTTTGTGCTCCACATTAGGGCTTCGTCCGACGGGTGCTAATGCTGCCAGGAGACCCCTTCCCTGCAGTATTGTACTCAAGGGCAAAAGCTGTTCAGTCCACGTTTTGTGGACATGCGAGGCAAGCATTGTGAGTGGCCACATTTGTTTGCCCACATAGTATCGTGTAGTACTGTATACCGGTACAGGGCCCCTCTCAATCCCATGCGCAGACCTCGCGATGCTCCACTCTGGGTCGGCACTTTTCCTACCCCATTCTCGATCCCCGCAAGTCCATTTTCGGTTGGTGACGATCTCGAAAGCGCGATTGAAAGAGAGAAAAGGGG
>JAAUYJ010103938.1_pt1 | contig 10347 bp, 8 predicted proteins | sample 7278031 | NCBI WGS metagenome assembly JAAUYJ01 (sample SAMN14350222, study PRJNA611818) | marine sediment metagenome | isolation source: surface marine sediment (1.8m) | place: French Polynesia: Moorea | collected 2018-08 | reverse complement strand
CTCGCCTTCGGCACCGCCTACGGGGACATCGTCGGCTGGGACTTTAGGGTCCCCACCTCCAGGCAGAGCAGCGGAGGGGGAGCAAAGGGCTCGTTCCGGTTCAGGAACGGGCCCAGGAACGGTACAGAACTAAAATTAACGTACTGAAATAAATCGAAACGTTCATCACTTTTCCACATTTTCTTTGGCAGGCATTCAGACGGCGCTCGCCGTGTCGGACGACCAAGTCTGGTTCGCCAGCGGGACGGACACCGGGCATCTCGTCTGCTGGGATTTTAGATTTCAGGTAAAAGCCTCTTGCTTGCTGGTGAGAGTCGAGGAGAAATTTTATTTTCCGACCCTTAATGATATCCTCCAGCTTCCCACTTCTCGGTGCGACCACCCTTCCGGCACGCGGGTGCGCCAGATGCTGATCCCGCCCGGTTCCGGCTCCCCCGCCGTGCTGGTGGCAGTCAAGGGACACAACGAGGTCGCCTGGTGGAACATGGAGACTCAGTCGAGGTCAGTCATGCTCTGGGCCAGCGTCCACTCACCAATGTCGAAACAGAGGGTGAGTTGATTTTTGTCTAGTGGGAATTGGCTTTTGTCCCGTTAAGCAGTAGACGGATATATAATAATTTGTGATCATATTTTTCCCTTCAGTCTGAGCAGAGCGTGACCTGCATGCAGACGGTGAACACCGCCCAGCAGAACCTTGTCCTGACCGCCGGCGTGGACGGGCGCATCCGCTTCTGGGACGTAAAGAAGGAGTCCGAATCCTTCGTAGTGGCGGGGTCGGGCGGCGAGAGGATCGGCCCGGCCAACGTCAAGTACACGAGGAAGATCGTGGACGGCGTCGACGTCATCCAGGAGGTCAGCGCCAGCCCCAAGCAGGATTCGTCCTCGTCGTCGCCAGGACCTTCCTCCCCAAAGGCCAAGGGGGGTGGGCTGCTGCCCTCGCTCCACTCTCCACCGCAGCTTCAGCAACAGCAGAAGCAACAACAGCAGTCGCCCCAGCCATCGCTCCCTTCGTACATGGGCATGGACCAGCTCGTCAATAAGCCGGGATTGGAACCTCCGGCTCTTGGTACTTTCTCACTTTTCCAATCAAATGAGAACATTTATTTATTGACATCTTTTCTCTCTTTTCAGGACATCACGACTGGATTTCGAGCTTGTCTCTCTGCCAAGGCACAAATCCGTCGGACTGGTACATCGTGTCTGGTTCCAGGGACGGAGTGATCAAAGTTTGGACGTGATTATTTTTCTACAACCGCACTACTGTGATCAATCTCTTTCTCGTTATCCTTTTTTTGCTTTTCATAGGAATATAAATATTTATTCTCACGAATGGCAGTGTATTTTTATTAGGCATCACTTTGCATCACCGGGGCCGGGTTCATCATCATCCATTTCGGGCTCGACGTACGGCGGGATGTAGATGGTGTTGCTCTGGAGCATTTGCTCCAGGTCCGCCGCGTCCGTCGAAACCAGCCTGCCGACCTCCAGGTGGTTCCGGAAGCAGATGAACGTGGGCAAGAACTTGAGATTGAGGCTCTCCACCGTCTCCTTGTTCGTCCTCACGTTGGCCTCCAGGAAGAGGATGTCCGGGTACGCAATGACGAACTCCTCGTAGAGCATCCTCATGGCCTCGCAGTCTTCGCACTCGTCCTCGTAGAAGAGGATGGTCACGAGTCGGTCGCCGGCGTCCCTCAGCGACGTCCTCAGGTCCGGCCGGGCGCTCTCCGGCTCCTGAAAGTCGTTGTCAGGAAGGCCGGCAGCGGATGCGGCGCCCCCGCCCCCGCCGGCGACGCTGGGCGTCTGTTCGATCACGGGCCCGGCTAGCTTCGTCGAGGCCGTGTCCACCTTCAAGCCCTTCTGGGAGACGTCAGGATCCTTGGCGCTATCTGTGCCCTTCTTGCTCTTGCTCGTGGTAGATTTGGCACTTTTAGCTCCCTTGGCACTCTTGACGCTCTTCACAGCACCAGCATCTTTCGCTTCTGTTGCAGCCTGAACTTTTTGGGTGTTGGTGGTTCCGGCTTTGTCTGCTTCATCAGACGTCGTCGGGTCCGCCATGTAAATTGTGGGTCGAGTGTGTTTCTTCTTTTTTGAACCACCGCAACCCATGTTTCAACAAAATTAGAATTTAAATTAACAACTAATGTACATTTGGCAAAAAGTAAATCAAATAAATAAAAACAGATTTTTTTAATAGTGGGGAAAACATTTTCCTAGATAACAAATTTGAAATTAAATAAAAAAGATTTTTTTCTCCCCCTCCCAAAAAAAAAACGATAAAAATTGTACGGCGAAAATTTAGGTCGGATTTTTTTTCAACATTATACGGGAAATACAACACCAATTTGTGGTAAAAAATATTTCGGTATCCAATGCAATTATATTTCCATGGTTGCAATCGGTGACACGGTGCGATAATATGATAATTGGGGATCGACACTTCTTAGGCGCATCCTACTCACCAACGTAATAAAGATGGGTAAAGATAGGCAAACTTGCACATGAAGATTAATACAGAACTTTTGATTAAGATCCTGCGTGAAATGAAATTTCCGTCTGTCTAGTCAATCGCAATTGTTTCGATTATCTGCTGTTCCTGACCCTGTTGGGCCGCGTTGTCCGCAATGACGAAAGGATTTTGTCCAGCAGCAGCAGCCGCCGCGACGGCCGCCATGCGCTGGGCGTCGATCTGCAGCGGCATAGGGACCTGGTAAGTCACGGATGGCCCAAGGGGAGCCGGCATAACAGGCGCCATCGAGGTCGACACAGTGGCCAGGGCCTGTTGTTGCTGGGCCATGGGCGCTGTCACCAAGGTAGGGAGGCCAGGGATGCCTCCTGCAGTCACTGCCGACACCAAAGGAGATAGAAGAGTCTGCTGCTGTCCTTGAGTGAAGATGGGCCCTGTCGGTGCCGGTCCTTGAGGTATCCTGAGAGTGGGTGCTCCTAGTTGCTGCTGATGCTGCTGTTGGACGGCTGCTGCGGCAGATGCCACCGCTGCGGCTGCCTGAAGCTTCGGGAGCGGCGGCGGCGGAGCAGGAGCGATGGGCTTAGGCTGGATCGGGGAAGCAACGAGGCTTTGTAGCGCCGCCATGTTCTGGGGTATGAAGCCAGCGTTGGGCGAAGGCATTGCGGAGGACGATGGAGAGGGCGACGCAGAAATTGGACTCTTCATTTTCTTGGTGTTCTTGCGAGCACGCGGGCTGTACCTAAATGACGTTGCAAGCGTTCAATTAGAAACTGCATCATTTCACTTCCACAATTGTTTCAATATGTACGCACTTGTAATTAGGGTGTTGCAGCTGGTGGAGATTCTTGAGGGTCTCAGCCTCCTGGTGATACTGTTGTTTCTGGTCGTCCGAGAGGCCCTTCCAGTCTTCTGCCAGCATTTTCGACACAGTGGCTCCGTCGTACCTGCACGTAAAAAGTGAAGGTAAATAAGTTTGCTCCTAGAGGCACAAGAAGAATATTTTCAACATACCCGTTGGCGATCAGCGTCCTCCTCTGCTCCTTGGCCCATAGCATGAAGGCGTTCATGGGCCTAAGGACCTTGCCATCCTTCTTGACCGTCTTGAGACCGGTGACGTCGGAGTAGGGCGTCGGGCCGCCGCTCTCGCCTCCGCCGCCCAGCGGGGAAGCAAGAGGCGACGGTCCGCCGCTCGGGCACGGCGAGGAGGAGGCGGAATCAGGCGCGGGGAGCAGGTACTTCATCTGCATTGGCAACAGAAAGTTTAAATATGTTCAACAATAAAAGTACCCCAATCTACGTAGAAATCTTGTGCGGTTTCTACACATTAGTGTTTCAGATCTCGGCAAAAAAAACTACTCAAAAATATCACACCATGGAGGTACCCCAGCGGCATTTTCACATGTTTCTTTACAAGCATGTTCATCATCTAAGAAACGAAAACGCAGGGAACCAGGGACTAGAGAAGCCCTGAAAAATTGCTGAGTTAGAGAATATTTCCTTTTTTCCTTAGATATTCATCATCTAAGAAAAGAAAAGGCAGGGAGCCAGGGACTAGAGAAGCCCTGAAAAATTGCTGAGTTATAGAATATTTCCTTTTTTTCCTTAGATATTGACAAGTCATTCAATAATAGTAATTACCTTGTCCGGCAGAGGAGCTGAAACATTGGGCAAGGTGGGAGGCTGCAGCAAGATCGGCTGTCCCATAGGAGAACTCGCCGCGGTCCTTTCCGCCGCAGCGGGCGAGTGGGCAACCGCCGGGAATGATGGTGCACCCTGCCCGGATGGCTCTGGTGTGGACAGAGGACCAGTTTGATGCTTCTCAGACGATTGGACATTGGGAGATGAGGTGTTGCCCGGGTGATGGTCCTTCCTCTTGACCAGATTCTTTAGCTCCAGCAGCTTCTGCTTCTTGACGTTCACCGGGAGGCCCTTAAGGCTCTCCGTGAACTGCTCGAACAGCCTTTGCCTCTTGGCGACTAGCTCCTTCTTCGCCTCCTCCAGCTCCTTCTCCTGCTTCTGCAGCATAAGCGCCTCCTCCTTGGCCTTCTGCAGGATCTGGAGGCGTGAGACGTTCTTCTGGAAGAAAGTGGCGAACGTCTCATTCCCCAAATCGTAGAACAGCTTGGTGAGCTCCTGTTGGTTCTGTCTGTCGAGGAATATGGCGTATCCCTTTCTCCCGTCCGGGTGCAGCACCTCCTGAGTCTTCCTGATGGCGCCGGAACGAGGGTCGGTCTTGCCGGGCACTGACGCCAGCAGCGTCGACATCGGCTTCACGTGGAGCTTGAACTCTGACTTGGACTCTTCATCCTTCTTTTTGTCTGACAGTGAGGACGATTTGGAGCTGCTGCGGTCCTTCTCCTCTTCCTTCTTGGCAGTCTTCTCGTACTCCCTCAGCCACGAGCTGGCGTCGTCCACCGAGCCGCAAAAGACGTCGTGGTTGGGGATGGTGGGGTGCGGGAAGGTGACTATTCCGTTGGATTTGATCGTTGCTCTGACCTCCACTCTCTCTCCCTTCAGTCGAACACACGAGGCGTCCTCCCTCACAACGGAAACCGCACCACCGGCCGCCTTCATCACTATCTTGCCGTGGTCCGAGCTCGGGAGGTTGATGTAGGGGACCTTCTTCACTTCCTGGTGCTCCTTCAATGTCTGCGCCTGGGGCTTCTTCTCGTCTCCTTCTCCCTCGTCCTCCTCGTCGCTGTCGATGGTGATGACCTCGTGCTCCGACCGCTCCAGCCCCTTCTGAACCACCTGCGGAACCTGTCCGGTAACGGCCCTGCTCCTGAACGCCTCCCGCCTCTTCTTCCTCTCGCACACAGACACCGCACGGTCGGAGATGGAGTCAACCAGGCCGCCGACCACCTCGCCAGAGGGAATGGCGGCGGCGGCGGCCTCGTTGCTGCTGGCGCCGGAGGACGTGGCGGGAGGGGAAGAGAGAACTTGCACGTCGTCGTCGTCTTCCTCTCCTTCCTTGCTGGAAGCCGAGGGAGGAAGCGGTGGCGGAGGGGGAGAGTCGATGTTGATAACCTCGGCGCCGCCGCCGGCAGACTGCTTCGAAGAGAAGGGCCCGACGAAGACGTGGGTGGAGAGGCCCGGGACGGCGTAGACCCCGAAGGAGCTCACCTCGCCCGGCACGGCGATGGGGATGCGGACGGTAGTGTCCTCCTTCATGGAAAGGTTGGCAGCCTGTTTCAAAACATTGCACTTGAGGGCCATGCTCGAGTCCGGGCACTGGATGGAGCCCTCTGCGTTGTCTACTCGAATGGTGCACCAGTGCTGGGTCGGAGTCGTCGGGGGAAGCTTGATCTGCATCGTCTGCCGACCCTGCCGCTGCATCGTCACCAGGCTCTGGCCCGGAGGCAGCTTCATGACCTTGGTGTCAGCCCGAATCACGTGAGCCGACTGCTGTTGATCATGATCATCCTGCGCTTGCTGCTGGTGCTGCTGGTGCACCTGTTGCTGTGCTTCTTGCTGTTGCTTCTGCTGCTGTGGCTGCTGCTGTACCACCGGAGCAATTGGCTTCAGCCCTGGCATTTGAGGAGCTTCCTGAACAAAAGACTTCGGCGCCAGCGGTGTTTCTTCCCCTCCCCCTTCCGTCCTGGGCTTCTTCTTCTGCAGCACACCCGTGATCTCCCACGCGATGCCATTGTGCGTCAGGATGGCGTACTTGGTCAGATCCTCATTGCACACAGGGGTGAGCAGAGACTCGATTGTAGGAGGAAGCGAGGAGAATCGGCTCGGGTGGAGCTGCTTAATGTTCTCAGCGCTAGTAACGTAGGGGGCCTCCCTCGCCTTGGCTACAAAGACAACAGGGCGTGATGAGCGCATGAAGCAGTAAACGTTGATAGTGCTGTTGCCCAGCTCCTGCTTCATGATGTTCCACCCGACGTATTGCACAGAGCCCTTTGTCTGCATGCTGAGGCTGAAAGGAGGTAGAGCTCCTTCTGCAGGGTCGGCCACCTTCTTTGGCTTCAAGGCTCTCGTCTTGCTCGGGACACCCTCCTGTGCGAGCATGGCCAACTTTTCGAGCTTCTTGCTCTTCGGACAAGGCTTGATGGACAGCTCCGAAACCGAAGACACGATCCTGTGCGGCATCTTGAGCCTGTTACTGGGAGTGAAGATTATTCCAGCAGTCCTGGCGCTGTGGTTAACCTCCCTGATCTTGACGCTCTTCGGCCTTGGCCTGTTCAGGAATCCGACCTTCTTGCCCTTGCCTGTTGCCCTCCCCTGGGACGGCGCCTGGTTCCTGTCGGGAGCGTAGTCCAGGGGATTCTTGAACTTCTCGCATGGGCACGAGTACTGGCAGTGGTACATGCACCAAGCCAGCGTGTCGTCAGGCAGGTTCACCATCGGCACCAGGACGGTGCACTTTTGAATGATGTCGCTGTTGATACCTTCAGCCAGGATCCTCTCGTTGATGGGGTCGATCTTCGTGTAGTCGTTGACGTCTCCCGATGTTGACTTGTCGCTGTAGTCCTTGCCCACGTTGTCCATCACGGAGGCACTCGAGTCCTGGTAGCGGCTGGGGACCTTCCGCTCCCTCTTCTGCCTGCCGGTGCTCCCCAGCATGAAGAGGTCCTGGCCGCTGGAGGTGGCCACCACCGTGTTGTGGAATTTCCTCTCCTCAGCCGCCATGTTGCGCTGCGAGCTGCTGCGCAGGTTGGCGGCTCCAACAGGGGAAATGCCCACCTTGCGGGACGAGGCGAACTTGACGGCGTCCTCGCTGCAGAAACACTTGAACATGCACTCCACCTTTCCGCAGTGGGCGGGCGGAACCGGCTTGCTGGCGATGGCGTCGCAGATGCAGCCAAGGCGGCAGGACTCCTTAGGGCAGTCACGACTCCTCTGGGCGCTTCCGTCGCTGTCATCGAACTCCAGGAAATTGACGCCAAGCGTCTTGAGCGCCCTCTTCACCTTGTTCAGCTTCGTTCTGGTCTTTTTCTCGCTGCCCTTCTTCAGCGAGTCCTCCTGCGCGCCGGCGGACGGAGTCTGCGCCCCGGACACCGGCGTTTGCGCCTCCGTGTTCACGGCGGAGAGGCTGGCCACGCTCTGGGCGGCAGTGGCGGTGCCAATGCCGCCTTGCTCCTCTTGCTCCTCCTCCTCCTTGCAAAAGCACCCTTCTACGTCGCACTCGTCCACCCCGGCGATGGGGTTCTTCTTCCTCTCCTCCATCTTGGCCCGGAACTCGTCCGTCCAGATCGCCCTGCTCTCAATCTCGTGGACGTTGACCGAGACGACAGCCTCGTCGCTCCACTTGTTAAACACCTTGCCGCTGCTGTTGTACTCCACCTCGTCGTCCGAAGAATCGCCATCAGTCGTCTTTTCCTTCCTGGTGGCTGGAGCAGGGGTTTCGTCGTCCCTGTGTTCTGCCGCCTTCGTATCGGTCGGGCTGGACGAGCCTCCCCTCTCGTTCTCCACAGGGCTGCAGGTGCCACCCGAGGCTTCCCCGCTCTCTTGCTGCTGACCGGCAGCGGGTTGCTCTTTCACCTTCTCCGACTGTTTGATCTTGTTCAGCATGTAAGCCACGATGTTCTTCTCCGTCGGCTTGGCGAACTCTAACTCTTCCGTCAGCTTCTTCGCCGCCCTCTCCCTCCTCTTGATCGACCTGACGTCCACCCTCGGCGCCCTGGACGGGATGGTCAGGGCCTCGGCGGCGAACCTCGCCATCTCGCCGTCCACCTCGAACGGCGCCATGGACGACGCCCCCGGCGGCTTCTCCTTCTTCCTTGCCGGCACCCGCACCACCCGGCAGTTGGCAAATGTCTTGGTCCTGCTGCCGCCGATGGCCACCAGGCGCGCGCTGCTCCTGTCCCTGATGTAGAGCCTTGGTTTACCCAAGCGAACGTTCCTGCCCTGGAGGAGCCTTGCGTTGGAGGAGAGCACCGTCTTTGAGTCCTTGCACAAGCTGGAGAGGGGGACGAGGCCGTTGCGGCGGGCGATGTACACCACGCTGTCGTTGGGCGGCTCGTAGATGTACTTGGAGTGTGACAAGGGTCGGAGGATCTTCCTGGCGTCCACCTCCTCGAAGTCGAGCCCGGACGGCTTGGGGCGCATCTTGATGGGGGACCCCTTGCCGTAGCCGCCCCCGCCTCCGTGCCGGTGATGTCCGCCGCCGAAGCCGTGCCTCTTCCCTCCTCCCCCGGAGGACGATGCCCTGCCGCCGCCGCTGTTGCCGCTGCTGCTCTGCTTCGGGTACATCTTCTCCACCGCCTCTCTGCCGTAGCGCATCATGTCCGCCTCCAGGGCTTCCCGCTTGTCCTGCAGCGTCTTGGCCTTCTTCGCGCCGGACTCCTTCTCAGAGTTCTTCCTCTTGAGCCCCAGCCCGGCCATGACGCCAATGGCCTGAAACGAGGCAAAGATTAAAATCGGGATTTTTTTTTTGTTGAATCCGCAACTGGAGCAATGTTACTCCATTACTTTTGGTGACTACTCACCACCACCTCCTGGTTTGGCAGCAGCATCCCTGTTGTCTTCTCAGAGACGTGTTCGACCCCGATGTTCCTTGGCACGTTGTAGCTGACCTTGAGGTCCTTCTTCTCCAGCAGCTGGTCCAGGTCGGAGCTGCAGCAGACGCTCTCCATAACCACCTTGCTGGGAGTCTTTCCGCCCTCCTGGGTCTCTTCGGAGTCATCGTCTTCCTCCTTGATCGCCACTTCGGAGGGAGAGGAGCTGGCAGCAGCATTGTCGGGCCTTAATGGGAAGTAGCAAATCGTCATTGATTTGGCTCAATATAGGTTTAAGACTTTAAGTCTTGTTAAATGGAAAGAACGTCTCAGGATATACAAAGCCAAAAATTCAAAAAGATTCAAAAGGTAGCAGTTATCAGTGGCCGAATCAAAAATGAATGAAAAAAGTTTAACCATTATCCAACATACAATTTTCCGAACTCCAAAATAAATATTTGCCAACAAGAGTGCAGCATGAGCATCCTTTTCTTCCAACATGTCGGCATCAAATTACGTTTCCAACCAAAGAATATTTTGGCTTCCAAGTTTCAAGCTATATCATAAAAGTGCTTTCAATTATGCATTGTTAGTGTGGCTATATGAAATGTCTTATTTTTGAGCAAAACATTTAAATATTTGTACCTTTCTGTCTTCTGTTCCTGTTCCTCCTCCTGTGCCTCTTGATCGGGCTGCGGATCACCCTCAACACCCTCCTCAGCCCCGGGAGTCTCCACAGCGGCCTCTTCCAGCTTAAACTCGGGCGCCGCGGAGGCGTGGGCCTCCCCCTGGGCCTCCGGGCCCGGGGCTGCCTCGGCCGCGTCCATGGACGGGGAGGAGGACTCACAACGTCGCAATGGCAAAAATTTATTGCGTTATCACGGGTACTTGGCCGTACGAGCCTTCTTCTTGCCAGCGCGGCGACGACGAATGAGAGGGAACTTGGGAGTTGGGAAGGCAACGCGGCTGCAAATCGGGGGAGGAAGGCAGGGCAGTTTGTTCTTTGCCGTTGCTCTGCACTCTGCCCGTTCAGCCTGCGCTCTTGGCCTCCTTCTCATTGTCCGCCCCCTCCACCGACGGCAAAACCATTTTTGCGCCGGATCAACTTCCTTCTTTCCTCCTGGCGCAAGCAGGGAGAGCGAGAAGAAAGCCTTCGCCCCATTGGGGGCAACGGGCAACACCACCCTTCCCTTCCTTTCTTCCGCAGGGAATCAGATTTCAAGGGGGCAAAAGCTAAAGATATGGCCAATAACTTTTTTCTAACCATGTTAGATATCGTTGATATCGTTCGTTCATTTATGCTCAAACGTTTCCAGAAGAATGCGTTCTGTCTTTTCGTTTGATCGATTTCATGATCCCCCTCACGTTTCCTAAGGGGGCCCCGCGGGGCCCGGGCCGGGGGGTGGGTGTGGGGGGGGGTGTGTGTGGTGGGGGGGGGGG
>JAAUYJ010110792.1_pt1 | contig 10348 bp, 8 predicted proteins | sample 7278031 | NCBI WGS metagenome assembly JAAUYJ01 (sample SAMN14350222, study PRJNA611818) | marine sediment metagenome | isolation source: surface marine sediment (1.8m) | place: French Polynesia: Moorea | collected 2018-08 | reverse complement strand
TTCAGTTATCAATTATCAGTTATCAGTACCTCCTACTGAACCAGGAGGCTTGAAAATACAGAATCTTCTTTTTTTATCCTTTTGAAAAAAGAGGCTATTAACCAAAACCTTTCAGTCATTTAAGTTATCAATTATCAATTATCAATTATCAGTACATCCTACTGAACCAGGAAGCTTAAAAATACAGAATCTTCTTTTTTTATCCTTTTGAAAAAAGAGGCTATTAACCAAAACCTTTCAGTCATTTAAGTTATCAGTTATCAATTATCAGTAACTCCTACTGAACCAGGAGGCTTGAAAATACAGAATCTTCTTTTTTTATCCTCTTGAAAAAAGAGGCTATTAACCAAAACATTTCAGTCATTTAAGTTATCAATTATCAATTATCAATTATCAGTACCGACCGCTGAACCAGGAGGCTTGAAAATACGGAATCTTCTTTTTTTATCCTTTTGAAAAAAGAGGATATTAACTCAAATTTTTCAGTCAGATAAATATTTAACTAAGGTTAATGATGGGAAAATGATAGGTTAAAATTTATGAGTCCTATTTCAAATCCAATTCAAAACCACAGGCAAAAACTCTCCTATCCAATTCCCAACTAACCATAAAATATAACCTAAAACCAACACCGTATAAATAATACTTAAAGGTGCATAAATAGCTAAAATTGCTTGGTCAGATGTAGTTTCAGGTGAAGGTTGACGACGCAATATATCGAAATAAAATTCAAGCGATCGCTTCCTTAAATTATTTATTCCTGTCATTGCTACTAACAAATAATAACCATCAAAAGCATTCAACGGATTCAAATTTAACACCACTGTTACTAAAGCAGCACTCATCAATAAATAACTATTTTGCTGCATAAAACTCTGGGGAGGAGATCCTAATAATAACCATACCGCCAACGCCCAAATAATTATTTGAACTATTACCCCCGCAGCTACAACTAACACTCTTTGTTTCCGTTTTACTAAAGAATATTGGTCAGAAGTATTCGTGTACATTCCTGGCATGAAACACATAAATAATAAACCAATTTATGGCACAATACCGCCGAAATGTTTCAGAGTAAAAGCATGACCTAATTCATGCAAAAAAATTACCAACATTGAGGCAAAACCTAACTTTAATAAATTAGTCGGAGCTAAACTCAAATCTCCCCAAACTTGTTGATGAGCAGAAACAATATCTGTGGCATAAACTAACCACAAAAAAATTGTTTGACCGAGGAAAAAACAGAGAAAAAAACCAAAACTAGCCGTCCAAAACCAACGAAGTTTATCTATATGTTCTGTTAACCATTCATCAGGTTTGAACAGAGGAACTTTGAAAAATAATATTTGCGCCAAAGAGAACTTTTTCGGCGGAGGTTCCGTACCTTCTAACATACCTGTTGCTGTTAATTTTTGCAAGAGTTGTTGAATCTCTTGGATAGTCAAATCGTATTTATTAGCAATAGCAGGTATTGGTTTTTTTTCTAATAAACAAATGACATTTTTATCAGTATTATCTACTTGGAGAAAAGTTGGATATTCAGGATTTCGTAATATCCAATAACCATCTGGATGTTGAATCCAATGCACCTCTGATTTTAGTCTCATTAATATTTTGTTGTCTTTGATTTATTGATGATATCACTACTTTCACTTAGTTGATGTGAATTTTTAATTAAGTTCATAATTAACTATATAAATACAACCGATTAAATACAGTTGTAAATACAATTTTTGCAAGTTTTTTTTACTCAATTAATATCAAGCTTCAGCAAACAACAATTAGAGCAAAATTTTTCAAACTTTCTAAATATACTTATAAAAAAAGGATGATTAATTAATGAAAAAGAGATTTATAATTACATATATATGGAAATAATGCTGGTATTAAGTATTACTTTTTTATTGGGTTTTTATGACTGATAATCTCAAAAAAAAATCATTAATTACCTTGACACTTAAATATTTTTTGAGTTAAATTATCCCGTAATTACTTTGCCAAAATCTTGATAAACAAAGGACGAAAATAAATGAGTTTTTCGTCTGATAGACGTTATATGAAAGCAATCATTGAAATTGCAGAAGAAAAAACTTGTCAATATTAATTCCCAACAAAAATCAGAGGTGTAATTTATGGGTTGGTTATGGAAAAAAACAAGTAAGAGCAAACAAAAACTTAAACAAAATGCTAAGGAGCAACAGAGAAAGCGCAGAAGCAAAACGTTTATTTTAGAAGAAATAATTAGTCCGAGTGTGCCATTTTGTCCGATACCAATAGATGATTCGCTGCTTTACGATCGCGTATTCGGATTATTTACAGAACAAGAATTAGTAGCTGCAATTTTAGGCAATAATTCTGTTGTAGATATTAATAATATAGATACAGAAACTTTATTTGAAGATTACTTTGCCAAAATTGATGAATATTTGACAGAAAATCCTACAGAAGCTGATGCTTTTGATGTAGATAATTTGTCTACTTGGCCGACTTTGGAAGCGTTGATAAATCCAGGGCAGCCAAGTGTAGAAATACCTGATATTGGTGGAGCAATAGGTACTTTACCACCTCCTATGATAATACCTGTTGACCCCCCTGCTCATAGACCTTTTCCTGGAGATGTTAAATATCCAGCAACTACTCCTCCCACTGTCCCAAGAACCTCAGTAGACCAAGGAGCAAATGATTTATCAGGAACTCAGGTTCAAAAATCAGAGATTGAGGACATTATCGATCAGGTTAGTGTTATTGACCCAGTTGACATTTACCGGGGAAGTCCTGAAGACTTAGCAGGTTCTAAATTAGAAATTTTGTCTGGTTCAGTAAAGGCGAGTTTTGTTGACCCCTCTGGACAGGTCCTGAGTCAACAAGTTTTATCCAAAGGTACTCACACTTTGGCCATGCCTGCTAATCCTTCAGAAGAAGTATTGTTAAAAATTGAGCGGAATGGTTCTACAGATGGCACTTATGTTTTACAAGGCTTTCAAGCTGACAGAAATGAAGCCTTTAATATTGATTTGGAATTTGAAACCCCTTTAAGTGCTTCCCAGAAATCTATTTTACAAGAAGCAGCTAGAAGTGTAGCAAATTTAGTGGCAAAAGGGCTACCTAGTGCCATTGTTGATGGTCAAATTATTGATGATATTAAAATTAAGGTTTCTGCTAAAAATCTTGATGGAATTGAAGGTACTCAGGCCAGAACAAAAATAGATTTTATGCGCTACGGTACTTTGTTGCCTGCTCAATCTATCACTGAGTTTGATGCTGCAGATGTTGCTCATTTGGAGCAAACTGGGGAATTATTTAGTGTGGCTCAACATGAGTTTTTACACGCTTTAGGTTTTGGTAATCTCTGGGAAGCAAAAGGTTTAGTTGATTATGCAGGTACTCCATTAGCTCAGTATAATGGTCAAAATGCTGTAGCAGCTTTTCAGAAGGAAGGGGGTTTAACAGACCGCATTGCTTTGGAAACAGAGGGAGATGGTTCGGCTGGTTTACATTGGCACGAGGGGTTATTCCAAGATGAGGTGATGACTGCAGATGCCAATTTAGGTAGCGATGGAGAAGGGAAAGCACCCGTTAGCACTGTAACTCTGGCTTCTTTGGCAGATTTAGGCTATGACGTAAATCTGGAGGGAGCGACATCAGATTATGAGTTATTGGGTGGTCAAGGAGTTAATACAGATAATTTCACACCGGAGCAAATAGAAGCTTTTCGAGAGTTGGCTGAGACATCTTTTGGTGATTCCAATGAGGAGTTTATTTATGCTGTGATGCCAGAGGTTGACCCCGATAAGATTGCTCCTGAAATTTGGGCGCACGCGGAGCGGTTCTGGAAGAATGGGGAGTATTACGATTGGAAAGAAATTACCATTGGCGATTGGTGGGCTGGTCATACTATTAGTGACTATGCTTACAAATACATGACTCATTCAAGTAAACAAGACCACCGTTCCGCTAGTCAAAAAGCAAATGACCCGGAATATTGGGCATTTATTTCTAACAGAAATGGTTTTCCAAATCCTAACTGGATTGTAAAAGGTAATAAAGCCAAAGTACCAGTTTGGCATCCCAACTATGAATGGAAACAAGAACAAGAACGTAGGCGACGAGAAGCCGAACTGCGCCGGAAACAGGAAGAAGAAGAAAGGCGACGACGAGAGGAGCAAGAACGTCTAGCACGAGACAAAGCCGAACAAGAGCGCAAACAACGGGAAGAAGAGGAAAGGCAACGGGAAGCCGAACGCTTGCGTCGGGAACTAGAAGAGCAAGAGCGACGACTCCGTGAAGAAAAGGAACGCCGTCGTCAGGAAGAGGAAAGGCGGAAAGAAGAGGAACGACTGCGGGAACTAGAACGGCAACGGGAAATTGCGCGACAGCAAGGAAAAGGCGGACAAGATTGGTTTTTTGCCACTACTTTACCAGAATTTGGACCTGTCGATCCGTTTGAAACTAAGTTGAGTGGGGAAACGGTTGGAAATCTGGTTCCAGATGATTACTATCGGTTTACCTTGTCTCGTAAAGGTCGCATTGACGCGCGATTAATGAATTTATTGGCTGATGCAGATTTGGTTTTGTATGACGTTCGCAATCGTCCTATTTCCTATTCCATGCGGGAAGGTATTACAGATGAACAAATTCTGGTAGACCTGATTCCAGGGACTTATATGCTAAGAGTTAATAGTCCCGAAGGTGTGACAACGGATTATGACTTGATTGTTAAATTTAAGCATTTATTATCCCAGACTGAGCTTGGCCCTCCTCCTGGTTGGCGTGTTGGTGGTGGCACTGGTGGCGGTGGTGGAGTTTCTGCTCCTCTGTTCAGTGACCCGCGCATTATGCAAATTTATAATACTGCTTTAAATAATTTTTCTTCACAAGAACGTGCCAAAGCTAATACTAGGATTGCCGATCTTGAGAGGGAGAAGCGTGGTTATGAGCAAGATTTAGAAGCCTTGCTTAACCAGATGAATGCGGAGCAAAGGGCAAAAGTTCATCGGGTCTTAGATGATGGTCGTCATAGTGCAAATATTTGGGTTGACAATATTGCAAATCCAATTAAGAACAAAGTTGATAACTTGGCAAATGGGATTATCAATCGGGCTAGTTCCTTTGCCGATAGCTTAGAAAACAAAGTCAATCAAGTTCCTGATTATGGAATTGGCTGGGTAAAAGATCGCAAAAATAATGCTAAATGGTTGATTCAGCAAGGACGGGATGCAGTCAAAGGTGCTGTTAATAGCGCTCAAAGTTGGCTCAAAGGAAAGCTAGCTCAGATTCAAGATGGTGTTAAATCTGCTATCTGGCATTTCTTTGAAACCATCAAAAAAGCTTACCGGACTGGAGCAGAAATTAATCAGATTATTGCTAATGCAGCTCAAACTTTCAGGAATACAGTTGACGGAGTGGTTCGAGGTGCAAATGATTTGATTGGTGAGTTTAAAGGAAAGGTTCTGAGTGCTGCCAGTTGGACGAAAAACTTAGGGGTTCATATTAATCAGTGGCCTATAAATATCAATTTTGATGCTTATCACAATATCGTTGAGCCTGCGGTAAATTCTCTGGTTGGTGGTTTCCAATCAGTGATTGGCGGAATTGGCAACAGTTTGAAAGGAATTGTTAATTGGATTGAACCTCGCACACAGGATGCGGTTGAGAAAATTGTCAATGCTTTATTTGGCGATAAGACAGCTCAGTTGTGGAATGAGATTCATGGGGTAGATGCGAAGATTGCAGCTACTCGGACAGAACTTGAGCGAAAGATTACTCAGAAAGCATCAGAGTTAAAAAATCAGTTGCAAGGATTACTGAATAATTTGGGTACTGGTGGCAAAAAAATCCTTGATATTCTTATGGGGTTTGCCAATTCGCCAGGAGGTCAAGTTAGCATTGAGGTTATTAAAGTTATCTTAGGCATGATTTTATTGATGCCATAGATACCTTTGCTGCTGCGTGGAAAATTTTTGTTAATGGACGACGTGACACAGAAACTTACATAGAGTTACTAGGTTCACTAGCCGGTTGGTTCCCCGGTGTTGGAGATGCTATTAAAGGAATAGCGAAAATAGCATTGAAAGGACCGATTGGTACTTTACTGCGAAAGTTGGGACCAGACGTTACTAAGCAAGCAGCTAAGATTTTCAAGCAAGCAAGATGGAAAGAAATTTTGCTCGATGTTGTCGAAGGTATTGGTGCAATCTGGCGCAAGTTTGATAGTCAAATGGATAGTGCTGCTGGCTGGATTCTCGATCTAATGCCAGGTGTGCGTCCAGCTATGGCTGCTGTTGGTGAAATCGTTGTCAAGTTCAACGATGAAGCTGCTGATGCGGGTAAACAGTTGGATAATATCAGCAAACGGATTGCTAAGAAAATTGATGATACTTCTGAGCAAATTGCTAAGGAGGATCGAGGAGGCGGTGATGGTAATGGTGGAAATAACCGAAAAGATAACCAAAATGGTACTAACGACAATTCAGATCCTACTATTAAATCAATTCACAGAGTTATTGATCGCCATATCGACGACTTAAAAAACTTACAGAAGCGTGGGCAAAAAATTCCTGATACAGTTTTAGGAAAGGATCAATTTTATAAAAAAATTGATGGACAAATAGCTTCGGCTAATAAATTCAAAAACGATCCTGAATTTCCAACATCGGAAAAGTCACTAGCACAACTTGAAGGGCTAAAAAATAACATTGCCGGTTTGGAAAAAGAATTAAATGATGCTTTACGTCCTGGAATCAAGCTCTTGGAAATTGACAAAGTGAAGTATGGTCAACAGATAGACAATGTTGCATTAGATACAAGTGATGGATTCACGGTTTTTAGTGAAGTTAAAAACGCGAAGGTCAGTCAAGATTACGCAAGTAGACAAGCAACATCTGTGATTGAAGCAGCTGCCAAAAATGGATTATTCACCAAAGCACGTTTTGTTTTCCTCCAAGGAGTCGATCCTCAAACCAAGAAGGAGATTGAAAAGATTGGATTCAAGAATAATGTAATTGTCGAAGTAGAAATTCGATAATTATTCAATTTGGAAATTCCTAGCATTCTATCGCACTACTTTTTGATACTCCTGAGTAGTAGTGCTATCGCACCCCAACCCTAATCACCCCAAAGCCTCACCATGACTAAATCACAAAAAACTTACCTTGACACCCTACTCATCCCCCCAGAATACCTCACCTCATCTGCAGACCTCCGTTACACTCTCACCGATACTCTCAAAACCCTACTCCAACAAACCAACCACAACCTCATAACTCCTCCTAAAATCACCCCCAACCCGGAAACATTCCTCAATACCCTCAAAACCAACCCCAAAATCTATCACGCCTCCATGTCACGCCAGTTCGCCGCCGACCTACCCCCCGACATCGAACAAACCGCCCTCAAAGACGAACCAAAAGACTGGTACATCAAAACTGCCGACTACGGAGACGACTACGATAGAGTTCTCCAACACCGCGACGGCGAATATACCCAACTCCTAGAAGACCTCGCCATTTACCATCAAATCCTGCAAGAACATTGCGACAGAATCATCGTGTTGCGCTCCCCCAACTATGGCGGCTATGATACCCTCATCAACGCAGCCATGCAATGCTTAGGCTATACCCAAACACAATTTCAATTCATCATCGTTCAACCCATCCAACTCTACGCCTTCCACAAACCGAGCCAAAAACTTCACGCCCTTCCTGACCTCCACCCCAACGAACTCCTAAAGGCTATTGGAATGGAAGCCTTGCGATGGTACTGCTTCAGCACCCCACTCACAAAAGTTGCTCCAATCAATATCAGTACCGCAGGTAAACTCGACTCTAACGACACCTTTGCTCTTGTCCAGTTTACCTATCAACGTTGCTCTAATCTAGTTCAACAAGCTAAAGCACAGGGAATAAAGGAAGCGATCGTCAACAATAACCTAGAAACACTTCGTTGGGAATCAACAGATGCTGCGAAGCTAGCAAGTTTAGTAGAATCAACTCCAAAAATATTGGAACAGAGTAGTACAGAACTTGCCCCTAATTTAATTTGTCGTCATTTAGAGATAATTAGCCAAATATGCAGCCAATGGTTTGAAACCTTAAATCTCAGCCAGCAGACTTACCTATTGCTGTCGAAGATAAAAGAAACCATGCAAGAACTGTTGGAAATATTGAGTATGAAAACATGAAGAGCGGGATGGAGTTTGTTAGCGATCGCCATCATCTAGTCAGAACCGCATTAATAATTACTATAAGCGATCGCCCCGAACCATTCCTCAATGTAGAGGCGATTCGCGTTTGCGGAGCATTCCGTAGTAAATCGCCCCTACATCTGTCGAAACCCATTACCCAAAAATATGCTAGAATAGCCACAAACCTATATACAATAGGAGAAATATGTCCAACGTAACAGTCAAAGACCTAGAAATACTGCAAACCCTAGCTAAGGAAGCTGGTTTTGACTATCAATTTGAACTAGAAAGTGGAAAAATATCAGTCATGGGACCATCAGACATTGTATCGAGCGAAGTAGGTATTCTGTTTAGTCGTTTGCTAGGAAACTGGGTTTACCCCCGTCGTCTAGGGCGGGTGTTCGACTCCGCAGGAGGTTTTATTCTACCCGATAGCAACCTCAAAGCACCAGATGTCTCTTTCGTAAAAGCAGAACGCTTGCGAAAAAGCATCCGCTACTTTGCAGAAATGGTTCCAGACTTAGCTGTAGAAATTAAATCCCAAAGCGACCGTATCCCTAAACTGCAAGAGAAAGTTAGAAAATACATCGAACTGGGAGTGCAAGTAGGAATTTTAATCGACCCCGACAAAGAAACAGTAGAAATTTATCGCCCTACAGCAGATACTGTTGAACTTGCTGGCGATGACATCTTGACCATTCCAGAACTCTTCCCCGGTTGGGAGATATCAATTTCCGAGCTTTGGCCGCCCATCTTTGATGAAGAGGAGTAATATAAAATTCGGTTGAATACTTATTATATATTTGGGGGAGATGGGGAGATGGGGAGATAGGAAGATTGAATATTGAATATTGAATATTGAATATTGAAGTCTAGATAGAATTATAAACATATACTATATAACCGGATTCTATATAAAAGCCATATATTCGTATAACAGCCATCTTGTCTGTGTAGAAAAAAACAATGTTGCATCCTTAATGGCATGAAGATAACGAAAATTTCGATCGCATTCGAGAAATGCAATTTGATCAAATTCTGTTTTAGGGCGGTTTGTGTAGGGGCGGTTTGTGTAGGGGCGATTTGTGTAGGGGCGATTTGTATAGGGGCGGTTTGTGTAGGGGCGATTTGTATAGAGGCGATTTGTGTAGGGGCGATTTGTATAGGGGCGATTTGTGTAGGGGCGATTCGCGAATCGCCCCTAGAGATGGTGTATGATTTAATATTTTGCGTAATTCCTATTGCCCAAATTAACGCAATTTGAGAATTTCAGCAGTTATAGCTAAACTCTCTTCATATAAAACCTCTCGTCCCCAACGTTGTAACTGTTGAGCCATCAAATATTCTGCTTTCTGATCGCTTAAAGCACTGACTTGTTCTGTACGACAAGACTGAGCGTTACCTCCCGCCTCTAATCGCATACAACCAGTAGTTTCAGAACACAAAATAGTACAACAACCTGCATTGGGATTACTAGAGTCTAAACGCAGTCCCACTAAATCTCCAGGAATTTCACCATAGTCAGCAGTAGGAATTGCTGCCAATTCTGCTAAAATTTCCTTGTCGTTAGGAGTGGTAAACTTAATATGGATGATGTCATAATCACCACCAGTTTTAGTATAAGTTGTAGGTTGCCAATCAAGACGACTAGCGAACCAACCTAAAAACATTAATGCTTGTGCTGGGTTCCCTTTTTCATAGTCAAGAGTAATTGTGTCAATTTGACTCAGAGAAGCACGACGCTCTGGTGGATCAAAAGTAGCAGCAGTTAATTCTTGCCATGCAGACAGACGATGCCAATTTAAGTCAGCAATATAGGTTTTATCCTCAACCAACTCCTGCATTTTGAGAAATTCTGATTCTGAATCACTAAAGTAAGATGAATCGAGAATAATGCAGTTGCTAGTTTTGCATAGACGAGCGAAAAGTTCTTGTTCTGGGTTGGGGGTAGCTTTCCACCAAACAAATTTGGGTAGATCAGGAATCATTAATGATGTTACGACATCACTCACCCGTTCCAGTGCTTCTTTAGTTCCGCGTAGGGTAATATATTCACAACAAATTAGTGAAGACTGCTTTTTCTGAACTGGACAGTAAGCAGAAACTTGAGCTGTTACTCCTGTATCTTCTCCGAAGGTAGGACACAATGTAATAACTCGACAGGGA
>JAAUYJ010176164.1_pt1 | contig 10350 bp, 7 predicted proteins | sample 7278031 | NCBI WGS metagenome assembly JAAUYJ01 (sample SAMN14350222, study PRJNA611818) | marine sediment metagenome | isolation source: surface marine sediment (1.8m) | place: French Polynesia: Moorea | collected 2018-08 | reverse complement strand
AGTCCTGCAAAGCGCCGCGCAACTCCGGACCGAGGGCCCAGTGGACCTCTTGGCGCATGTAGTCGGCCAAGCGGCGCGCGGGCACGCCGCTGTCCAGGATTTCGCGTGCCCGCAAAATCTCCTTCTCGTACTCGTAGGCCGCGCGCAAACGGTGCAGTCCGGCCTGCGCGGCGCACAGCGCCGGGTCGGCCAGCAGGCCGGCGACCAGCGGCGGTGCGACGGCCTGCATGACGTCCTCGAGCTCGCGATAGAGAGGATCGACGGCCTCGAACAGGCGCGCGCCGTCGCCCGAGGGCGCACCGCGCCGATCCAGATGGGCGGAGAGCAAACCGCAGAGCTCGACGAACCTCCTGGCCTCGTCGCTCATGACGATTGTCCGGCCCGCTCGGTCAGGATCATGGTGTAGGTCTTCTGCGGCGGGTTCGGCAGTACGCGGTAGCCGATGTCCTCGAGGGTGTCGAGGTCGACCGAGGGAAAGATGACGGTCCCCGGGCCCACCGCGGTGCGGAAGACCAGGAGGGTCGAGGCCGGCACCTGCGCCTTGAAGTGCTCGACGATCCGGCGCTTCTCCTCGGCCAGGACGCCCACGACCGTGCCGACGTGGACGCAGTCGTAGTCCGAAAAATCGGTCATCTCCAGCGCGTCGCTGTGGATGATCCGGAGATCTTGGCAGCCGCAGATGCGTGCGACTTCGGCGGCGAGCCGGCAGCCCTCCTCGCGGCCCTCGATGCAGGTCACGGCGGCTCTCGGGTGGGCGCGCATGAAGGACATGGCGGTGGTCGGGAAGGGCCCGGCGCCGACGAAGAGCGCCCGCTCCGGGCTGAAGGGCGCCAGAGCGCGCCATTCGAAATCGTGCGCGTTCTCGTAAGACTCCGTGCTGCGGAAAGCCTCGAGCGGCGATTCGTCGCCCGCCTCGATAATGGCCTCGGCCAGGAAGCGCTCGCGCTCGTATTCGTAGTCGGCCCGGACTTGCAGCAGATCCCAGCGCAGGGCTTGGAATCCCGGATGGTCGAACAACCATTCGGTCAGGCCTTCGTTGCTCAGGAGCAGACCGTCGAGCTCGGCGAAGAGCCGCTCCTGCGACCAATAGGCGGCATCGGGCGCCTCGACGGCCTCACGGCATAGCCCCAGGGCAAGCTCTCTGGCGGCGTCGGCCGCTCCTATCTTCGTCAAATGGTTCATGCCCGCGATTCTAGAAGTCCAGACCGGTCGCGCCCTGCGGTTCTCATTCGAAGGAACAAGGAATCGAAGGATCAACTCATGAGAAGCCGGCCGCGCTCGTCGACCGTCTTCCACTCGTCTTGAAAGTTTTGGTTTTTCCAGCTGCCGAGCCCGGGCAGGAAGACCCGCCGGCCGCCGTGCGCCTCCGGCCGCGCCCCGTTCCAGCGCTCGTCGCGCGGCTCGCTGGCGAGCTGATAGCGGGTGTCGGACGTGAGCCGACAGCGGCGCTTCGGCGAGCGGTTGTCGAGCGCGCCGTGCACCAGGTACATGGAGAAGACCAGCAGGTCGCCGGCCGCGAAATCGGTGGTCAGCCAGCGGCCACCCAGCCTGTTGCGCAAGGTGATCGGGTTCGTGCTGAGCCAGCCCAGCTTGTCGCGGTCGGCGTCCTTGTCGCCGTAGCGCCGGCGCATCCATTCGTTGCGGTGACTGCCTTCCAGGATGATCAGCGCGCCCTCCTCCCGCGGCAGGTCGCCGAGGGGAATCCAGCTGGTGATCACCCGCTTGCTGCCCCGGTTGACGTAGGGCGCATCGCAGTGAAGACCGCAAGCCTCGCCTGGCCTGACCAGACGGGGCCACTTGAAGTCGAAGCAGTGCACCTCGCCGCCGAGGTGGCGCTCCAGAAGGCCGATCAGGGCCGGGTCGTGGACCACCCGCTGGTAGGCTTGGCCGCTGCGCACGCTTTCCGTGAAGGCGAAGAGGTTGACCTGGTCGATCGATGACTCTTCGCCATAGACGCCCTCCATCAGCGGATGCGCGATGCTGTCGATCTCGCCGATCACGGCGTACTTGAGCAGGATCTCCCGGCGCGCCGCGAGAACGGCATCACGGTCTATCAATCCCCTGAACAGCCAATAGCCGTCTTGCTCCATCCGCGCCGCGAGCGCCTCCGAGTCATGGAGGATGTCGTTGGAATCCCTCAGCTCGCCGAACTTGTCCGACCCCAGGTCGAGCGTGTGACCGTTGGAATGGAGTTCCATGCGCCACCCCCCAGTGCTTCCCAGAGGGAGTGTAGGTCGCGAATTGAAACTCGACAACAAGGACACGACCGCCGCAGCGGCGCATCTAGCGCGCAGCGCTCTTCGCCGCCGGTCCGAAGGAGCGGCCCCGGACCTCGGCCTGGGTGTCGAAGATCGAGCCGGCCCGCGGAGCGCGCGGCTCGGCGATGCGCACCGGCACCGCGGTCTGGCGCGCCTCCCGGGTGGGCCGGCCACGCAGGATGCGGGCGTCGAACTCGGCCAGATCCGGCCGGGCGAAGACCGGGAAGGCGTCGACTGCCGCGTAGACGCTGAGCAGGAGGGGCCGCGTCGCGCCGCCACCGCCGTCGTGGGAGCCGTGCAGGCTGCGCACGTGGTGGATCGAGATCGACCCGGCCGGCCCGGTGAGGGCGACCGCCTGCGGCAGGAGCGCGGCGATCTCGCCGTAGTCGACGGCGCCGACGAAGAAGCCGTCTTTGTGATGGTCGAAGATGGGCCCGCGGTGGCTGCCCGGGATCACCATGAGCGGGCCGTCGTCCGGGCCGCAGTCCTCGATCATGACGCCCACGGCCAGCAGATCGTCGTTGGTGTGCGGCTTGTAGGCCCAGTCCTGGTGCCAATCGATCAAGGCCCCGCCGCCGGGCGGCTTGAAGTTGAGCTTGGTGTGGTCAAAGCGCACTGTGCCGCCGAGCAGCTCGGCGGCGACGTCGACAATCGCCGGATGGCGTAACACTGCGTCGAAGGCAGGATGCTGAAGATGGGGCTGCTTTATGCGGCGGACGCAGGGATGCGCCGCGCTGTGGACAGGCCCCAGGTCGTAGACGTCGTCGCTGGCGCTGACGCTGCGGGAGGCTTCGGTGAGTGCGTGGATGGCCGCGCGCAGGCCCGACAGCGTCTCGGGGCCGAGCAGGCGCTCGACAACGAGGTAACCCTTCTCCCGGTAGAAGTGCTGCTGCGCCGCCGACAAATGCATGACCGTCCGCCGCCTGCTCTTGGGCTTTACAACGCTAGTCTAGGGACGGCGCGAAGGAAAGCCCACCCCGCCCTCGTCGCCCTCGGAGGCAACGGGCAGCATGCGTGCCAAGTGGATTAGGCCGTCCGAGCAGCGCCGCAAGATCGGTTCCTCAGCTTGGGCAGAGTTCTCTATAGTCTGGTCGCGGGGCTGCGCCTGAAGAGGGGGACTCTTGACTCAGATCGGCCGCATAGCGGCGAATCCCGTCGCCCGCTGGCTCGACGACACGATCTTCGAGCTCGGCCGCGAGATGCGCTGGTCCTACCTGCCGCCCCTGATGGTCTACGTGTCGGCCGGCGTCTGGAGCCTCACCGCCATCGTCGGCATCTTCTTCGTCAAGGACTACCTCGACCTCTCCGCGGCCTTCCTCGCGGCCCTCGGCTTCTGGGCGGGCATCCCCTGGTCGCTGAAGATGCCGCTCGGCCATCTGGTCGACCTGATGTGGCGCTGGAAGGCCTCGCTGATCTATTTCGGCGCGCTGCTCGTGACCATCAGCCTGGTCATCATGTACGGCCTGATCGCGCATACGGCGGCCATGGAAGAAGTGATGCCGGTGGAGATCTGGTACATCGCCAGCACCCTCTTGGCGCCTCTCGGCCATATCCTGATGGACGTCGTCGCGGACGCGATGACCATCGAGGCGATCCCGCTCACCGACGAATTCGGCACGCGCTATTCGGACGAGCAGATCAAGCTCATGCACACGACGATGCAGACCCTGGGCCGCATCGCCGTAGTGGGCGGCAACGTCGTCGTCGCGGCCATGAACTTCACCATGTTCGCCGGCGTCGAGGCCATGACCGAGGCCGAGAAGGCGGTCATCTACGCCGACATCTACCTGCTGGCGCTGGGAATACCCGTGATCGCCATTTCCGGCTGCGTGCTCGCCGGGATCCAGCTGCGCCTGCGGGCCGGCAACCTGCGCCGCCAGGGCTTCGGCGAGGCGGAGATCAAAGGCATGCTGTTCGAGCAGTCCGAGGAGACCGAGGCGGATTGGTGGATCCTCGGCGGCAGCTGCGTCTTCATCGTCTTCACGGTCGACATCGGCTTGAACAATATGCCGATGGGTCAAGAGATCATTCTCTTCGGCTCCCTGGCGATCGTCGTGGCCATCATGTGGCGCTTGTTCCTGGAGCTCGACGCCGACCTGCGCCGGGCCTTGGTGGGCACGGCAATCGTCATCTTCGTGTTCAAGGCGATCCCCCTGCCCGGGGCGGGGGTCAGGTGGTGGGAGATCGACGTCCTCGGCTTCGATCAGCGCTTCCTCTCGCTGCTCAGCCTGATCACCGGCTGCCTGGCTCTGGTCGGCATGTTCGTCTTGCGCCGCTTCATGGCCGAGCGCCCGGTGGTGCACGTGGTCGCGGTCCTGACCGTTGCCGCCGGCTTCCTGTCTTTGCCGAACATCGGACTCTACTACGGCGTTCATCACTGGACCGCGCCGATGACCGGCGGCGTGGTCGACGCGCGCTTCATCGCGGTGCTCGACACGGCGCTGGAATCGCCGCTGGGGCAGATCTCGATCATCCCCATGCTGGCCTGGATGGCGAAGAACGCCCCCGCGCACCTGAAGGCGACCTTCTTCGCCGTCATGCTGTCCTTCACCAACCTCGCCTGGTCGGCCAGCAACTTGGGCACGCGCTATTTGAACGAGTACTACCAGGTCACGCGGGAGGTGCGGGCCAAGGACTCGGGGGCGATCCAGATCCCGGCGGACTACAACGAGGTTGGCCTGCTGCTGATCACGGTCGCTGCGATCACCGTCGCAGCTCCCTTGCTGACGATCTGGCTGGTGCAGCGCACGCGCTTCCACAGCCAGCAATAGACGGCCTAGGGCAGGACCCGGAAAACCCGGACGCGGACCTGGTCCGGCAGGTCCGAGCGCGGGAAAGTCCGAAACGCCGGGCCGAACTCGACCACTTCGAGCAAACCCTGGTCTGCCAAGTCCTGGGTGACCGCTTCGAAGCGGCCTTCCCGAAAACGTTCGTCGCCGATGGCACAGATGATCGCCCCCTCCGGGCGGACCACGCGCGCGAACTCGGCATAGGCCTCGCCGGTCATCCAGGCGCTGGTGCCGATGCTGACCAAGCCGTCGAAGCTCCGGTCCGGGAAGCTCAGAGGTTGGGTCAGGTCGGCCTTGCGGAACTCGCGATAGATGCCCTTTTCGCGGGCCACATCGAGCATCGCCTGCGACAGGTCGGCCGCGACCAGGTTGCGGTAGCCGCGGGCGGCCAGAGCTTCGCCGACCAGTCCCGTACCGGATCCGGCATCCAGGATGCGCGCGTCTTTGGCGAGATAGCGCTCAGCGGCAGCGGCCGCCTCGAACGGCGGCTGCCAGCCGACGAGCCCCGCGACGTCGGCATCGTACCGTGTCGCCCAGACGTCGAAGCGCGCCTCGGTCTGCCCGATGTCGCCGTTCGCCTCGGCGACCCAGTGGGCGCGCTTGCGCCGGTCGTCCGGAAGGCCTTGTTCCGCCATAATCAACTCTCTCCGCTCATTGTGGATCCAAGCTAATCGACCCAGCCCAGGACGTCTCGGATGATCGACCAGCGTGGCGGCGGCGGTCCAGGGGGATCCCCGAGAATCCAGTGGTTGTAGAGCTCTTTGACGTTGCCCAGCTTGAGGTTCACTTCCAACCAGTTGTCGAGAAAAATGAGGAGTGCCGTGTTGGACCGCGAAACCGCGAAACCGTTGGGCACCTTGCTTCCTAAGCCGCGCGGCACCACGACGTCGAACTCCGGATAGACGAGCGTCCAGGCAGAGCCCACTTCAGCCGAAGACAACAGGGCATCGACATTCTGCATCTCACCGCGCAGGAATCGCTGCGGCGTTTCGACGACGACCAACTCGGCATTGGGGAAGAAAGCCTCGACTTCACGCTCGAAGAAGCCCGGCGTCACCGCGATGCGGAGCGTGGGCGATGTACGTATCTCGGCCATGTCGGCGAAGTTCCGGCGCCGATAGTCCGGCACCAGGAAGGCGGGGGTGTCCTCGACGTAGGAGCGCGTGAAAGCCACCTTGAGGGCGCGCTCCGGGGTAATCGTGATACCACCGATGGCCATATCCAAGCGGCCGTCGTTCAGCCGAACCGCGGTGTCCAACCAAGGTACCTTGACCATCTCCAGCGTCACGCCGAGATCCTTCGCCAGGCCGTGCACGAGCTCCATGTCGAGTCCGACCAGCTCGCCACGCGCGTTTTCGTACACGAAAGGAAGGCGATCCTTGTGATGCCCCACCCGTAGGCTGCCGCGCTCGCGGATGACATCGAGCCGGTCGCGCGCGAGATCGGCGGCGGAAAGGGGCTCGGTCCGCTTCGTCCGCACGATGGCAACCTCTTCCTGAACCAGCCGCATCGAGAGCAGACGCTGCTCGCCGATGTTTGCTTCCGGCAGCACGCCCGAGAAGGCAAAGCTCAACAGCCAGAAGAAGGCGGCCGACAGCACGAGGCTCGCGCCCGCGACCACGACCAGCGCTGTCCAGCTCAACTTCCCGGCCAAGGCGCAGCCGCCGAGCAGGCAGATCGCAATGCCGTGCATGGCGGCCAAGGCCGACCATAGCTGGCTGGTGGCGACCGTGCCGACGACGAAGAGTTGAAACAGGTCGGAGGGGACCTGGAAAAAATCCAGCATGTAGGGCAGGGCCAGATACATGCCGCCGAAGGAGGACATGAAGCCGAGAAAGGTAAAGGATGGGTACTGGTCGGCGGCCAGCGGCTGGCCGGCGAACCAGGCGGCGAAGAGAATGAAGGCGACGCTGATCGGTGTGCCCGCGGTCGGCAGCGTGAAGGCCGTGGGCGCGAGCACGTCGACGATGCAGTTCCGCCCTTCGCACGACAGCTTCGACTCGTCCAGAAGCTTCTTCGACTCCTCGGCGATTAGCGGCAGGACCACGAGCACCGTGTTGGCCGCAAAAGCGGTCACCATGGGGGTCAGCGCGCGCTGCAGCACGCGCCAATAGGAAAGCGGCGTCGAGACCCCGATCAGGAGGGGCAAGGTGATGAAGCCGAGCAGTGCCCAAGCCGCGAAGTAGGTGCCGAGATAGATCTGCAGCTTGCCCAGCTCGTCCAGCCGGAGCGTCCCGGTGGCGTCGGCGGCGATCGCGAAGATGCCGAATGGCGCCAGCTTGACGACGAAGGAGGCGATCCGGCCCAGGGCCGCGTCCAGGACTGCGAGCCCCGACAGCAGGCTGCCCTTCTCGGGCGTGGCCATCACCGCGAGGCCGACGGCAATGGCGAAGACGACCACCGCCGGCACCGCGGTGTCGGACAGCGCACGAAAGACGTTGGCCGGGATGAATTGCGCCACGAAGTCGAACTGGGCGGGCTCGGCGGTCAGCGAGCTGCTGTAGAACGATCCGGTGTCCCATTGCGGATAGGCCAGAGGGATCGCGAGGACGGTGAGCCAGGTCAGCACCCACAGGAAGACGATCAGCCCGATGGCATAGAGGCCCAAGCGGCCGGCGCCACTGGGATCGAGCCGGCCGATGCCGCCGATCAGCGTGGTCAGCACATAGGGCAGGACAGTCATTTGCAGCAGGGCGATATAGGCCCTGCCGAAGACCTCGAGCGAGGCGGCCAGGTCGCCCAGGAACAGGCCGGTGGCGATCCCCAAGGCCAGGCCGAGCAGGACCCGTCCCAAGTTGGAGTTGAGGTAGCCCACCCGGCTCATGCGCCGAAGCTGCGCCGATTCAGCCAACGGCTCTGACACGGGCTGACGGTTGGTCCAAGATCAGCATCGGGCTGCGCGAGGCGTTGTCGTAGATCTCATGGACCGGCTTGGCGACGCCTGCGGCTTTCAGCTGTTCGAGAATCTCGTACATGAACTCATGTGAGCAGACGAGAACCTCGTCGTAGTCGGCCTGCTCCAAGGCGGCCCAGGCGCGCCGCTCGAAAGGCACGGCGCCGCCGGCGAGCGCCGGCTCGTCCCTCTTGTCCCCGAAGGAAATAAAGCCGACGACGCGCACCTTCGAGAGGCCGGGGACATGGCGCAGCAGGAAAGCCGTGTGGTCGGGCGTGCCGACGAGGAGGACCCGGCTGCCCCGCCCGGCCCAAGCCGCGGCCTTTTGCTCGAGCACCTCCCGCCAGCGCTGCGTCACATGCCAGACGGCCTTGCGGTTCTCCTCCGCGAGAAAGCGGTCGCGCTCGGCGAGGTCGTAGCCCGGGCAGAAGCGGGCGATCGCGTCGGCTTGGCGGGCCGCGATGCGCGCCTCGCGTTCCCGGCGCATCCGCTCGACGAGGCCGCGTTCGTGCCGCCCCGCTCGGACCAACCGGTCGCCCAGGACCAGGCAGTCCATCTCGGTCGAGAGGAAGCAGATCAGGGCGTCCTCGGGGGTCTCGACGATCGGCTCGCCGGCGTCGTTGAAGGAGGTGTTGAGGATTACCGGCACCCCGGTGATCTCCTTGAAGGCGGCGATCAGGTCGTAGTAGCTACCGTTGTCCGCGCGCGTGACGGTCTGCACGCGGGCGGTGCCGTCGACGTGGGTGATCGCCGGCACGATTTCGGGCTTTTTCACCGTGGCCACCAGCAACATGTAGGGGCTCTCCCCCTCGAGCTCAAAGTAGTCGGCGCAGTCCTCGAGAAGGACCGCGGGCGCGAAGGGGCGGTAGGTCTCGCGGTGCTTGACCCGGATGTTGACGATGTCCTTCATCTCCGCGCGCCGGCTGTCGGCCAGGATCGAGCGGTGGCCGAGCGCGCGCGGCCCATGCTCGCTGCCGCCCTGGAACCAGCCGACCACCTGGCCCTCGGCGATCAAGCGCGCGACCTCGTGCGGGGTGGTCTTTTCGGACTCGATGCCGGTGCGGGCGAGGACCGCGTCGATCTCGTCCTGCGGATAGTCGCGGCCGCCGTAGTCGTTTCGGAAGGCCAGCTTGCGGCGCGGGAAGTCGCCCAGTTCGCGGGCGTTGTAGTAACCCCAGATGGCGCAGCCGAGGGGAATCCCGGCGTCCGAACAGGCCGGGAAGACGAAGATGTCCTCGAAATCGGTCGCGTCGAACATGATCTTGTTGGCGACCGAGTTCAGCGCCACGCCGCCCGCCACGCAAAGCTTCCGACTGCCGCTGCGGCGCTGCAGCTCGCGGCCGAGGTGCACGAAAGCCCGTTCGGTCTCCTCTTGGACGTCGTAGGCGGCGCGGGCGAAGTAGGGCTCGGTCACCCGCTTGCGGTCGTTGCACAGCCGATGCTCGCCGTGCAGCGGATAGACCTTGTACTTGGGGTCGACGTGGTTGAGCGCATCGTAGTAGGGCAAGCGGCGCATGAAGGCCGAGTAGTCGGTCTTGATGCCGTCGTAGACGGCCTCGAAGTCCAGGACCCGCGCGTAGGGCTCGCCGTAGGGCGCGAGGCCCATGGTCTTGCCCTCGCCGCCGTCGCCGCCGTCGCCGAGCCCGAGGATCCAGTTGGTCACCGCCGCGTAGAGCGCGCCCACGCCGCGACCGCGGTAGCTGTCGAGGTAGCGGATCTTGCCGTTGTCGGCCTGCAGGAAGGAGGTGGTCTGCAGGCCCGAGCCGTTGCCGTCGACGATCAGCACCGCCGCCTCGTCGAAGCCAGAGGCGTAGTAGGCGCTCGCCGCATGGGCCATGTGGTGGCTGATCTGGACAATCTTGTGCGCCGGCACGTCCAATTCGCGCTGCAGGTAGTCGAACTCGGTGCATTGGTAAGCCGGCCCGGAGCGGTGCCAGCGCTTGACCCGGATGAAGTCGCTTACCAGCAGGTCGATCTCATCCAGTCTCTCGAGCCCGTAGGCCTCCATGCAGTAGCGCAGGGAGTGCAGCGGAAAGGTGTAGGGGTGCTTCTTGCGGATCAGCCGTTCTTCGGAGATGGCGACGAAATCCAGCTCCCGGCCGTCGTCGGTGAAGCGGACGATCGACGCGCCGGAGTTGGCGTTGGCGAAGCACTGGATGCCGAGGATGTAGCGGTGGCGGGGCGCGCCGGGCTGCGATGTCATGGCCCGGCTCCCGCCGCGGCTTTGCAGTTAGACAAATCGAAGGTTGTTTTGGTCCGCTCCGCGGACGCCCCCCTTCCTGACCCTCCCCCTCGAGGGGGGAGGGCATTATGGGGCCGCTGCAACGGCTTATTCACCTCCCCCCCCGAGGGGAAGGTCGGCGCGCAGCGCCGGGTGGGGGGCTGGCGCGAAGCGCTCAAAGAAAGGCTC